>Ga0206879_1179_pt1 | contig 13131 bp, 11 predicted proteins | sample Alteio_BWOrgCont_5_FD_152897 | JGI IMG/M metagenome (GOLD analysis project Ga0206879, IMG submission 152897) | Enriched cells from forest soil in Barre Woods Harvard Forest LTER site, Petersham, Massachusetts, United States -... | ecosystem: Environmental > Terrestrial > Soil > Temperate forest > O... | reverse complement strand
ATTTGAAACCGTTGTTGGCGAGCGGGGAATTACATTGTCGGGGGGCCAAAAGCAACGTATTTCAATTGCCAGAGCCCTGATTAAAAAACCAGAAATCCTTTTGTTTGATGATTGCCTGTCTGCTGTAGACACTGCAACTGAAGAAGAAATCATACAGAATATAAGCCGGTTCATGAAGGACAAAACAACCTTACTATTCGGTCACCGCGTGTCTTCTGTAAAAACCTGCGAACAGATACTTCTGCTAAGCCAGGGAGCAATAACGGAGCAAGGCACCCATGCTGAACTCCTCGACAAAAAAGGTAAATACTTCGACCTATTGCAAAAGCAACGAATGAATCCCACCCCATCTTCAATTTAAAATTCTAAAAATCAAGTAGTTGAATTTGATTTTGAAATTTAAAATTTTTAATTAACTTTGTGAAGGCCTAAAATTTAACGACTAACTTAAATATTATGACGATGGAGACAGCATTTGAAAAAAACGGAACTGTGACAACTGAACGAGAAGAGATTTTCTCCAAGGCTGTTCGTGCGGGAAAAAGAACCTATTTTTTTGATGTCAAAAGCACGAAGGGAAATGATTACTACCTAACCATTACCGAAAGCAAGAAGCGTTTTGGCGAGGAAGGCAAATTTTTTTATGAGAAACACAAATTATTTTTGTACAAAGAGGATTTTGAAAAATTTATGGACGGACTGAATGAGGTGGTCGGATACATCAAAACCAATTCTCCGGCAATGCCTCTAGCTGAAGCGAGCACAAGCAATTCGCTTTCAGACGTCATGTTTGAGGATCTGGGAAGCAAATAAACCATCCCTTTTGCAAAAAGCCTTTTCCGAAACCGGAAAGGGCTTTTTTGTTTTCAGTCCCCATTAACAAAATTGTGTTTAAAAGTTAATAGCAAGTTTTATTTGCCCAAGCCCTAATCCTCGTACTTTTAATTTTTAAACCGTTATTCTTTATTCTGTGCTAACAACCTATTTTGGTCATTCTTGTTTTGCTGTAACCGTCAACGGAAAACAGTTGTTATTTGATCCTTTTATAAGCCCGAATCCGCTTGCAAAACATATTGATCTGAAAAAAATAAAAGCCGATTATATCCTTATTTCACACGGGCATGAAGACCATATAGCCGATGTCAACCTCCTTGCCGATAGTACCGGTGCCCTTGTGATTTCAAATTTTGAAATCTGCGAATGGCTTTCAAAAAAAGGGATTAAGCGCTGTCACCCGATGAATACAGGAGGAAAATGGTTGTTTGAGTTCGGAAAAGTGAAATGCGTGAGGGCAGAACATTCAAGCAGCATGCCCGATGGCACCTATGGAGGAAATCCCATGGGGTTTATCATTGAATCAACGGAAGGAAACTTCTATTACGCAGGAGATACCGCATTGAATTACGATATGAAACTGATCGGAGATTTCAGAAAACTCGATTTTTCATTTTTACCAATCGGGGACAATTTTACTATGGGGATTGACAATGCAATTATTGCCAGCGATTTTATCCGGTGCAACAAAGTCATTGGCATGCATTACGATACATTCGAGTCGATTAAAATCAATCGCGAAGAAGCCTTTAGTAAATTTCAACGCGCCGGGAAAGACCTTACCCTTTTTAACATTGGGGAAGCGATAAATGTTACGGTAAAGCAACTAAGCAAAACATAAACGGATTCAAAAATAAATCATGGGAAAAATAATTGCAATAGCAAATCAGAAAGGCGGAGTTGGAAAAACAACAACAGCAATTAACCTTGCCGCAAGTCTTGCCGTTCTGGAATACAAGACCTTATTGGTTGACGCCGATCCTCAGGCCAATTCAACTTCCGGTGTGGGATTCGACCCGCGCAATGTAAAAGCCAGCATTTACGAGTGTATAATCGATGAAATTGAACCGGCCAATGTCATCCTCAATACCTCAACTCCTAACATGTTTCTTCTTCCGGCACACATTGATCTGGTTGGAGCTGAAATCGAAATGATCAACCTCCCGAGCAGGGAAAAAAGAATGAGGCAGTCCCTGGCAAAGATCAAGGACGATTACGATTTTATTATAATCGATTGCTCACCATCGCTTGGACTTATAACCGTCAACTCACTCACAGCAGCCGATTCGGTCATCATTCCCGTTCAGTGCGAGTATTTTGCACTGGAAGGCCTTGGCAAACTTCTGAATACCATTAAAATTGTCCAATCCCGCCTGAACAGCGCTTTGTCCATTGAAGGTATATTGCTTACCATGTACGACAACAGACTTCGCCTTTCAAATCAGGTTGTTGAAGAGGTCAAAACCCATTTTCAGAATATGGTTTTTGACACCATTGTTCAGCGGAATACGAAATTAGGAGAAGCGCCGAGTTTTGGCCTGACTATTATTATGCACGATGCAAGCAGCAAAGGCGCGATAAATTACCTGAATCTGGCAAGAGAAATCCTTCAAAAAAACGGATTTACAAGGCTCTCCGAATCGGAAAAAATCATTAATATTACAGAGGAGAATTAAGCTCCCGCAACCGAATGAGTTCCACTAAACGCAATGCCTTGGGAAAGGGCCTGAGTGCTCTTTTGGAGGACGCCAAGACGGACATTACATCCTCCGCTTCTTCGGGTGAAGGTAAACCGGTAGCCGGATCTGTATCTGAAATTCCGGTTGATCAGATCGTGGCGAATCCTTTTCAGCCGAGAACAAAATTTGAAAAAGAAGCGCTTGCAGGCCTTGCCGAATCGATAAAATCCCTTGGTATCATACAACCTGTAACCGTACGTAAAATAGGCTACGATAAATACCAGTTGATTTCCGGAGAGCGACGATTTAAAGCCTCACAGGTCGCAGGCTTAAATTCGATTCCTGCTTACATCCGGATAGCCAATGACCAGGGCATGCTTGAAATGGCATTGGTTGAGAATATTCAACGGGAAAACCTGGATGCCATCGAAATCGCAATTAGCTATAAAAGACTGATGGAAGAATGCGGATTGACGCAGGAAAATCTTAGCCAAAAGGTAGGTAAACAACGCTCGACGATTGCCAATTATCTGCGTTTATTGAAACTGCCGGCAGAAATTCAGCTGGCAATCCGTGAAAACAAAATTACAATGGGACATGCCAGAGCAATTGTCAATCTGGACAGGCCTGAAGCACAGCTCGAAATATTCAACCGGATTGTTTCGGAAGATCTCTCCGTCCGTGAGGTAGAAGACCTTGCGCGCTGGCAGAACAAGAAACCCGAATCCCTTGTTCGTACAAAGAAATCTTCGGCTGTCCCCTTATCCGAAAAGCTCAGAAAAGTAAACGAAAGCATCAAGATTTCTTTTGGAAAAAAAGCTGAGCTTCGCCGGCAAAGCAATGGAAAAGGAAAAATTGTTATCCCCTTTACTTCTGATGATGACCTGGAGAGAATTTTAACTTTGCTCGATATTTTATAGTTCGCCTTATGCCTTTGCGCTTGACGATCTGGCTTTGTCTCCTTTTTCCTCCGCTTTTGATTTACGGACAACAGACGGTCAAAGCCAAACCTGCCGGAGACCCAAGGGACACGATTGCAAAACCTGCTCAGGTAAAATCTCCAAGAAAGGCTTTTTTATTGAGTTTGCTACCCGGTGCCGGACAGTTCTACAATGACAAATACTGGAAAATCCCTGTCATTTATGCAGCATTTGCAGGTCTGGGCTACCTCGTTGCTTACAATAATCAAAACTACCAATTCTATAAAAACACCGAGAAAACCTGGATTCAAAATAACCCCGGACAGGAAAGCAGCGCGTATTTCATTTTTGTTCAAACCAGTAAAAATGATTACCTGCATTCGCGGGATCTGGATATCATCGGAATGGCGGCAGTCTATGTGTTGAATCTTATTGATGCGACCGTTGATGCGCACTTGCACACATTTGATGTCAGCAAAGATCTTTCATTGGAGTACAAGCCTGATTTTACCTACAGCTTTCAGTCGAATCTTCCACAGGCACGGATTCGGTTCATACTTAAATTCTAAATCATAGCGAGATGAAAATTGCATTATTCGGATATGGAAAAATGGGAAAAGAAATTGAAAAAATTTCTTTGAGCCGAAAAAACGAAATTTCGCTTATTGTTGACGATCACAATTCAGCTACCTTTTCTGCTGAAGAGCTGAAAAAATGCGATGCTGCGATTGAATTCAGTACGCCTGATACGGCTGTTGCGAATATACTTGCCTGTTTTAATGCCGATGTGCCCGTGGTGGTCGGCACAACCGGATGGCTGCAGCGATGGGACGAAGTATCCTCGATTTGCAAAGAAAAAAACAAAAGCCTTTTTTGGGCCTCGAATTTCAGCATCGGAGTCAACCTTTTTTTTAAACTAAATGAAACCCTTGCAAAGCTGATGAGTACGCATCCGGAATACAAAGCTACAATGGAAGAAATTCACCACATTCATAAAAAAGATTCTCCCAGCGGAACAGGAATTACGCTTGCAGAAGGAATCTTAAAGAACAACAAAGGACTTCGTAAATGGGTTAACACTGAATCTTCATCCGAAGAGGAACTTCAGCTTATTTCAAAGCGGATTGACGAGGTTCCGGGCACACACAGCATACGCTATTCCTCTGAAGTCGATTTCATTGAAATAGCGCACGTTGCACACAGCCGTAAAGGCTTTGCTCTGGGAGCTGTCCTGGCCGCGGAATGGATAAAAGGCAAAAGAGGCCTGTTCAACATGAATGACTTACTAAACGATACTAAATCCTGAACCATGACAACCTTTGTTTATTTTCTGATACTTTCCTATATCCCAACCGTTCTTGGTTTATCGGGGTTCTTTTTTGCTTACGGCGAAAGCAAGTGGAAGGCCTGGGTACCGTTTTGGAATATACTGATTCTTCTAAAAATTGTTAAACGTCCCTGGTGGTGGCTGCTGTTGTTCCTTGTGCCAACCGTAAGTTTTATCATGTGGTGGATAATGCTTTATCAGCTTTACGGCTGTTTCGGCAGGAAAAATGCTTTCGAAAAAGTTGCAGGTTCTGTATTTTGGTTTATTTACCTGCCTTACCTGGGCTATTCCCGTAACCTTAAGTACACAGAGCAAAAGGACATTCTAAAAAATGGCCGTTCCCGGTCTAATGAATGGGTAGACGCCGGTTTATTTGCCGTTGTTGCAGCTACCATTATCCGAACTTTTTTTATTGAAGCTTTTACTATTCCGACCTCTTCGCTTGAAAAGTCGCTGATGGTCGGAGATTATCTGTTTGTAAGCAAACTAAGTTACGGTGCAAAGGTGCCCAACACTCCCCTTTCCTTCCCGTTTACGCACCATACCCTGTTTTGGACCAAGGATACCAAATCGTATCTGGAATGGATAAAACTTCCCTATCTCAGATTGCCGGGACTTGGAAAGGTTAAAAATTACGATTATGTGGTTTTCAATTACCCGGATGGCGATACGGTGGCTCTGGGAGCGCAGAATCAAAGCTATTACGAATTGTGTCGTGAATTTGGATGGTCTTTCGTAAACAATCCGGATAACCTTCACCCCTACACCAGAATTCCTTTTGGAAATGTTACGGCCAGACCTCCTGATAAACGCGAAAACTATGTCAAACGCTGTATGGCTATTCCCGGAGATGAACTGCTTATTAAAAAGAGCATTTTTTACATCAACGGAAAACCCTCTTACATCGCTCAGACCATGCAGCATCACTACATTGTAAAAACAAAGGACAATCTTGGTTTTAGCCCCAAACTGCTGAATAAATTTGACATCACTCTGGAGTCCATTGAAGACCGATCTGTTCCTGGCGCATTGGTGATTACACTTCCTTACGACAAGGTGGAAGATTTCAGACACCTTCCCAATGTGGAGTCTGTAACTCCCATGATAGAAGACAGCGGGGTTTACGAATCCAGAATTTTTCCGCACAGCCCGAATTACAAATGGAATATGGACAATTTCGGTCCTTTGTGGATGCCGGAAGCCGGGAAATCAGTTCACCTGGATACCTCCAATATTGCCATTTACAACAGGATTATCACAGCTTACGAGGGCAACAAACTTGAAATTAAAAAGGATAAGATTTTCATAAATGGAGTTCAAACCGACACGTACACGTTTAAACTCGGTTATTATTTTATGATCGGAGACAACCGGCACAACTCTGCAGATTCAAGATACTGGGGATTTGTTCCGGAGGATCACATTGTGGGAAAACCGGTCTTTATCTGGATGTCGATGAAAGATGTAGAACACAACGGAGAAGAATTCGGAAAACTGAGGTTGAATAAATTATTCGGACCGGAGAGTAAATTCAGATGGGATCGGTTTTTTACCTTCGTGCATTCGGACGGACTTTCGCGCTCCTACCTGATTCCCTTTCTTATCATTCTCGCTTTGTTTTATGCCTACGGTCAGTACAAATTGACCCGAAAAGGCAATGTAAAGGACAAAACCTGATCGGATGCCGATGCGGATGAAAAAACTGTATCAGTTTACGCTGAAATCATTTATCGGACCTTTTATTGCTACGTTTTGCATTTCCATTTTTGTCCTTCTCATGCAATTTCTCTGGCTGTATATTGACGATCTGGTAGGCAAAGGTCTGGAGTGGTATGTGCTTGCAAAATTTCTTCTTTTTGCAAGCATCACACTTGTTCCTATGGCTCTTCCGCTGGCTATCCTGCTTTCGTCTTTGATGACATTCGGCAATCTCGCTGAAAATTACGAATTGGTGGCCATGAAATCTGCAGGTCTCTCGCTGAGGAAAATCATGCACCCCCTCACGATTGCGGCAGTTTTAATTTGTCTTACGGCTTTTTATTTTGCCAACAATGTGCTTCCCTGGGCAAACCTGAAAATGCAAAGCATGCTTTTTGACATTACCCATTCAAAACCAAGCATAAAAATTAAAGAAGGAATATTTTACAACGGAATCAATGGATACAGCATCCGGACAGCAAAAAAATCAAAAGATGGCAAAACCCTGAAGGATGTGATGATCTACGATCACAAATCGGGTCTTGGCAACACCAAATCTACTTTTGCCGATTCGGGTCAGATGGAAATACGTGGAATAAAAAATGTGCTTGTCATTACCCTTTACAACGGATACAGCTACGAAGACCGGATCAGTAACCAGCAGGAAGTTTCAACCCGGCCCTTTATCAGGAATCAGTTCAGGGAGCAGACTGTTGTTTTCGACCTTTCGGATTTTAAAATGAACAAAACGGACGAGTCTCTGTTTAAAACAAATTACCAGATGCTGAATATCAGTCAGCTTAGGGAAGCCATTGATTCCATGCGAAAAAGCGGCTCCGTTAAAGCCGTGGCAACCGAGATTCAGCTGGACAACAGTCATTTTTTAAGATCGCTTCAATACCTGAAAGAAGCGGACAGCAGCAAGGACTGCAAACCTTATGTTAAGGATTATTTCAATTTACTTTCTAAAAACGAAAAGTCCAGGATAATTGAGAACGCCCTTAACATAGCCCGTTCGTCCAAATCTTACCTGGAAACAGCAGCTGACGAACAGCACCTGAATAAGCAGAATATTTTGAAATTTGACGTGGAATTGGATAAGAAATACACCCTTTCAGTTTCCTGTCTGATATTGTTTTTTATTGGTGTTCCTCTTGGAGCCATCATCCGGAAAGGGGGTCTGGGAATGCCTGTGGTGGTTTCGATTGTGTTTTTTATTCTCTTTTACATCATTTCCATAACGGGCGAACGGCTTGCAAAAGAAGGTTCTTTGCCGGTTTATCAGGGCCTGTGGCTGGCGCCGGCTTTCTTTTTCCCGATTGGCCTTTTTCTGACCTACCGGGCAAGCACCGATTCCTCCCTTTTTGATTCCTCTACCTATTTCTCAGGAATTAAAAAACGGATTCGGAATCAGTCCGTAAGATTGCCGAAATAAGCGATGATGTCCCGGAAGCTGGTTTCGATGTCAATTTCATTTGTCCAGTTTACCGCCCGTTTTATTTTCTCATTGGATCCGATGATAATTCGGTTATCATCAGGACGTGTCAAAAAAGGATTTAAAACGGGATTGATTTCAACTCCGGCGATTTCTGCCATTCGCCTGAGAAGTTCGGCGAGCGAGATACCCTTTCCGCTGCAGATGTTATATACTTCCCCGCTTTCGCCTTTCTTCAACAGCAGATAATACGCCCTTACCACATCCCGGACATCTACAAAATCACGGACGATGGAAAGATCGCCGGTAGAAAATTCAGCTGAATGTATCCTGCCTTTTTTTATGTCGTTGAGCTTTTTTGCAAAAGAAGCTACAACAAAAACAGGCCGCTGCCCGGGGCCAATATGATTGAAGGAGCGGGTAAGAACAATGTCGGTTTTATACCCTCTGTTGTAAACGTTGGACAGGAGTTCCTGCGCAACACGCGCCACAGCATAAGGGCTTAACGGATTCAGATGATGACTTTCCTTCAGCGGAAGGTCTGATGCAGCAAAATTTCCGTATTCTTCAGAAGAACCAACCGAAACAATCCTGCACCGAATTTCCTTTAGCCGGAGCTGTTCCAGAATGTTTAAAAAAATATTCGTGTTGTTGGTAAAGCTTACGATCGGGTTTTGCCAGCTAAACGCAACGCTGCTGTAGGATGCCAGATGCAATACGTAGTCGGGTCTGAACTTTTCCAAAACTTCGTTTACCTGGCTGACATTCAGAAGATCGACCCGCTGAAATTCAAACTTTACGTTTCTGAAGCCGTCTGTGCTGAATTCGGGTTCGTTCAGATCAAGGCCCATTACATTTGCCTGAACAGCATTTGTTTCAAGGTAATTTAAAAAATGTGCGCTCACAAAACCCGAAGCTCCTGTGATTAAATAATTTTCCATAATGGTATTGGGAAAACAACTATTTTTAGCCCGCTTGCAAAATTACAACTATTAACCATTGGAAAAAGATTGAAAATTCTTCAGTTCTGCAGCAAGGTTCCGAATCCGCCAAAAGACGGCGGCTCTATTGCCATGGACAATCTTACCAAAGGGCTGCTCCAACTGGGGGCCGAAGTGAAAGTATTTGCACTGAGTACTTACAAGCACCCTTTTGACGAAAGCGTGCTTTCCTCCGAATACAAAGCCTCAACAAAAATTGAGGCTGTTGAAATAGACACCCGCATAAAACCGATTGCAGCCTTTTTGAATCTCTTTGGCTCAGACTCTTACAATGTGTGCAGATTTTACAACAAAGAAGCAGAGCAAAAGCTCATCGAATTGCTGAACTCAACCTCCTATGACATTGTACAACTGGAAACACTTTTTGTAACTCCCTATCTGCAAGCCATCCGTAAACACAGTAAGGCAAAGATTGTTTTCCGCTCGCAGAACCTGGAATTTGTAATTTGGCAAAGGAAGGCTTCCAACGAAAAAAACAGTTTTGTCAGACGCTATCTGCGTCTGCTTGCAAAGCGTCTCGAACGCTATGAATCAGATCTGCTGAACCGGTACGACGGTATTGCAGCCATCACCTACGGAGACGCTGATCAGTTCAGGAAAATGGGTTGTACGGTTCCGGTTCGTACCATTCCTTTCGGGATTGATTTAAAAACGATTCAGCTCAAACCCGGAATCCATCCTGAACCGAACTCTTGTTTCCATATTGGAGCGATGAACTGGGAGCCCAATTGCGAGGCCGTAAAATGGTTGATCGAAGAGGTATGGCCTCTCGTAGAAAAGAAAAATTCAGCTATGAAGCTTTACCTTGCCGGCCGCTTTATGCCGGACTGGATCATTCGTCTCAACAGACCTTCGGTTCAGGTCATCGGAGAAGTAAAGAACCAGTATGAATTTATGCAATCCAAGGATGTCATGCTGGTGCCTTTGCTTTCCGGAGGAGGTATGCGGATAAAAATAATAGAAGGGATGGCTGCAGGCAAAGCAATTATTTCGACCCGGGTTGGTGCCGAAGGTATTCCCTGCGAAAACGGAAAAACGGTTTTGTTTGCTGATACGGCCGAAGAATTTGCCAGCCAGATTGTACGTTGTGCAGAAAACGGGAGTCTGACTCAACGCATCGGTCAACAGGGAAAGGTATTGGTTCACGAGCAATTCGACAATGTTAAAATATGCAAGAACCTTCTCCGCTTCTATACCGAACTGCTGCAGTCCTAGCCTTTTTTAGTACCTTTGAATTGTGTCAAACCTGAATACCATACCGGAAGCCATTGCTGACCTGAAAAAAGGGAAAGTTATTATTGTGGTGGATAGCGAGGACCGTGAAAACGAAGGCGATTTTATTACCGCTGCCCGAAACGCCAGCCCTGAGGTCATAAATTTTATGGCGACTCATGGCAGGGGACTCATTTGTGCCTCCATTACAGAAGAACGCGCAGAAGAATTAGGATTGGAGATGATGGTCAGCAAGAACACTTCTGAACATGCTACTCCGTTTACTGTCTCCATTGATTTAAAAGGACACGGATGTTCCACCGGAATTTCAGCCCATGACCGCTCGAAAACCATACTTGCCCTTATTGACCCCGCAATCAAACCTGAAGAGTTCGGCAAGCCGGGACATATTTTTCCGCTGAAAGCAAAAAAAGGAGGCGTACTGAGAAGAGCGGGCCATACCGAAGCCACAGTAGATCTGGCCTTACTGGCAGGCTTTGAACCGGCCGGAGTTTTGGTTGAAATAATGAATGAGGACGGCACAATGGCCCGCCTTACACAACTCGCAGGAATTGCAAAAAAATTTGATCTCAAAATAATTTCAATAGAAGACCTGATTGCATACCGTCTTTCAAATGAAACAATTATTGAACCTCAGGTCAGGGTGAAAATGCCCACCGAATACGGAGACTTTGAGCTTTCCGCTTATCTTCAAACAACAACCGGACAGGAACATCTTGCTTTAATCAAAGGGAAATGGGAAAAGGATGAACCGGTTCTGGTCAGAGTCCATTCCTCCTGTCTGACCGGGGATATATTCGGCTCCTGCCGCTGCGACTGTGGGCCTCAGCTTCATAAAGCAATGGAAATGATCGAAAAGGAAGGAAAAGGCGTAGTCGTTTACATGAATCAGGAAGGACGAGGCATAGGGCTACTCAACAAGCTTAAGTCCTATAAACTTCAGGAGCAAGGGTTGGACACTGTGGAGGCGAACCTGGAGCTTGGATTCAAAATGGATGAGCGGGATTATGGGGTCGGGGCCCAGATACTGAGGGATCTGGGAATAAGCAAAATCCGATTGATGACCAATAATCCAAAGAAAAGAGCTGGTCTTATTGGTTATGGGCTGGAAATTATTGAAAATATTCCGCTGGAAATCAAGTCCAACGAACACAATAAACTCTACCTGCGTACCAAGCGGGATAAAATGGGACATGTTTTAAAGCTAAAAGATTGATAATCAAACAATCTGCTGACATTGCGTTCCGTTTTTTTTACTATATTTGGTCGCTTTAATTCAAAATCGCTTACACTATGTTTAAACGCCTAATACTATTCTATATAGTTGCACTTGGTTTGGCAGCAACTTCTTCATTAAATGCCCAGGTAGCGGGATTTACAGCTAGCCCGGATACCGGATGCGCAACACTTTTTGTAAAATTTACCAATACCTCCACAGGTTCAGGATTGAGCTATTCCTGGAATTTTGGAGATGGAAATTCATCGACACTTCAGAATCCTGAGAATGGTTATTCAACTCCTGGAACGTATACAGTAACCCTGACGGCTAAAAGTGGCAGCAGCAGCAATTCAAAATCTGAAGTAATAAAGGTTTTTGCAAATCCTGTTGCAAAATTTTCAGTCAGTGATAGTGTAGGATGCGCTCCTTTTTCTGTAAAATTTAATGATCTTTCTTCTGCGGGCTCCGGAAAAATTGTCTCCTGGTCCTGGAATTTTAAAGATTTCACAGCCCTTTCATCATTGCAAAATCCCACTCATACGTTTATTAGTTCAGGTACGTACGATGTGCTTTTGACGGTGACTAATTCAAAAGGATGCTCTTCAACCATTAGCAAAACTATTACGGTAACAACCTCCAATCTTATATCTTCCTTTACACTGACACCCTCTTTGGCATGCGCTGCTCCTTCTACAGTTGAATTTACGGACAAATCCAGTGGAAGCGGCAGCTTAACCTACTCCTGGAGTTTTGGCGATGGAAAGACTTCCTCTTCAGAAAGTCCCGGCTCTCATGTTTACAGTTCTGCCGGTACTTTTGAAGTTAAACTTACTGTCAGTACAACAGGATGTTCTCAGACTGATTCAGCCAGTGTGAGTATATTAGGTCCTTCCAGTGCAAAATTTCTCCCCTCTGCCACTTCCGCCTGTCAGGGAAGTACTATTTCCTTTACTGACCAAACGACTCCGACTCCTGGCTCCTGGAGTTGGAATTTTGGTGACGGAGGATCTTCAACTTTACAAAACCCCGGCCATCAGTTTACAAAGGCGGGAACCTTTACTGTAAAAGAAAAGGTTACCTTTTCAGGAATTTGCGCTGATTCAACAACTAACGTAATTACAATAAATCCTGCGCCGGTTATTTCTTTTACTGCAGACACGACTAAAGACTGCACAGCCCCCCTGACTGTTGACTTTACAGACAATACTTCCGGAGCTGCCTCCTGGAACTGGACGTTTACAGGCGGTACCCCGTCGAGTTCAGCAATTCAGAAACCCGTTGTAACCTATAATTCAACGGGGTCTGACAGCGTAAAACTGGTTGTAACAAGTGCATTTGGCTGTAAAGACAGCCTGACAAAACTGAACTACATTCAGATCATACCTCCGGTTGCAAAATTTAATACCGTACCAAAACAAGGCTGCGTTCCTCTTCTGGTAAATTTTACCGATCAATCCAGTTCCGTAGAACCAATTGTTTCCTGGTCCTGGAATTTTGGCGACCCCACATCCGGCCTTTCCAACACTTCCACTCTTCAAAATCCGAATCACACGTATGCGGACACCGGAAAATTCACCGTAACCCTTAGCATTACCAATTCGTTTGGATGTACGGCCACCCTTATCATTCCCGAGGACGTGATAGTAACCAACAAGCCGATTATCGGATTTAAAGCTACTCCTTTGCAATCCTGCGCGCTTACTCCTATTACTTTCACGGATACTTCAAAAAATGCGACCAAATGGCTTTGGAATTTCGGAGACAGCACTACAGGGGTCGGGATTA
>Ga0206879_1177_pt1 | contig 13375 bp, 12 predicted proteins | sample Alteio_BWOrgCont_5_FD_152897 | JGI IMG/M metagenome (GOLD analysis project Ga0206879, IMG submission 152897) | Enriched cells from forest soil in Barre Woods Harvard Forest LTER site, Petersham, Massachusetts, United States -... | ecosystem: Environmental > Terrestrial > Soil > Temperate forest > O... | reverse complement strand
CATGCACATTGTATTCAACACCCTTAATACCAGCCTGGCTATTATTGAACACATAACCATAAGCTGTATCATGTTTGCCAAACGACCAGTTCAGCACTGCTGTATCAGGTATAACTGACAATGCAACTTATTCCAGTTTCACTACTCCCCTGTCTGACCGCACACTTACCTTCACCAACTGCACTGTGCAGACCTGGAGTTTTTACGTTTTTTATAAATCAATTATAAATGTAACGGGTTGTATAGCCGGTGAAATAGGTACGGAGAATGGGTCGAAGATGTTTGGCAACAACTATATGGTAGACGGCTCAGGTGGTTACCACTGGACCAGCGACACATCATACATATCGTCGGGTAATGCTACGGTAACCAGTTATGTGCGCAGCGAAAAGAATGGATTCTTTGTTTTTGCATATGGTACCGTAGGCGGTGCCGGTGCCGCTGAAGCTATAGATAATGCATTGCTTATTGTAGTGCAAAGCTCTGTTCCCGCTGACCCTACAGTCATAAGCGGAGGCTGTGCATGGTTCGATAATATTAACCAGACAGGTAATTTATTTGCCGATTCTGTTGCTCCAATTAATGGTTCGGCCTGGATACACCTTGGCCCAACAAGTGCATGGATGCATTTTAAGCACTGGCAATTATTTTACCAGTCGGTTGATAGTACTAATTGGATACCTATTACAGGGATTGATACCATACCGGTGAGTAATAACTTGCTCGCTAACTGGAACACGCATGGCCTTGCCAGCGGACCCTATAACCTCGACCTGCGACTAACCGATAGCTGGGGTAACTCAGTGGATGCTTTAAGAAATGTAACCCTGTTGCCCCTTATATTGGGAATAAGTCAAATCTCTAATCCAACAGGAATAACTATTTATCCGAATCCGTCAAATGGTTTGTTCACCATTCAGTCGTCAGTGCTTAGTGCTCAGTCGTCAATCGAAATATATAATACACTAGGAGAAAAAATAAATCAACAATTAAACATTACAAATTCAACATTCAACATTGACTTAAGTGATCAACCGGCAGGAGTTTATTTCTACCGTATAACAGACTATACGGGAAATACAGTGACAGGGAAACTTATTCTGGAGAAGTAGTTATTTTTTGAGCTTGCTGATCCAGTCGTTTATATAACCGGCAACTTCTTCCCAGCCTTGCTGCCCGCATATGTAATGGGTCCTGCCATGAAACTCTTTGAAATCGGTAATACTGCTTTTATCCTTATATGCCTTATAATTCTTGCGATTTAAGGATGCAGGTATAATATGGTCCTTCTCCCCTGCTATTATCAATAAAGGGGCATGAGGCCTTTTGAAATCTATCTTGCCATCTGTTTTTGTTGTACTGCGTGGTATATTGCGGCTCTCCGGCACAACAAACTTGTCGTATTCTATCATGGTTTCAGCCATAGTCATAGTATTACAAAAAGCATAATGAAACCATTTGACAGTAGGCAGACAAACGCTATTACCTTTAAATGGGCTAATAGTAGGAAGATTTGCCCGGAGAAAACTCCACTTAAAACTCATAATGCCTTGTGGCGGTGCAGGGTCAATAGCTATAGCTGCGACACCTTTGTTCATTCCCAGCAATTTCTGTACAGCAAGCCCTCCTATAGAATGGCCTATCAATATAGGCTTTTCGGGAAGTTTATCTATAAAAGTAGCAAGGTTATCTATCACCTGGTTAAAGGTGAGCATTCCTAATTTCGAATCTATATTCTTACGCAGGTTGCCAGGCTCACCTTCGTGGAATGGGAATGCCGGTGCATAACAAGTATAGCCATTAGCTTCAAAGTACTTCTTCCAAGGCTCCCAACTTTTCGGGTTCATGAACAGCCCATGAATAAATACTATGGTCTTGCTTGTTATGGTGGTGCTCATATTCTTTACAAGAAGGTTAAATTGGGATGAGTAAAAATAATAGCTTTCTGATACAAAAAAGCCCCGACTCCGAATCTTCGGAGTCGGGGCTTTATATCAATGCATTATATATTATAGTGCTTTATATGTAATTGTTACTGTAGAGCCTCTTCCGTCCGATGTAACAACAGTCATCTTATCAGATGTCATTTCAGCTATGCTGATAGTATCTACCTTTTGCTTGTCATTGGTAGTGATCACTTTCTTACCACCGTCTGCCAAAGTCCATTTACCTTTATCGGTCTGGGTTTGCCCCATCATGGTCATGCTCATTTCATAAGTACCATCAAGTCTATATTCTAAGGTGCTCTTCTTCATATCTTCTATCATAGAAGTCATCATTTTATAAGTAGCTTGCGCATTAGCCTTAGATGCACTGTCTTTAGTAGTATCGGCTTGCATTTTGTAAGAAGCCATCTGATCATCCATAGCTTTGCTCTTGATAGATTCAATTTGCCATTTCTTTACAAACAATTTGCTCATATCACCGCTACCACAGGCAAAGAATGTAACCGAAGCACACAAGGTCAACAATACAGAAAGGGATTTCGTTTTCATGATTAGGTTGAAAAATTAGTTATGCTGTAAATATAATACGTTTTTTCTTAAAAGTAGGCTTAAAAACAAAAAGCCCCGCTTTAGGCGGGGCTTTTTGTTTAAAGTATAAAACTTATTTACTTAGCATCAGCAGCTGCTTTGCAGGTGATAGTAACTGTTGAACCATCCTTTGCCTTTTCTGAAAGAACCAATTTTTCATTAGTCAATTCAGCTATGTCCATTGTATCGGTCTTTTGTTGCTTATCATCAGTGCTCATAAGCTTCTTGCCATCAGCAGAAATAGAATATTTGCCTTTTTGGGTTTGATTTTGCCCCATCATAGATGTTGCTACTTCAAAAGAACCATCAGCCTTATATTCCATTGTTGTGCTTTTCATGCTTTCCATAATGCCAGCCATCATTTTCAAATTGCTTTGCGCCATGCTCTTAGCTGTACTGTCCTTAGTTGTATCAGCAGCAGCTTTCAGGTCAGCCATTTGCTTGTCATAAGCACTGCTTTGATAAGAATCCCATTGCCATTTTTTTACAATCATTTTGGCAGCTGCATTACCACCACAGCTATAGAATAATATGGCTGAAGATGCAATAATTGATAAAGAAATAATTAATTTAGTTTTCATTTTAAAAGTTAATTTGAGTTAATTAAGGCGCAAATCTAACAGGATTTTTCTTACAATCACCAATATTATTAAAAAACAGAAAAAAATATCTTTAGACTTACGGAGTTGGTTTTGAGCTAATTATTCTGCTTATCCTAAATATTGTACCCCCTCCCACACTTTTGGGAAAACTTATCTCTAAACTATCATTCACATTAAACCGGCAAATCATATATCGTTTTGGTGCCCACTTTTACTGTTCTTTAAGTACTTGAAAATAGTTAGAATTCCAACACTGAATGAAGAAATATAACAAAGCCATTGCCCTGCTGACATAATTACATGAAATACAAAAGAATGATACTGTAAGAAGGATTTAACATCATGCAGAGTTGTAGCTAATCCTCCAAAAAAAAGAGAGAGAATAATAAATAGAGGCTCTTTGGGTTCTGATGTAGTATCCATTTAAAAATTATAAAGTTGCCCCATGTACTGACGAAGTGCCAAGTAGTCGTTTTGATTCATACAACCACCCGTCGTACCCATATATATGAATATATCCAGGATGTCGCCATTCCAGAAATCAGTTGTTCCAGCACCCGCACCTAGCATAAAATTATTGTTTATGAAACTAGTATTCTCTACGTTTGTTGCTGTATTTGACAGCCTCCATTGATAATCTGACGACTCATATAATTTTCCATTCACTCTATCTAAACTACACATTTGCATAGTTACGGTAGATGAGTTATTTAAACCAGCCGCAACTTTTTGAGAAGTGCTGTCGATGTAAAGGGCAAAATAGTTTGTCACATTATGACCTAACCCGTATCTCCCAGTCAAAGATGATGAATTTGTGCTGTCAATAACAAATTGGGCTGTGCCTATATTTAAGGTTTTGTAAATGCACACCACATCTAAGTATACATTTGTTCCAATATTCAAAATATTCCCACCATTTAAAAACATTGAAGAACCATTGAAAGACAAATATGGTCTATTATTATAACTTATATTTGCTGTGGAATAACTTGGTTGATTGGCACCCGTTGACTGACTTAAGTTATATGTTCCAGAAGTATCCTTCCATGAAGAAACCCCAGTACCTATAGTTACATTTATAGAAGGATTAAACCAAGCAACAAGATTTGTAGAAGGAACCCCACCGATCATTCCATAATTCCCGAACGAGCGGCTTGGGAATCCGGGGAACATTTGAGTCTGAACAACAGATGTTTTAAATCCACCTGTTTTTAACCAACCGGCAAACATTAGAAATCACCTTGTTGAGCCCAGCACATAGCATTTGCGCTTAAGGCCGTTACACCTACCTGAATTAGCTGTCCTGAAGCAAGCTCTAAATCTGAATAAGTATTAGAGCCTTTAAATGATGCCACCGTGCTGCTTGCCGTAATTGCTGAAATAATAATTTCATCATACAGTTTTGGACTGGAACCGCTGGTATTAGTTATAAATATCAACAGCGTAGAGGCCACACTTATACCTTCAATTTTTACTGTTATTTCAGTAACTTTTGTACCATTACTTCCTGCTGTTACTAAAGTTACCATATTGGTTGTTGTTGCTCCAGTTCTGTCAGTTGTTGTTCCTGTCACCTCGGCATACGCTTTTTTAGGAGTTTGAGGAAAAGGAGGATTATAAGTCATTGCCATATTTTATAAGTTATAGGTTATTAAATAAATAAAGTTTCGCAGCCCCTGCCAATTGTACATCAGTGCTTGAGTTCGATGAATCATCACTTATCTGGAAGTCATTTTGAAAATTCAAGATTCCGCGCTGCGTGAGCGACGATTTGCTTTGTTGAATGGTTTGATAGTTATTAGTAAGAGTTGAACCGGCAGTTACTCTGCCATATGTATCAACAGTCACACTCTGATATGTTCCAGGGGTACATATGCCTGATAGCAATGATATAGTGCCTGAGGTAGTTATTGGGCCGCCTGTTAATCCAGTTCCTGTAGCCACACTTGTTACCGTTCCTCCACCGCCAGATATATCAGATAACATAGCGATAGTTTGTGTACCCGATTTATTTGGAAACAATGCTGTATATACCGAGCCGCCCGCTATGCCCAGTTGAACACTTGGGCCACCTATTTTAGTTAGCGTCAATGAAGAACCTACAAAGCCAATCGTCACATTACCGCCATTAATCATCTTAATATATGGCGATGCGAATGCCTCATCATCGGTAGATATACAAATATTGCCATCTGTGCCCAGATAGTTCATATCCAAAACAGATGTGCCACCCTGCCCTTTTACAAATGTATTATTTGGCATTGTGATGCCAGTATAATCTATGGTTTGTGTATTAGAAGGCGTGGCATAATCAAGAAAGTTAGTAATTGGCCACATTACCGTCATCTGTGCATTGCCATTACCATCAAAATCTTTGTTGAATTGAAAGAAATATTGTCTGTTGGTATTATAAACATTACCGTATCTGGAATAATCTCCTCCTGCACATGATGTAATTGGATATGCATAAAAACCTGAGTTATCAGCTACCCACGTAACAATGGCTTGATTGACCTGGTTCTCATCCGCAATAACATCACCGACTGCAAAGGAATTCATAGATTGGTAATATCCTCCACCCGGATTAGCCTCCAGTTGAAGTACCTGAGATATGTTAAAAGCTGAGCTTCGTACTTCAAGTGTGTTTATTAAAGAATATGAAGGCCCGGTTCCAACTACTCCCATTACCAATGAACTAGAAGTGTTGTTTAATGCGGTGGCTCCTACAAGTGTGTTTGCATCAACAACACCATTTACATATATTCTCATGGTTCCTGCCCCATCATCATTCCAGGTACAGCTGATGGTATACCAGTTGCCACTTGTTAGTGTTCCGGCTGATGTTAGTGTATGTGTTGTGCCATCTTTGGTTACAAATATTATGTTACCGGAACTGTTTATGGCGACAGAAAAAGCTGTTGAGTACTCAACAATTATATTCGTTCCCCCAGGCGTCCCATTATATTTTATGTAAGCAAAAACAGTCAGTCCGGTATATGCACCCATTGGTCTGAATAAACTTCCGGTGCAATTCTGGCTCATAGAACAATCGTATCCGACACCTGCAGGCGATGTAGTTGCAGAGATTGTCATTAAACCACTTGCCGGAGTTAATGTTATGTTATTGCCTGAATAATCATAAACATATCCTGTGTTATCGTTGAATGTGTATGCGGCATTTAATGAACTCATAGTGGATATGATGGTGGGGTTGTTATTGTTGAACTTTTTGTCACTGCCGAGACTGTTTTAACTCCCATGGGCGATGCACTAGGGCCGGTATAGGTTGTTATGCCATATGTTCCAAACGGAACTGAACCGGCTCCTTTATAAGCTGCTATCGCCAATATCGTATCGCTCATTTCTTCCATGTCGGAAGTGATCTGCCCATTTTTTATGTCGAGTGAGTGACCCAGCAATATGTAATTTTTACCATCTTCATCCTGCACGGTTTGCCAATAGTCAATATGGCCCAACATTTTTGCTTTCAGGTTATGGCGGTAGTTGCCACATATCTGTATATATTTTTGGAACAATATATCGGCAAGTATAATTCCACCTTCATAACTGATATAATTATCATCAAAACTGCATGTGCCGGATATGTATGTAATTGGAATAGAATAGTAACTACCTATTGCGCTAGGTGCTCCGGTTACTTGTACTTTATAGGTGCCACCGCCTGTAATAAGCACATACTGCCCTATTTTTATGGACGAAAGCCATGCAGTTGCATTATTACCATTACCGTCCGTGTCGTCAATGTATAATATAGTGGCAAGTGATGGTGTGGTATTGTTCAATGAATAATTATTTATTCCCGGTGGCACTACTGTTCCATGATCTGTGTAGGCCTTTTGCACCTCATGCCAGGTTCCGGTAACAGAGCCTGAAGCAACTCTAAAGGCGCCAGGGTAACCAGCCGTAGTACTGTCGCCAAACATAGGGGTCACATCCAGCTCATTCCAACGGTTATTTTCATCTGGTGTGCTATAAAACCCCACGAATGCAGATGCTGAATTGTTTTGGTCTTTGTACTGAATATCTATTGCATTAAGTGCATAGTCAGTTAGTGTCATACCAATATTCGTACTGCAAATAGCATTGATAGACGAAGGGCCTGATTTATCATACCATGGTGCATATGCTTTAAAGTCAAACTTCCACCATCCATTCGCTCCTGTAAGTGTGTTCAAATTAACAGTAATTGAATCATCTGTTCTGAATACAAGGTCAAATGAATGAACACCATTGCTGCCAGTGCCTTTGCCTGCTGATGCGCTTGCTATGAGTGCCTCTAGTTGAACAAATCCCAACCCCGTTCCACCTAAATAAACAGCCGTCGCACCGGCATTAGGATACCAGCAATTGATTAACATTGAAGTAACTAATGGCGTGGTTAATTTAAATGTACTTGTCGACCAAGTAGACTGAAATGACAATCCACCTATTGCGCCATACCCATAATTATTACCTCCAGCAGGATTCTGAAGGCTTATTTGAAAAGGTGCGAATATTAATATATTGTTTTGTATTGCTTGCGCATATTTATATATCTGACTTGCAGTAATGCCCGTGGAAACTGTAAATGTTATTTTTATGAATGTCTTTATATCAACAGCCAACAAACCATTTGCCTGATCCAGGTAAAGAGCCGGCTGACTCCATGTATCTCCTGTTCTTAAAACAGAATGAATGTAATATGTTGAAGCAAAAGGATGTAATGTATTTATGTTCCATCCTGAAAGTGCGTTCAGATAATTTCGCTGAGCCTCTATTGCTGCTGCTCCGAATGAATACCCGAATACATACTTTGGGTCAGACTCATAGGGATTGATAGTTTCGATCTGGTCACCACCCGTAGTAATCATACCAGCGCCTCTATCCCATCGTAATGGTAAAGGAGGTGAGCCTGTTACTGATGTGGGTGTATTTTCAAAATATGGATTATTTATGAGTTGAACATTTGACAGTGAATTGGAATTCATTTTGTATGCAAGCACCGGTTGCTTTTTAGTTATGGCCAATTCACTACCATTCACTATTTTAGGGAACGATGAATTGTTTATCGCAATCATTTTGCTTTGTGTGCCGGTTCCCGAGTTCGTAATGGCATTCGATGTAAGAATACCGCCAGTCATGGTATAAGTAAAGTAGGTAATGGTATTATTTATCCGCTCATATATGCGTTCTATCATCCACTGATTATTGCTTTGATACATTCGGCAGTTAAGTGAGGCAAGTATGTCCGAAAGAAGTTTGTTACAGTTTATTCCGTGCACAGTTCCATCATTGCCGGTCTCCATAAAAGCGAAATCAGATAAGTACAATTGCTCAAGAAGGCCTTTAGAATCGAGCATGCTATCTTCACGGATGTTAATCATTTCTATAAGTGTCTTTTGGTATGGCAGAAAGGTCATAATGTTATTTATGATCTGTACTATCTGCTCATAGCTATCGAACAGTACTCCCGCATTCTCATACCTGTGCTATTGCAATTCACCAAGGCCGCAGTTAAACTTTAACTGTATAGGGTAAGGCGCTGAGGTATATGATTCAGTATAAGTATCAGTTGTATTTACACCACTCCAATACGTATTATAAGTAACACCGTCGGTCGACTTAAGTATATCGACACAATACTGCAAAGGTTCCGCTGTAAGGAACTCATCATACTGGTTATTGGCTGTAGCCATCAAGCCCAATGTAAGTTCAGAACCGCAAAGTGGAGAAATCAGATCTTGTTTCTTATAATTGAGTTTTATGGGGCTTCCATCTCCCACTACAGCAGTCGATGAACCGACATAACTATTCTTATAAATATTCACCTTCCACCAGTTTGGTGTAGGAAGCACATCGCGAAATGCAAGCGTATATCGAAGTCCGTAGGACATATTTCAATTTAGGATATAAGGTTTAGGATTTTGCTTGTTTTAGATATCATATTTCTAAAATCTTAGTTCTTAAATTCTTACTGCCCCAGCCCTCCTAATGCAAAGTTTGTATTATCAGCCTGGCGCTGCAGCATAGCCACCATTCTATCACCTTGTATCTCGAAAGAGTAATGCCCGCCGGGGCCATTATTGCCCATCATGTTTTTAAGCTTGTCAAGCGGTGCTACCACTTCAGGGTTATGTGATGCGCCTGCGTATTCACCAATATTGGCAAAGGTTGAACCGGAAACAATGCCGCCTGTTGCCATTTTTGCAGAACCTGCCAAAGCCGATTCTGCCATGCTCGCTGCAAGTTCAAGGGCGACACCACCTGCAATAAGTATCGGAGGGGCAATAGAACCAAGAGATACAAGCAATTGCTTACCTATACCTATTTCTATCATTTGCTTTCCAAAGGCCTTCATACCATTTGAAACGCTTTTAATTATTCCTTCCATTGGATTTTTACCACCCATTGCTAATTTGCCTACAGCATCTACTATACCATCTATTACGCCGGTAAGCATGCCTGTAACATCAATTTGTTTCTTCATTGCATTGGCCTGGCCTTCTATTGCCTTAGCTGAACTATTTACAGAGTTGGCCATATTTACATTTGCAACGGTAAACTGGTTTGTTGCCGTTGTGGCCAAATCGAGCTTTGCAGGTATGGTATCCATTTCCGCTAGATCGGTCAATGGCTTTCTTGCAGGTTGAGCAGGTGTAACATTGTTAGTGTTTAACTTAGGTGGTATACCCTCACTTTCCATACCGGTAATCTCTTTCAGCTGAGCTTCATAATTTTTTAAGGTTTTAATAGCTATTTCCAAATTATCTTTCCCTTGTTTATATATTGTGCTGTCCGTTTCGCCTTTTTTCTCCATGGCCTTTTTAGCATCTTCCAGGCTTGTTACAATATCCTTCCACTTATTTACTTCCTTAGTCAGTTCATCGACCTGAAACTGCTTATTCATGGCATTCATAGCATCGCCGCCTATATTCTTTACATCATTGAATGCACCTACCGCTCCTTCCTTAAAATCATCCCACATGTTTTTAAAGTCGTCTTTGGCCTTGCCCCATTGAAAGGTAAGGGCATGGTAGAAACCTATCATTTCATCGGCCAGTCCTTTAAAGTCCATTACCAGCACATCGCCTACAAATGCACCTAAGTCCTTTAACACTGCCCATAAACCCGCAGTAACTATTCGCACTTTCTCACTCCTGTTATAAAACTCAACCCATACTGCAATAAGTGCGGTTACCGCCACACTTACTATTGCTACCGGGTCAGCCTTAAGCAAAGAATTAAAGAAACTTATAGCGCTGCTTACCGACTCATAGGTTGTTTTCAGTTTTGTAACTTCAGTTACCAGGACTTCATATTTAGCAGGAAGAGCGCCCATTATATCTGAAATATAATTGCCGGTATCGGTAATTACTTTACCGCCGGAAGCCACTTTATCACTTACCGTCTGCATAACGGCAGCTGCGTTGGTTGACATATCTGCCACACTGTTCATTGCATCCTGGAACTGTGATACATCGGCCCCTATTATCACTTGCAACTGCGAAACATCCATCTTCAGCGAATTTAAAATATAACGCAAATATAAATAGTAAATTTATAATATGTAATATTTTATTTATGTTGTTGATAAAAATAAATTAATAATTTATATATTTGATTCTTAAAATTCATTTAACCCCAGCCATGAAAAAGATAGTTGTACTCTTTTCCCTTATTATTCCTGTTATTGTTTCGGCACAGAAACTAGACCTTGGAATGCACTTTTACCGAATGAATGGTAAGTTGCAATACATTGAAGTGTATGAACAACGCTCTATGAAAAAAGAGACCCTGGCAAAGAAACTTGCAGCCATGTTGAAGGCAGATACCAATATTAATAATCTTAATATAGCCGATTCTGTTATTACGGGACAGCTAATTCAACATGACGATTTAATATTTAAAGCAGATTTTACCATTTATGTGCGTAATGGCAGGTACAAGGTAGTAGCAAAGAATTTGCACGAAATAGACAGTAGTACAAAGAAAGATGAATTGGGAGATTCAAATGATAACAGTAAAGGCGCTGTAGATGACACCGACCCATTATTGAGCATGGCAAGAGGTAATATGGCTATGACTTTCATCAAGCATTTTACTGTAACCGATTCCGATAGCTGGTAAACATATAATTTATCATAACAAATGCACAGCATTTTAATACCTTTATCTTTTTCTCAATCAATTCATTACATTTGCTCTGGAAAATAGATAATAGCCTTGATTAAAAAAGCACTCTTAATATCGTTTTTTGCTCTTGCTGCGTATTGCGGACAGGCTCAAACGCACGATGCCCATTTTTGGGCCATGCAGGGCAAGCTGGCATACGACAGCGCCAATTACGACAGCTCGGAAGCATTTTATAGCTACTCTATAGTATTAAGCCCTGAAGATACCACCTACGTGTACCTTGGCCTGGCACAAATGAAGGCTGCCGATGATAGCCTGGCAATGGTTAACTTCAACAGGTCGATAGTATTGCTGCCTAAGTTTGCAAAAGCATATTGGGGCCGTGGAATGTGTGAGTTTGACATGGGGGATACTATGGCGCTATACGATTATAATAAAGCACTGCAACTTGACCCTACCCTGGCTGAAGCATATAACAGCATTGGTGTTATGTACACCGCACAGGGGAATGACAGCCTGGCACTTGTACAATACAATAAAGCCATTTCAGTAAACCCAACATACTTCGAATCATATTTAAATAAGGGAAAAACACTGCACCTGCTGGGAAACGACAGCCTTGCCGTGCCTGAGTTCACTAAAGCCATAAAGCTAAAACCCATTTCGGCCGATGCATATAATAACCGTGGAGTATCGGAATATAGCATAGGTATGTACGACCAGGCTGTGGTTGATTTTGCAATGGCTATAAAGCTAGACCTGAAAAATGCCTTCATCTATTACCATAAAGGAGCATCGGAAGCTGACCTTGGAAAGAATGACCTTGCAATAGCCGATTTGAACAAAGCCATAAAACTTAACCCTAACTATGCCGCTGCATACTTTAGCCGGGGGGCCGCAGAATTTAAAAGTGGCGACGCTGCATCAGGCTGTGCCGATATGCAAAAGGCCAAGGACCTTGGCAATGGCCCCGCAAAGACTTTTATTGCACAAAACTGCAAGTAAGTTTTACTCCATTAAGATTAGTAATTAATTGCTCTTATATTTGTTACAGAAAGTGTACCACTGTAATGAAATACTTTAAAGCAACAATATTTATTACATTAGCCTTAACAACCCTTCTACTATCTTCATGCTCTCATGTTGAAGCCATGAAATGGTTTGCAAAAGGTTATAACGCAGCCGATAGCGGCAAATACGAGCAAAGTATTTCATATTACAACAAAGCAATTGAATTGTATCCTGAATATGTTAATGCATATAATAATAAAGGCTTATCGGAATTCAGGCTTGAAAAGTTTGAACTGGCAATTACTGATTACAACAAGGCAATAGAACTGAACCCCAGGTTCTCGCTTGGATATATTAACAGAGGCCTGGCTGAGTATTATTTAGAAAAGTACTCACTGGCTGAAAGCGACTTTAATAAGGCCATAGAGTTAGACCCCAAAGACGCCGATGCGCATACATACAAAGGGATATTGTTTTACCATTTGAAGGAGTATTGGCAATCGGTACAGGAATACAGCAAGGCCATTGCAATTAACCCCAAAGATGCCAAGGCGTACTACAACAGGGCATTATCACGCGACATGGCAGGACAGCGAGATTCATCTATTATTGACTACACGGCGGCTATTAAACTAGATTCGAGCCGTGCTGAGTTATATTACTACAGGGCACAGACCGAACGTTCGAAAGTAGACTTTGAATTAGCCCGTTATGGCGATACTGAAATTGTTAAACGCACCAACTACCCCTATTACAAAATGGTAATGAGAGACCTGAAGATATATGACAGCCTTGCTATTTCAGACTATACAAAAACCATAGAGCTTAATGCCTATTACTCCGATGCATATATTAACAGAGGCCGCCTTGAACTTGAACAAAGGAAGTATGAAACGGCTATAACCGATTTTACAAAAGGTATTGAAAAGGGTGAAAATGGCGCTGTTAATTATGCCGACCGCGGCCTGGCTGAACAAGCCATTGGAAGGTACGACTCTGCCATATGCGACTTTAATAGAGCCACCAGAATTGTTCCTCAATATTCCGACCCATATTATGACAGGGCAATGGTAGAACTATTGCAGGGCAACAAAA
>Ga0206879_1176_pt1 | contig 13378 bp, 10 predicted proteins | sample Alteio_BWOrgCont_5_FD_152897 | JGI IMG/M metagenome (GOLD analysis project Ga0206879, IMG submission 152897) | Enriched cells from forest soil in Barre Woods Harvard Forest LTER site, Petersham, Massachusetts, United States -... | ecosystem: Environmental > Terrestrial > Soil > Temperate forest > O... | reverse complement strand
TGTTCTACGTTCATTTGGCAATAATTATAATTCCCTTCTTTCGTTGGGCAGGTTTGGCACCTTTCTCATTTTTTTGTGAGGGTTGCCAGAGGTTCATCGAGCCTGTTCTCTCACCTCTTCTGTATAACAATTACACCACGTAACAATTTGGGGAGTAAAGTTTTAGCGCTGCAAATGTATATTTAATTGGTAGACTTTCGAAAAAGTAAAACACAAAATATCGCATAAGTAACTGATAATCAAAAAATAAAACTTTTGTTTCATGTACCTATTATATAGATAACTGGTAAAATAGGTACAAATACCTAAGTATAATTACCTATGTAGGAGCATTTAATTTTAGGTATTTATACCGATGATTTTAAGATGCTATCTGTATATTTTTACCACATAATATTGAGTATTAGTCGCTATAAAAAATCTATGGAAAAACTACTCGAATTTTTAAAATATATTAAAGCAAACCACGTAAAGGAAGTTGCAAAAGAAAGCATGAAAGCTTCACGTGAAATGAATCTTCCTATCTTAAAACTTTTTGCTAATATTCCTGACGATGTATTACTGGCACAATCTGAAAAAGGGATTCATGATTTTGTGGATTCCCTTGCGGATGGTACTTACAAGGAAAAACAAATGGCCAATCTTAAACTGTGGGAGGAAGATAAACTGCCCGGTATACCTAAGGATAGTATAGAACCCACTGACCTTGTGCTTGTTTACCAGATCCAGAAAAAAGCATATTTCAAATATCTGCCCACTTACACTAAAGATGCGCAGTTAACAACAGATATTGTTATGGAGATGGAGAATCTTCACCTGGCTTCCCAACTGGAAGGGATTAATCTTTTATTTAAGAAACGAAAAAAAGTGGAAGAGGATCTTGAAAATACGAATAAAGAGCTTGAAGCATTCAGTTACTCGGTTTCTCATGACCTTAGGGCACCTTTAAGGGCTATTCATGGCTTCTCCAAGATACTTGAGGAGGAATATTCAACTAAGTTGGATGATAATGCACTGCAAATACTGAATACGATAATGAGCAATGTAGAGAAGATGGGTATGCTCATAGATGACCTACTCTCTTTCTCGCGTTTGGGCAGAAAAGATCTGGCACTTAAAAGGGTAAATATGACTCAACTGGCTAAAGATGCCGTTGAGGAAGTAACCAGAGCAACAAAGGACTTTACAGGGGATATTGTAGTGAATACATTAACACCCATTACTGCAGACCAGGGATTGATGGGGCAGGTGTTTTTAAACCTCGTTTCTAATGCAGTAAAATATTCCGGAAAGACATCAGATCCGTTCATAGAAATATCTTCTTCGCAAAAAGATGGACATACCATTTATTGTGTTAAAGATAATGGCGTTGGATTCGACATGAAATATTATGATAAGCTTTTTGGAGTATTTCAGCGCTTACATTCTAATACGGATTTTGAAGGTACTGGTATCGGCCTTGCACTTGTTAAACGTATTCTCTCCAGGCATAACGGTGACATTTGGGCCGAAAGCGCCCCAAATAAAGGAGCCTCATTTTATTTCTCCCTTAAATCATTGCAAACCTAATCTCCCTAAAATGGAAAAAGAACAAATAGAAATTGTCCTTGTAGAAGACAATAAGGATGATGCGGCTCTTGCTATAAGAGCATTGACCAAAAACAATTTAGCCAATAAGATGATCCACCTGAAAGACGGTGAAGAAGCGCTTGATTTCTTTTTTGGCACAGGCTCTTTTGCCGGTCGTGAAACCAGCAATATGCCTAAAGTTGTGCTATTAGACTTAAAAATGCCAAAAGTGAATGGCATAGAAGTGCTGGAAAAATTAAAGGCAAATACGGCTACAAAATCTATACCCATAGTCGTTCTTACATCTTCAGCTGAGGACCCTGACATAGATAAATGTTATGCCATAGGCGCTAACAGTTATATTGTTAAACCGGTAAAATTTGATGATTTTACAAAGGCTGTAGCACAATTGGGTATGTACTGGATGGTGTTAAACAAGCCTTCTGCCGTTTAAACGAACTTCTCTCCCTTACGGGCCTTCACTTCATTAACGAAGTTACGTATCTGTTGTTCGTCCTGCTTTTTGCAGATGAGTAGTATGTCTTCAGATTCTACCACTATGTAATCTTCCAGGCCCTCCATAACTACTAGCTTGTTCTTAGGCACATGCACTATGCAGCCTTTAGATTGGTATAGCATTACGTTTTTACCCACTACAGCATTCATGTCTTTATCCTTTTCCATGTGCTGGTAAAGAGAGCCCCATGTACCCAGATCTGACCAACCAATGGCAGAGCTGCGCACGTATACATTGTCAGCCTTTTCCATTACACCATAATCGATAGATATATTTTTGCACTGCTCATATACCTTCTCAATGTACTGCTGTTCTTTAGGAGTATTATAAGAATCTATACCATCACGGAAAAGGGCAGCTTCTTCTGGCATGTATTTTTCCATCGCTTTAATAATGCTGGCAATGCTCCATACAAATATGCCTGAGTTCCATAAAAAGTCACCACTCTGCAAAAAGAACTTAGCCATTTCCAGGTCAGGCTTTTCCGTAAATGTCTTCACCTTTTTTATGCGCTTATCTTTTTCTTTAGCAGATGATTCATTGTATTGTATATAACCATAACCGGTATCAGGTCTCATAGGGCGTATACCTATGGTAAGCAAACAGTCTTCAGAGGCAGCCTTTTCAAAACAAGCTTTGATAGCCTTTTCAAACGTAGTATTCTTCAATATCAGATGATCTGATGGAGCCACTACTACCATAGCCTTAGGATCCTTTTTAGCTATCTTATAGGATGCATAAGCAACGCAAGGAGCTGTGTTTTTCCTGAGAGGCTCGCAAATAATATTCTCATCCGGAATATTAGGGAGCTGTTTCTTAACTAAGTCTTTATACGAAGCGTGTGTAACTACTAAAATATTTTCAGGAGGACAAATATGATTGGCATAACGCTCGTAGGTCTGCTGCAACAAACTTTTACCAATACCCAACACATCAATGAATTGCTTAGGATGCACAGAGCGGCTCATGGGCCAAAAACGGCTGCCCACTCCACCTGCCATTATTACACAATAATTGTGCTTCATTTAATTTATGCTTTCAGCTGTTGCAGGGCATTGCGCAATTGAGTGATCACCTCGGGTATATTTTTTGCCAGTGCAGTACCTACCGATAACCTGTACCAGGTAGATTCATTGGATGCACCAAAAGCATAAAATGGTACCAGGGCCACTTTGGCTTCGTTAAGTATGTATTTAGTTATGCTTTCCATATTATTCAATACTGTACCGTCCGGAGTTTTCATTCCTTTTAAATCAAACTGAACAGTAAGATAAATAGCTGCCTGCGGGGCAATTACATTTACTCTATATCCTTCCTTTTTCAATTCTGTAAAGCCCTTATAAAATCCGTTCAGGCGCTTCCAGATCTTTTGCTTAAAGGCATCCATATATTTATCCACTGCTGCATGGTTCTCCAAAAATTTAGCAGTAGCAACCTGCTCTGCTTTTGGAGCCCATGCGCCCACATGTCCTATGATGGACTTCATTTTATCTATTACCTTTTTATTGCCCATGGACCAACCTACACGCACACCCGTTGCTGCCAAAGATTTAGAAATACCATCTACAAATACGGTATATTCTTTCATTTCAGGAAACAAGGTAACAGGATTGAAATGCTTAACATCACCAAAAGTGAGTTGGTTATATACTTGATCGTAGAGTAAGTAAACAGGCTTTTTCTTATCACCCCTGCGTTTATTCTCTTGTATTATCAATTTACAAATGGCACTTAAACCTTCTTTGGTAAATACCGTACCGGTTGGGTTTTGCGGAGAACATAAAGAAATGAGGTTAAGCTTATCCATGTGCGGAAGAATATCGTCGGCAGTAGGCATAAAGTTATTCTCAGGTAAGGCCTCTACCATAATAGGCTTTGCTGCTGTAAGATGTATATAGTGATTGTTGTTCCAGGATGGAGCAGGATACAACACATAATCTCCCGGATCTACCAATGCCCTGTATGCCGCATATATAATAGGACGTGCACCACCTGCGATAAGTATTTCATCTTTGTGAGAGTAATTCAATCCCAACCTTTCGGCCAGGAATTTTGATACAGCCTGGCGCAGACTGAGCATACCATCTGAAGGAGGATAATTGGTCTGGTTATCTGTATACGCAGCTATAATTTCTTTCTTAAGCTCATCCGGAAGAGGAAATATTTTAGGATTAAAATCTCCTACCGTAAAGTTAAATATCTTCTCTCCGTTGCGTATCTTTTCATTGATCTCTCCGGAAAGCTTTAATATTTCTGAACCGATAAGGTTTTCAGCCATTTCCGAAACCTTTAGTTCACGTGTCTTTGTCTCTGCGAGCGTAGTCTTCATAAGGCTATGTTTTACAGAAGCAAAAGTATAAAAAACGGGTTACAAAAACCCAATATTTTTTTAGAAAGCGAGCCTTACACCAATAAGTGCATTAAACCCTTGCGTAGGGTAGTTAAGCCAGCGCTGATAAGATACATTAGCCAGGTTATTGAGGCTGGCAAAGGCAGTAAAGAAACGATTGTAATGATAGTCACATCCCAGGTTAAGATCAGGGTAGCCATTGATCTGTTTAGCTACTTCTTTTCCGCCTACAGATATGGGCGCAAATTGCTCACCCAGGTAATAGAACATAGCTTTAAAAGTCAGTTTTTGATAAATATATTGACCTAATAGACTTATTTGCAAATCAGGATGGTACCATGCCTTTAATTGGTCAGTTGGCTTATATTGGTAATAGTCACCGGACAGGGTGAATTTAATATTATCCTTTACCAGGTATGAAAGATCGGCATGGGCACTGGTAACAGAAACTTTATCATACACTACTGCAAACCTGTTCTTTAATGTTTCTAGGGTGTCAGTAACGAACAAAGGCATTCCTTTTATCATCGATTCGTACCCGCTTAGGTTATACTGCAATTTAGGAGAAATGGTGCCGGTTACCCCGCCGAAAACATGAATAGTGGTAATGGTATACTGCATATTTACAGTATCCTGTATGAATGGATTTATAGCAGCAAGCGATTTGTATCCATTAAAAGTTTTATCGCCATCAACACCCAGGTAAATCATAATAGCATCATCAGCAAAATGCACCCTGCCTATAAAATCAGGGAAGGCATTAACACCATTTTGTGCATCATAATATACCTTCAATCCCAATCTTGCATCCCAATGTTTTTCAATAGCGGTAAAGTATGGATTAAAGCCCAGGTTAATTGTTTTGAGGGTATCCTGCAGCCTGCTTTTATCATCATAGTAGTTTGCAGATAACTTAACATCTATGCGTTGTTTAGCATAATAGGTAAAGGCATGTACCTTTATATCTAAATTATTCTCTACCGAACTAAACGCATCTGAAAAATTGTTGTAGCCTACATTTATATCGTGGCTTATGCTGGTAGCTGAATCTTTATAGTCACTCTTAAAATCAACCAAGCCCCCAATGCTATTAAAGTTCTGGCGGGTAACATTGTTATTGGCAAGAACGTCTTGCTTAATATCGTACCCATAATCATGTACTATATGATTATCATAATCGAACTGGGCATAAAGGATATGATGTTTGAAATAAGCATCCCCATATAAGTTTATGTCATTATAGGCGTAGCCGCTATATCCTTCGTTGCTTAATGTGGCATCGGAAGAAAGATGGTTCAGATGAATGCCATAATCATAATCGCGTGAACGCAGAGAATTAAAAAAGTATTCCCCATAAAGAGTATTATAGTTACCTACTCCGGCATTCAAGTAAGAGCGATAGAGCTTGTCCAAAGGTTCACCCTTCATGCGAATAGCATCTATAGCATCGGGAATATAGGTAGTAGAGTACTGGTTATTTATAAAATTGTTATAGTCAGCTTTTCTTTTTGCCTTTATAGTATCGGCAATCTTGGGATTATCATTCATCTTAAGTGCATCCGTAATAACAGGCTGGTATTTGCTCACGGCACTAAACTCAAGTGTGTCTAACTTGCTATTTTGAGCAAAAGCAACAGTGCCAGCCATCAGGGCCAACGCAAAGAATATGTTTTTAATTGCTTTCATTTCTTTTATTGTTGCTTAAATAGTTTGTCGTCAGAACTTTTATTGTCAAACGGTATTGTCATATCCGGTTTTACAGGCGCAGGCATGGCTTTCTTTTCATCGTCATTTATCTTATCTATCCTGCGCTTGGCTTGTCCTACCAATGCCGTATCGGTAGCATTTTCTATAACCGTATTAAGCGTGTGCTTAGCCTGGAAATCATCATGTACAGATAAATAGTCATCCGAAAGAAGAATAAGTCCCTTAGCCATCCATTGAGGGTATGAAGGTTCCTGGTTAATGAGGTCGAAGATCGTTTTTTCAGAAGCCGGAATGTCCGATTTTAGATACTGTATATATGCTACATTGTATTTAGACTCAGCTTCCATTTCACTATGGGTCATGTTGACTACTTTGGCAAATACAACAGCAGCAGAGTCATACTGCTCTTTCTGGAATAAAGATTTTGCAATAAGGAAGGTGGCCTCTGCATAAACTTCAGGCTGTATCTTGGCTGTTAGCAATACTGTATCCGCAGACCCTATAGTAGCATCGTATTTTTTTAACTGGTAATTGCAACGCATCTTTCCTATGCGAGCATCACTGATATTGGTTTCGTATTGTGCACTAGATGCAAGGGCATTAAACAAATTGAGAGCATTGGCATAATCCTTTTTCTCCATAGCATATTGCGATGCTTTAACTAAAGCAGCCTCTGTAAAGAATCCTTTAGGCATTTTTGCCACATACCCGTAATCAAGGAGAGCACTATCTTTCTTCTGTAGTTTGTTATAAGCCTCCCCCCTATAAAAATGCACCTCGGTAGAGAATACTCCAGTAGGGAATTTTTGCAAATAGTTATTTGCTGCTACCAGCGTTTTGTTAAAGTCATCGTTCAGATAATTTGCTTTAACAACTGAATAGCTTGCCGAATCGATAGCCACCTGGCTCAGATCTACCCCCACCTGGTGGAAATAGTCTTGCAGTTTTTGTATTTGCCCCTGGCTCGTATACAGGTTCTTTATATGGTTCAAGGCTTCTGACCCCTCCGGTGAGTTTTTGTCTCGTCGCACTACTTCATCCCATGCCATTTCTGCCTTGTCGTTCTGGTTCAGGTTATAATATAACTGACCTTTTTGCAGAAGGCATTTTGTTGCATACGTACTGTTCGGATAATTATCTAATACCGCTTGATATTCCTGAATAGCCAGTTCCGGTTTATTATCTATGGCATAGGTATTGGCTAGCTCCATCATTGCAGAAGCTCGGTAAGTACTCTTGGGATAACTCTTTAAAAATGCCTCAAGGGTTGATATTTTCCCATCTAAATTATGAGTTACTCCCAAAGCCAATGCTTTTTGATAGCTGGCATAATCTACATCGTATGCATTCAGTTGTATATTTCTATCGTAGTATGGTATAGCAGATTCAAAATCGCTTTGGATAAAATAACAATCACCTGCCCGGTTGAGCGCATCACTTAATCTCTTCTTGTCAGCAGTTTCCACATCGGTATATTTTCTAAAATAGAGATTGGAATAATCGTAGTTCTTCATTTCAAAATAGGCATATCCAATACCATATTCAGCCTGGTTATACTGTGCGGTACTGAATGCCTGCGGTTGCACCATAAACAGCTTGTATGCTTCTATAGCATCATCGTATTTCTTCTGACGGTAAAGTGCTTCAGCTTTCCAATAATAGGTTAGCAACCTTATCTTCTGGTCGTAGTCATACTTAAGTGAGTTATCGAAATAATTGATGGCTATATCCAGCTTGCCATTATTAAAAAGATCAACCGCTCTGAAATAGGTTAGCCTTTGATAAGCCGCTTGCAGCTCAGCATCCCAGTTCTTTATCTTGGCAAGTGATTCAAGTGCAGCCGGATAATTTTTGGTAGATTGATATACATCTACAAGGTAACGGTATATTTCTTCCTTATGCACTGAATTCGGATAATCGGCCAGGTATTGATTAAATGCTTTTATCGCTTCATCAAATGGATCAAAAGAAAGTTCATAGGCTAGCTTAGCATAATTAAACAGAGCATCTTCTTTAAGAGCCGGGTTAAAATTCATCTTATATACATCGCGGAAGGCATTGCTGGCAAATGACTTATTACCTAATTTAAGGTAAGCTACCGCTATGAAATATGTAGCATTTTGAGACACCGAATCATTACCGCTTGCGGCGCCTTGCAGCCATTTAATAGCTTCTTTAAACTTATTAGCTGAATAGTAAGAATACCCTAACTCATACGATTCCTGTTCGGGCAAAGAATTTCCCTTGGAGTATTTTTCGTAATAAGGAATAGCTTGCGCATACTTATGCAAACGGTAATAAGACTCCGCAATGATCTTAATGATCTGGTCTGAATTAAGAAGAGCTGCAGGGCTCTTCGCAGAATCTATCAGAGGTATGGCAAATTGCACCGCACTGTTATAATCGGTTTGCAAATAATAAAGCTCTGTTATATAATAAGGAACTACACTGCCAAATTTGGGATCATTTTTAAGCGTAATGAATCCATTGATAGCCGTTTGATAATTTTTTTGCTGGTACGCTATATATGAATAATAATAGGTAGCCTCGGGAGAATAGATCGTTTTAGCATCCTTAACCTGGAAGAAATCATGCTTGGCTGAATCCAATCTCTTCTCGTGGAAATTAGCATAACCACGTTTAAAGTAAAATTCAGAAACTTCACTATTGCTCAAATAAGAAGGATCCACCTTATTATACCAACCAATGGCATCCTTAAATTTTTGTTTACGGTATACATAATTACCCAACAAGAAATCGATTTTATGTACTCGTGGACTTTGAGGATGTTCGGAGATAAATCCGATCATTCTCCTTTCCGCATCATTATGATAAAGATACATGGAACAAACGGCAGCATAATAATCTGCGTCCGTTCGTTGTGCAGATTGCAACTGGGGTGATGAAGCTGAAACTTGTTCGAAAATGTGCTGTGCTGCAGAATATTTTTGTGCGTCGTAAAGCTCTATTGCTTTAGCATACGAAGCATCAGGATCGCTATAAACCTGCGTTTGCTGAGCTAAGCAATAACCGGGAATTATCCCAAAACATACATAAACTAACAGACGACGCAGCATAGAACCCTGGGATATTTACAGTTGGCAAAGTTAAGTAGGTGCTATGCATGCTTCAGTGGGTGTATTTAAAGTTTTCAACCTACTTCTGTTGATACAGTATTTATTGTATCTGAAGAAAGGCCTGTTTTAAATTATTTACTTTTGACTTCCCAAGCATATAACGCATGTTTAAGAAAAAGGTTTCCTTACTTCTTATATTTTTTGCAGGTTACTCTCATGCTCAAACTGTAAAGTACAAGATGATCTATATGCAGTCACCTTCTGTAGGGCGGTATATGCTGCACATATTACCCTGGGGATACGATAGCACTGTAACACCTGAACAAATAGCTACCTGTATAGATACTTTACCCGGCCACCTGTTCAGCGCAAAGCTTTATAACCTGGTTTATAAAAATGATACCACCAAGCTTGCAGTAAAGGCAGAAGAAGGCGTTTACCTGTTTCACAAAAAGTATACTGTGACTGCCTATTGGAAGAATGGCAATAAATTAAGCATGGTAGAACTAAACAAGCATCATCAAAAATATTGGCAGTTCAATTATTACATGAACGATGCTCCTGCTTCTTGTGGTAAATACAGAAAAGGGCATAAGAAAGGCAGATGGGTCTACTTTAATACCCAGGGGTTAAAAGTGAAAGTAGAAAAGTATGCAAAAGATGGAACACTTAAAAAGACTAAGAATATAGACCCTCCTAAAAAGACATTCCGCACCATATTTAACCCAAGGCATCCTGCTGGCGCTCCCTACATGATTAACTAGTAGTGCAGGTCGTCTGACTTGAGACGCAGGTATCGGTGTAAGGCAAAAAAGGTGCTCACCGAAGAAATGAATATTCCAAGCAGGACAACTATACCCGCAAGCACAAGGTAAGTATTTACGTCCTCCAATTGCTTAAGGTCCGCCATTTGCGATTCGGCTGCATGCACTACACCGAGTATCATTAATAAAGCAATGAATGCTGCATAAATTCCATGCAATATACCTCTGCCTATAAATGGCATACTGATAAAAGTGCGCGTAGCGCCAACGAGTTGCATGGTTTTAATTACAAAGCGCTTGGAATAAATAGTAAGCCTGATAGTATTATTGATAAGTGCCAAAGATACTAGCAAGAGCAAAAGGCTGAACCCAAAAAGTACCAAGCTAACCTTGCGTATGTTACGGTTCATGCCATCTATCATCGATTCCTGGTAAAGCACTTCTTTAACCTGTGGGAAAGCAGTAAATCTTTTTTCTATCCACTTAATGCTATCCATATTAATATAGTCAGCCCTAAGATGCACATTGATAGAAGCAGGTAAAGGATTGTATTGCAAAAGACCTTCAAAATCTTCTTTATTATGATCATATAATTGTTTGGCAGCAGAATCCTTACTAATAAAGGCAGTAGACTTTACATAATAAGATGCATCAAGTGCTTTTTGCAATTTGTTTATATCAGCATCCTTAACTCCATTATTTATAAATAGCTGCACACTGGCCTGTTCCTTTACTGAGCGGGTGATCTTTTCTCCGTTCAATAATAAAAGTCCTAAGAGTCCCAGAATAAAAAGCACAAGTGCAATACTTACCACGGTGGTGATAGAAGAAGATCTGAGCCTGCTGGTAAATGGTTTTGCTGCCAATGTGTGTGTTTTGCGACACGAAATTAATAAATTTATCTCCCTCATTCATCCTCTTTTTGAAGAGATTTCAACATACAAACCTGTATTATCGCAATAAAATATTCCCATATTGGGAACTTTTAGTATCTTTGTAAAAAGATTACTGGTGAGAGTATTGTCGAAGAAAAGGCTTCGTGACTTTTGGATAAAACACAATGACTGTGAGCAACAGTTAAAATCATGGTATGAAGAAGCATTAGATGCACACTGGAAAACTACAAACGACATTAAGCATGAGTATCCGAGTGCTAGCTTTATTGAAGATAATAGAGTAGTTTTTAATATAAAAGGCAATAAATACAGATTAATAGTAAAGATCAATTACAAATACAGTATTGTTTGGATACGATTTATCGGAACACACGCAGAATATGATAGAATAAATGCAAAAACTATTTAAATCAACGCTATGACACTTAAACTAATCAAAACAAAGAAAGATTATCAGGAAGCTCTCAAACGTCTTGAAATAATTTTTGACGCGAATCCGAACACAAAAGAAGGTGATGAACTGGACATACTTGCTCTTCTTATTGAGAAGTATGAGGAAGAACACTTCCCTATAGAAGCACCGGATCCCATTGAAGCTATTAAATTTAGAATGGAACAAATGGGATACAAACAAAAAGACTTGGAGAATATTATCGGGTATAAAGGAAGAGTAAGTGAAATCCTGAACAGAAAAAGAAAACTTACATTGGAAATGATCCGCAAGTTGCACGAAACCTTACAAATTCCTACAGATGTTCTTTTACAGGAATATTAAAATTTAAGTCGAGAATAAAACACAATCAATTATAGACCATCTGAGTCATCTGCATTCTATACTTCTCTCTCAATCTTAATCTTAACCTAAATCTCAGCCTCACTTTTTTCTTAATTTCGCAAGTCTTAGAGAAAAGCGATGGAATACAATTTCAGAGAAATAGAGGAAAAGTGCTATAAACGTTGGCAGGAAACAGAGGCGTACAAAGTCTCCAATTCTTCTACCAAACCTAAGTACTATGTTTTGGATATGTTCCCCTACCCTTCGGGTGCGGGGCTGCATGTGGGGCACCCTCTTGGGTATATAGCCTCTGATATTTTTGCCCGCTTCAAACGCCTGAAAGGATTTAATGTATTGCATCCTATGGGCTTTGATGAATTCGGTTTGCCAGCTGAACAATATGCTATTGAAACAGGTCAGCATCCTGCAGTAACCACTAAAGAAAATATTGCACGTTACCGCGAACAGTTAGATAAGATAGGATTCTCATTTGACTGGAGCAGGCAGGTGCGTACCTCTGACCCTGCATTTTATAAATGGACACAGTGGATATTTTTGAAATTGTTCAGTTCCTGGTATAATCCGGTTACAAATAAAGCAGAACCTATTGACAAGCTTATTGCATTATTCGAAAAGGAAGGATACAAAGGCGATGAGAACGTTAAGGCTTTCACAAAAGATGACTGGAAAAAATTTTCTGAAAAAGAAAAATCTGATTTGCTGTTTAATTTTCGCCTGGCTTACCTAAGCGAGACCATGGTAAACTGGTGCCCCAAATTGGGAACCGTACTGGCAAACGATGAAGTAAAAGACGGAGTATCTGAAAGAGGTGGCTACCCAGTAGAGCGTAAACGTATGCCTCAATGGAGTCTGCGTATAACTGCTTATGCAGAACGCATGCTCAATGATCTTAACACCTTAGACTGGCCGGAGAATATTAAAGAAGCTCAACGCAACTGGATAGGCCGTTCTGAAGGAACTTCTTTGAAGTTTAAGATAGACGGACACAATGAATCTATAGAAGTATTTACGACCCGTCCTGATACAGTATTTGGAGTGACTTTTGTTACCCTGGCTCCGGAAAATGAATTGGTAAATAAGATCACTACATCAGAGAAAAAAGCTGAAGTATTAGCATATGTTGATTCAGTAAAAAATAAATCAGAAAGAGAAAGACAGTCAGAAGTAAAAAAAGTAACAGGCGTATTTACAGGTGCACATGTTATTCATCCATTCACGCATAAAAAAGTACAGGTATGGGTAGGCGAATATGTATTGGCAGGCTATGGTACCGGAGCTGTTATGGGCGTACCTGGGCATGATTCACGCGATCATGCATTTGCAAAGCATTTTAACTTAGGTATTCCGCAAGTGGTAGAAGCTCCTGCCAGATGGGATTTCTCTAAAGAAAGCCACGATGCCAAAGAAGGTAAGTGTATCAATTCTGATTTTTTAAACGGACTTGATGTTAAAGATGCTATCAAGCGTGCTATACAAGAAATTGAAAAACTGGGAATAGGAAAAGGAAAGGTAAACTTCCGCTTACGCGATGCAGCCTTTGGCCGCCAAAGATATTGGGGCGAACCTATACCTATTTATTATAAGGATGGTATTCCATATTCATTGCCTGAAAAAGAATTACCATTAGTACTCCCTGAGATAAATGAATTCAAGCCCACAGAAACAGGAGACCCACCACTGGCAAGGGCAAAGAATTGGAAGT
>Ga0206879_1175_pt1 | contig 13387 bp, 9 predicted proteins | sample Alteio_BWOrgCont_5_FD_152897 | JGI IMG/M metagenome (GOLD analysis project Ga0206879, IMG submission 152897) | Enriched cells from forest soil in Barre Woods Harvard Forest LTER site, Petersham, Massachusetts, United States -... | ecosystem: Environmental > Terrestrial > Soil > Temperate forest > O... | reverse complement strand
TCGTACCCTTTAAAAGAAGGAGGGACAATACCGTAGATTGCAGGAATTCCATCCCCCTGCAGGGTATACGTAACCAGTTTTTCACGGTTAACAGCGTAGTTAAAGGCAAGACGAACTTCTTTCTTCTTAAATACATCGCTCTGGTTCTGAAATCCGTAATAATCAAGACCCATTGCAGGAACCACCATCATATCAAAACGTGCATTCCCCTCCTTTGCATGATTAAATTCGTCCAGAATATCGGGAATCATTTCAATAGGTAAACGAAAGGTCATATCCAGATTACCTTTTTTAAATTCATACAATTCCGATTTTTTGTCCTTTATGAAAGTGTATTTCACACCGTCCAGATAGGGCAATTGATTTCCGGAATCATCCTTTCCCCAATAGTTCTTATTCCTTTCCATAACAACAGCATCGCCTTCTTTAACATTCTTAACCTGGAAGGCTCCCGTTCCTACACAATTAACACGTATATCACTGCCGTACTTCGTAATGGCTTCCTTGGGGTAAACCCAACATCCCGGCATAGTCAGTATATTCAAGAAGCCTGCGAAAGGATATTTAAGGCTGATCTGAAGGGTATAGTTATCAATAACCTTTACTCCGGGTACACCGCCGGTCAGGGGTTTTTTATCCAATGTGGATTGATAATACTCGTCTGCTCCTTCGACACGCTCCTTAAATGTGATCGCATATTGCTGATTGTCTGCATTTGCCTCGCAAAGCCGGTCAAAACAATATTTGAAATCATTGGCATTCAATTCCCTTCCTCTGCCGTCGGGGAAACACTGATCATCGTGAAATTTAACGCCTTTACGGATAGTGAAAGTCCAGGTTTTAGTATCCTCTGTTTTGTCCCATTTTTCTGCAAGACATGGTATTACCGATAGATCTGAAGTGGAAAGCTTTACAAGTCCCTCATAAACAATGGAAGAAATGTGCAACCCGACATTTTCAGAAACGTTAAGCGGATACAAACTCCTGAAATCCTCAATTTCGTTTGTTCTGAAAACTCCACCGTAATACACTCCTCCTTTTCCCTCATGCATACCCCCGTCATTACCTCTGTTTCCGGCACAGGACCATAGTATAACGGCAGTTATGCCGGACAAAATGAGTTTTTTCATTGTTTAATCGTTTTTTAAGTCGTACAAATATATTTATTTAAACTATATACCACTCAGAATTTTAATAATCGATTTCCAGCAAAACAGGACAATGATCAGAATGTCTGGCCTCAGGCAATATGGCTACACGCTTCAAACTGCTTTCAAGATTTGTACTTACCAGATTGTAATCAATTCTCCAACCCAGATTCTTGGTTCTTGAATTTGCCCTGAAGCTCCACCATGTATACTGATGAGGTTCTTTGTTGAAATACCTGAAGGTGTCAATAAATCCGGATTTCAGAAAACGGTCAACCCAGGCTCTTTCTGCAGGCAAAAACCCAGAGGTATTGGCATTGCTTTGGGGATTGTGAATATCTATGGGCTGAGGACAAATGTTGTAATCCCCGCATATAACAAGCCGTGCCCTCTTCGTTTTCAACTGCCCTATATAATCATAAAAATCCTCCAGCCATTGCATTTTAAAAGCTTGCCGCAGTTCACCGCTTGAACCCGATGGCATATATATGCTCATCACCGAAAGTTCTCCGAAATCCAGTCTCAGCACACGCCCTTCATCATCGTATTTTTTCATTCCGCAACCATACTCCACGTGATCCGGTTCGATTTTTGAAAAAACAGCAACTCCACTGTAGCCCTTCTTTTGCGCCGGGTACCAATACAAATGATAACCCAGTTTTTTAAGCGGTTCAGGATCAATTTGTTCTGGGCTGGCTTTTAATTCCTGCAAACAAATTACATCGGGATTCGCCGATTTGAGCCAATCCACCCAGCCCTTGCTTATTGCAGAACGGATTCCATTCAGATTGTAACTTATAATTCGCATCATGCGGGGTAAAAATAATTAAAATATGTAGATTTGGCGTTCTGCAGTTGAAATCAGCATTTTATGAATCACGATCATTCAAGTCACAGTCATTCAAATGATACTCATTCAAATGATATTCATTCACACCATGATCATTCTCATGGGCACCATCATCATGCACCTGTTTTAACAAATATAACCAGGTCTTTCTGGATTGGCATTGCTCTTAATTCAGCATTCGTACTGATCGAATTCACTGCCGGAATTTTAACCAATTCCCTTGCCCTGCTGTCGGATGCAGGCCATAACCTGAGTGATGCAGCCGGACTGGGCCTGTCTCTTTTTGCTTTTAAAATTTCCCGTTCAAAGGCAACCAGTAAATTCACCTACGGATTCAACAAGAGTACCATCCTGGCCTCGCTTACAAATGCCATTGTTTTGATGATCGTTGTCGGAAGCATTGGCTGGGAGGCGATTCATCGTTTCAGACAACCCGAAGAAACAAAGGGAAATGTAATGGCAATAGTCGCCGGAATAGGTATACTTATCAATAGCCTGTCCGCTCTTCTTTTCTTCCGGGAAAAAGACAAGGATCTCAACATTAAAGCAGCCTATATGCATCTCGCAATAGATGCAGTGGTTTCTGTGACGGTCGTCATTGCAGGTGTTGTAATCTACTACACGGGGTTGAAATGGATCGATCCGATGATAAGCCTGGTTATCATGGGGGTAGTTGTATACAGTACCTGGGGCCTACTGAAAGAAAGCCTGTATTTGTCCCTGGACGCAGTGCCTCAGAGCCTGAATATTGAAAAAATCAGAGAAACTGCCCTTCAACTAAAAGAGGTAAAAGACATCCACCACATACATGTCTGGGCCATGAGCACTACCAGAAATGCCTTGACAGCTCATCTGGTTCTGAATGATGCCTTAAGTGAAAAGCAAATTTCCGAAGTAAAGCACCGGGTAAGACATTCATTGGAACACATGAATATTCAGCATGTCACGCTGGAAACAGAAAGAGAATCCTGTAAAGAGGTGGATTGCGCCTGATCTGTTTCGTAAGCAACCGGGTATGAAAGAATATGTAAAAGCAGATGAAATCAAACTCATCCGCAGCGGAAACCAATTCTTCGAAACCCTGGAAGAAATCATTCAGGAAAGTAAAGACACCCTTCATCTTCAGACTTATATTTTTGAAACTGATTCAACAGGCAAACGAATTGTAAAAGCCCTTATTGACGCTGCACTGCGAAAAGTCAATGTATTTGTTCTGCTGGACGCATTCGGGTCATCCTCCTTTTCAACTCCTGCTAAAAAAGAGCTGGAAAAAGCAGGCGTTCATTTCCGTTTTTTCTCCCCTTTTCTGTCTTCTGAAAATATTTTTTTTGGACGCAGAATGCACCACAAGCTGGTGGTTGCAGACAACCGGATAGCTCTTTTGGGTGGAATCAACATTGCCGAAAAATACCACAAGGACACCAAAGATCTCCATTGGCTCGATTTTGCGGTACGTGTAAAAGGAAAACCCTGCGAATACCTGGAACTGGTTGGAAATCTCTATTATTTTAAACGAGGTTCAAAACGGCTGCGTTTGCTCGAAAAAGAAAAAAAAACCGAAAACAAGGGTCCTGATCTTATCCGTTTTCGAAGAAACGATTGGCTGCGGGGCAAAAACGAAATCCACAAAAGCTACACCGAGGCACTCTTGAAAGCTGAAAAATCAGCAATTCTGATTGCCAGTTATTTTATTCCGGGCCGCAGTTTCAGAAAACTTCTGGCAGACGCAGCAAAAAGAGGAGTCTGCATACAACTGATTCTTGCCGGAAAATCAGACGTCGGCTCGGTTCGCCTCGCCGAAAATTACCTGTACGACTTTTACCTGAAAAATAATATTCAGCTCTATCAGTGGAACGATTCGGTCTTGCACGGCAAAGCCATGATTACGGATGGAAAATGGGCCACTATTGGTTCGTACAATCTGAATTACCTGAGTCATTACATCAGCATAGAGCTCAATGCAGATATTAAAAATTCTAATTTCAGTACTGAATTTGCAGATCAATTGAGCCTGATAATCAGCTCCAAATGCGAGAAAATCGAACTAAAAAAAAACGGAAATACCTTATTCCGTAAAATACAAATGCGGCTGGCATTTGTTTTATACAAAATTTTAAGAAACTGGGTAATGCTGAGTAAAAAATACAGAAAATCTTTCAAAAATTTGTAACTTAGCGCGATTTTAAAATAGCTTGGGTTAAAAATGAAATCATACGCGAAAAGCAATAAACTTAAATACGAAACCAAGGACTCACCCGATCAGGTTCATCAACAGATTCGGGAGAAGGCTACAGCGTATTTTAAGGGCCACCGTTCCAGAAGGGCAAATGTTGCATTATGGTTAAAAGCGCTTTCACTGGTTGTTTTAATCGGACTATCCTATTATTCCCTTTTGCATTCCGGAACTTTTCTGATTTTGCTGTTGTCCTATATTGCCTTCGGATTTACCTTTTTGCTTTTGGGCATTAACATCGGACACGACGCGGCCCATAATTGCGTAACAGGCAACCACAGAGTTGACAATGTTTTGTTTCAGATCATATTTGGCTTACAGGGCCTGAGCGGGTATGTATGGAAATTGCGCCACAATTTTTCGCATCATATTTTTCCGAATATTTATGATAACGACAGCGATCTGGAATTATCCAAACTGGTTCTCCTGAGCCCGCATGAGAAAAAAATGTCCATTCACAAATACCAGCACATCTATGTTCCGTTTATGTATATATGGTTTTCCCTGATCTGGATATTTTATGTTGATTTTGCCATGCTGTTTAAAAAGAAGCACGCAAACATCAAACTGAACAGGGTTCCTCCTCTTGAATACATAAAATTGATCGTTATTAAAGCCACTTACCTGTATACATTCCTGTATTTACCCCATTTTTTTACTGGCCTGCCCTTTACAACCATTTTGGTTGCTTACCTGATCATGAATTTTTCGATTTCTCTTTTTCTGGCTTTTACTTTTTACATTTCCCACCATGTACTGGAAACCAAGTATGCCGAAGCCCGCTACGAAAATACGTTGGTAAAATCATCCTGGATCCGGCATCAGATTGTCTCCACTACCGACTTCAACATTGACAGCAAACTGGGCAATTACATTTTTGGGGGCTTCAACCTGCATGTGGCACACCATATTTTTCCTGAGGTCAGCCATGTCCATTATCCAGCATTGACCAAAATCATCCGGGAGACACTGGACGAAAATCAGCTGAACTGGTATAAGTCCTTTGGATTCTTTGAGGGTGTGGCATCCCACCTTTCGCTGCTTAAAAAAACCGGACGCGGGGAATTTGAAATCGAAGAAGAGCTGGAAGAAAAGCTGGATGAAGAACTGGTAGTGGCCTGATTGTTGCTATGAAACAGTTAAATTTCCTGTTTATCGTCCAGGGAGAAGGCCGGGGTCACATGACCCAGGCCATAACTGCCGGAAATATGCTGATCCGCGCAGGCCACAAAATCAGCTGCGTCCTGATCGGAATCAATCCCCACAGGGAAATCCCCGACTTTGTCCGTCAACAACTGCAAACAGATATCTGTGCAGTTGATTGTCCCGGATTTATAATGGATTCAAAAATAAAATCGGTAAAACTGATTCCTTCGATTGTCAGCAATCTGGTTCGGATCCCGGTTTTTATAAAAAGTGTGGGGCAAATTCACAAAAAAGTCAGGCAGCACAAGCCCGATCGCATTGTGAATTTTTATACCCCTCTGGCAGGAATCTACGCCTTTTTTTACAAGCCCTCTGTGCCTTTTATATGCATTGCACACCAGTATATCTATCTGCACCCCGAATATATTTTTCCAAAAGGAAGATACCTGGATAGGTTCGCCATTCGGTTTTATACCCGGATGACGGCCTTGCGTTCTGAAAAAAAACTAGCCCTTTCCTTTTATCCTCTGAAGGATTATCCGGATCTGTCACTGTTCGGATTTCCCCCATTGCTGCGCAAAGAAGTAGTTGACAGAAAAACCAGTGAAGGTAATTACCTGCTCGTCTATTTGGTCAACAGTGGATACGCCGAAGAAATAATCAAGTGGCACACAAACAATCCACAAACAGAGCTGCATTGTTTTACCGACAGCAGGGAAAGGGCCCAACCCTTTGATGATAAACTTTTCTTCCAGTACCTGGACGATAAAAAATTCATTGAGTTGATGGCGGGTTGCAGAGGTCTGGTCAGTACGGCCGGATTTGAATCCGTTTGCGAAGCAAAATACATGGGCAAACCTGTATTTATGGTTCCGGTAGAAGGGAATTATGAGCAATACTGCAATGCACACGACGCCTGCAAGGTAGGAACTGGAATTACGGATTCTCAGTTCAGAATCGAACGCTTCCTGGACTTCCTTAGTAAATCCGCCGTAAAAAAAGAAGAATTCAGAAAATGGGCTGACACAGCGGCCGAAAAATTAATCCTTCACCTTACCGTCTGAAAACCTGAATTGTGTAGGGCCTTATTTCTTGTGTGCCAGTCTTATTTTAAGTTTAATGTCGGCGCCAGCACTGCCATTGTTGTAATTCCCATAATTTCCAGGATAACCGCCTCCACCTCCTCCTAAAGGTATTCGGACTCCAAAACCCATTCCGGCCATTCCCATACCCATCCCTCCCATGCCTCCCATGCCGCCCATACCCATACCGAATCCCCCCCCGCCATACATACCCGGATTATCCTGTACCGGCAAACCTTTTGTCGTAATGCCAATTCCAAAGTACCGGAGACTGTCCGAAGGTCTTACCACATTTCTGTAAAAGGTCCGGAAAGGGATAGAAGCCTCATAATAAAGCGTATTGCTGGTATCCCATCCGATTGTTGCCTGTATTCCGAAATCATTGTAAACAGACACAATCCCGGCCGCTGGTGGCCTGAAACCCGTCAGATTAATCCACTTATCGTTGACTGTGTATTTCTTTCTAAGGGCAGCAAGGTCCGGTTCATGATGTCGCTGAACTTGCTGAGCTGGTCGGGTTCGTTGACCCGGGCTGCGGTTATAAGAACCCAGACTGTCCGTTCCCTGGTCTGCATCCTGATTTTTCTTGGTCCGTTGTGTAAACGGAAAAAGCAATCCGATTGTTTTCTTTTTTCTGCCGGTTGTATCTATCCAGACCTGCAGTCCGTAGCGAAGGATCTGCATCTGGGTCTGCTTGTTTTGCGTTTTGATACGTATATAAAAATTACTGCTGTCATTACTCAGTCCGAAATACATATCGCTGGCATTGTCATACATTCTTAAAGGTCCGTCCCATTCCTGAGGGTCACCATCCACCTTAATCGCCGGAGATTGCCACACACCCTTGTAAACATAAGTGCTGCAGGATGCAAGTAGTATACAGCAGAAAAGAAAAAAAAGGAAATCGGTTTTAAAAAAACGTAAACTCATGGATTTGCGGAAACCGATTGATTATATACATCGACAACGACATGCGCATGACGTATTTCCCTGATATGAAAAACATAGGATACGGCTTCGGTGGCCACTCCACCTAAAAACAAATACCCTCCAACAGTACGATCCTGAATTCGCTCATTTAACCGGGCCGTTCTGGCCGCACCTTTGCCTACTGAAGCTGAAATATCCTGGTCAAAGGCACCCACAAAAGTCAGCAATCCGGCTGTCCCCAGCACAATTGCACCCGCCAGAAAACTGTTTTTCAGCACCTTTAGTTCTTCGGTTTTTTTTACGAGCAGCTTCAATTTCTTATCCTGTTGTTTCCACACAATATCCAGCATATCCTGCTCAGGTATTTGTTGGTTCAGATAATAATAGTACTTCCCTGCAGGCTGAATGGTTAAATCCTTTTTCACCGGAAACGCAGTTGAAACTGAGCTTGACTTAAAATTCTCAAAAGACTCCTTCACTTTGTTGTGAAAAACAATATAGCGGAGTTCTGATTTTTCAACCGTAAAAGTAGGTCCTTCCTGGTAGTCAAATCGTTTGTATTTAACATCTCCCGGGTTAACTTCCAGAATTTTTGCGATGATTACATCTTGATTCCGCTTTACAATAGTATCCTGAGCTTCAATTTCAGTAGACCCCAACAGGCAAAAGAAAATAAGCCAAAACAAAAAAGGGCAATTCGATAATTTCCGGATATCAATCAACATACGGTTTAAATTTTTAGGATTTAACCAAATCAAAGATACGAAATGTTAAAACACTTCACTCACGTTAAAAGCCGGCCCATTGGAGCCTTGTGTCCCAAATCCGTAATCAATCGCAAAATTTACTCCCGAAAATTTATTCACTTTTATTCGTACGCCAAATCCGCAACCCGGTAAAAAACCGTCGAAATTATATCGGGCAAGCTCTGATACACTTTCTCCGTTTACGAACAACACCCCTCCGAATAATCCATTTTTAGTGATAGGGAACCGGTATTCGGACTCAAGGTAAATCATGGCTGGTCCACGAAGCCTTCCCTGTATATAACCTCTTCCGGTGTTCGAATAGGAATCCCAGCCGGTACTCGGTAAATCGAAGTACGGAACCTTCCCTCCCCAGGTAAACCAATTCAGGTTCCAGAAAGTCAGCATCCGATCTGAGTTTTTGGAAAGCTTAATATAAGCCCTGTTATCATTGTAAACCGATTGCCAGTTTTGATCACTTCCCAGAAAAGTAAAATTACTTCGGTAAACCAAATTACTGTAAAATGCGGTTTCAATTGGATTATTTGGATTTTTCCGGCTGTCGTACAGCAAATTCAACGTCGGGCCAGAGGAGGCGGTATGAGTTGTATTTCCGTTGTAAAGGCCAAAATCAGTTCCTGATCCTCCAGTAGCAATTTTACTGATGTCAAAATGGTAATCGTAATTGTATCCGACTCCGGCATAAAAGTCAGATTTATCCAATTGCTTCAAGCCAAACTGATAAAAGCGGATGTACGAATAATTGATCAGATCCCAATTGGAGAGAGAGCTATTGTTTCCCAAACCATACGTATTGGTGGGGTAATAATAATACCTCCAGTCTCCCTGAAGATTGATTTTGTTATCCTTAGACCAGATATTAAAAACAAGGGGCAACATAACCTGATGATAGCTAATGGAATAATCAGGATTAAAAGATATGGCCGAAACATTTGTAGTTGATTGTTTACCGGTTAAAAATGAAAAATTCGTTGCAACAATAAACAGTAATCCATTCTGTATGTTATATCCCGGAACGGGTGCAAGAGATGGATATAGTTTATAGGGAATCATTTTGATGGAATCCCTTTTCAAAACAGGGTGATTAATGACACTGATCAATAAATTGCTGTCGTTAACCAAAGCGGTGTCTAACCGGTGGCGGGTCTGAAACAGCTCCCGCCTGACATCAAGCAAATCGATTTGTTTGACAGTAGTCTCCTGGGAAAACAAAGGAAATCCCAACAGAATCAGGCAAAAGCAATAAATGAAATTTCGCATAAACCTGCACAAATGTACTGATTGTAGATTTAGTTGAACGCGCGTTTTTCCATTTTATTGGCGATATTTTTGACGTAGACAAATAAGGCCGGCTTGCCTACAAATAATCCTCTTTCACACGCGGTATAAATTTTCGTCTTTCGTTAAGATCATTTGTATATTTGGAAAAATCATAAAACCAACCAAAAAACCAAACATGAGATCCGGATTTATCAAATTATGCGTTTTGACCCTGACCCTGGTTATTATCTGTTCTGTTTTTTTCTGGACAAAAGCCTTGTGGTCACTGATTGTTATTCTTCCGTTGATCGGAGTCGGGATTATGGACATGACCCAAAAACGTCAGACCATTCGCAGAAATTTCCCCGTGATTGGCCGGATGAGGTATTGGATGGAAATGCTTCGTCCGAAAATTTATCAGTATTTTATTGAATCCGATACCGACGGCACGCCGTTTAACCGGCTGAACCGAAATGTAATTTACCAACGCGCCAAAAAAGTAATTGACACAACACCCTTTGGAACGCAGCTGAACGTATACGACATCGGATACGAATGGCTGAATCATTCCATTGTCCCGCTTGATTCCCGTAAACTTGATCACAATCCCAAGGTGGTAGTCGGAGGACCGGATTGCAAACAACCCTATAAAGCCAGTATATTGAATATCTCAGCTATGAGTTTCGGATCACTTAGCGAAAATGCAATTCTGGCATTAAACGGAGGAGCGAAAATAGGCGGCTTTGCACACAATACGGGTGAAGGCGGACTCAGCCCTTATCATCTGGGTCCAGGTGGAGATATTATCTGGCAGATTGGAACAGGTTATTTCGGCTGCAGAAATAGAAACGGGACCTTCAAAGAAGAGTTGTTTGCCGAACGTGCAGTTCTGCCCAATGTAAAAATGATCGAAATCAAGCTTTCCCAGGGGGCGAAACCCGGTCACGGCGGAATTTTACCAGCTAAAAAAGTTACCCCTGAAATTGCCAAAATCAGACACGTTGAAATGGGGCAGGATGTCATTTCTCCTCCCTACCACAGTGCGTTTTCAACACCCGTCGAATTTCTTCACTTTATCAAAAAACTGCGCGACCTTTCCGGTGGTAAACCAATAGGATTTAAACTTTGCGTGGGCAGAAAAAGTCAGTTTTTAGCCATCTGCAAGGCCATGGTAAAAACCGGAATCATGCCTGATTTTATCACAGTTGATGGCGGGGAAGGCGGAACAGGTGCAGCGCCCCTTGAATTTTCAAATTCAGTAGGAATGCCCCTGAGGGACGCCCTGGCATTTGTATACGACGCGCTCAACGGGTTTGCATTAAAAAGACATATTAAAATTATTGCTTCCGGAAAAGTAGCCACAGGTTTTGACATTGTAAAAAATCTCGCTTTGGGAGCTGACATGTGCAACTGCGCAAGATCCATGATGCTGGCCCTGGGATGTATCCAGGCCCTTGAATGCAATACCAACCGGTGTCCGACAGGCGTGGCAACACAGGACAAAGATTTGCAAAAAGGATTGGTGGTAAGCGACAAACAAACACGGGTAGCAAATTTCCACAACGAAACCGTCAAAAGCGCTGTTGAATTAATGGGGGCAGCCGGTATCATAGATCCCGGAAAACTGCACAGGGATTTTATTTACAGAAGAGTCAGTGCCGGTGAAATTCAAACCTACGGAGAAACTTACCCTTACGTATTGAGGGGAGCATTGCTCGAAAGTCCCTATCCCGAAATTTATCAGTTTGATATGTCCAACTGCAGTGAGGAAACCTTTCAACCACTAATTAAGTAGAGTCACTTTGCTTTTTAGCAAAGCGTACTCTACTTTATACCCGGAGGGTGATAAGTAAACTAGGAATCAGGAGAATAATGACCCTTCCATTTCTTCTTCAGCTCTTCCAATTGCTTTTTTCCGTAGGCCACCTTAATGATAACCACAAAAAGAACAGGCACAATAAATACAGCCAGTGAGGATGCCGCAATCATACCGCCCAAAACAGTAAATCCTATTGTCCTCCTGGCCACGGCTCCTGCTCCGGTAGCCAATACAAGAGGCATAACTCCAAATATGAATGCAAGGGAGGTCATGATAATAGGTCTTAGACGTAAGCTAACTGCATCTATCGTCGATTGTATAAGGTCTTCGCCGCTGTCCACGCGCACTTTTGCATATTCAACAATCAGAATAGCATTTTTAGCAGCAAGTCCGATAAGCGTAATAAGTCCGATCTGGGCATACACATTGTTACTGAGTGCGGGAATAAATGTCAGTGTCAGAATAGCCCCGAAAGCCCCGATCGGAACGGACAACATTACAGAGAAAGGAACCGACCAGCTTTCATAAAGGGCGGCCAGAAAAAGAAATACAAAAGTCAGTGAAAATAAAAAGATGTAGATCGTTTGGGAGCCTGCAACAATTTCTTCATAACTCAACCCTGAAAATTCATACCCATAGCCTTTGGGCAATACACGGTCAGCCGTTTCTTTAAGTGCATCAATAGACTGGCCGCTGCTGTATCCCTGCGGAGAACCGCCATCAACTTCAGCAGATCTGAAAATATTGAAATGCGCCACCACAGGAGCAGCCTCGATGGGCAGATAGGTAATCAACGAACTTAGCGGGAGCATTTCTCCGGCCTGGTTACGGACGTAATACTTATCAAGATCGGTAATCATACGCCGGTAAAGGGTATCGGCCTGCAAGACCACATGGAACGTACGGTTATAAAGTGTGAAATCATTTACATAAGAACTACCCATATAGGCTTGGATGGTGTTAAAAACATCTCCTATACTCACACCCATTTTCTTACACTTTTCGCGGTCTACGGTAAGATTAAAACTGGGAGTATGTGCAGAGTAATAGGATACAGCCCTTGAAATAGCAGGATTTTTATTGGCCTCCTTACAAAACTTATTGACCACTTTTTCAAAATCTTTCACATCATCTGCCGTATTGCGCTGCTCAACCTGAAAACTAAACCCGGCGCTTTGGCCTATACCCGGTATCGGAGCAGGTTGCATGACCACAACTTTGGCGTTTTTTACATCTGCCTGGGCAATCCGTTTTAACATGACTTCAATAATTCCGGGAACCTGTTCACTTGCCTTACTCCGCTCAGCCCAGGGTTTAAGCTGACAGAAAATAGTTCCGCTGTTTGATTTGGTGGCCCCGTTAATGACATTGAGCCCTGCAAGTGCTGCATAGTGTCCCACACCAGGTGTTTCTCCAATAACCTTCATCAGTTTATTGATCAATGCAACCGATTGAACGGTAGAGGATGCCTCGGGCAATTCGTAGGTGATCTGCACCCTTCCCAGATCTTCATTGGGAATAAATCCGGAAGGTTTGTACTTAAACAGAAAGAAAGTCGCAACGCCAATGCAGACAAGCAAAACGATAACGTATTTCGAGGAGTGGATTCCCCTTTTTACGCCATTGGAATAATAAATGGTAAACCTTGCAAATTTGGTGTTGAACCAATGAAAAAACTTTTCCAATCCTCTGGAATTTTCATCGATGACGTGCGGTTTTAACAACAGTGTACAAAGTGCAGGTGTCAGAGAAAGGGCGACAAAAGCTGAAATAACGATTGACACGGCTATGGTAATCGCGAATTGCTGATACAAACGGCCAACGATACCCGGTATAAAAGCCACCGGTACAAATACCGAAGCCAGAATTAAGGCCACTGCAATAACAGGGGCCGTAATGTCTTTCATAGCATATTCTGTGGCTTCCCGGGCGGACATCTTCTCCACATCAATATAATGCTGCACTGCCTCAACAACTATGATGGCATCATCCACCACAATTCCAATAGCCAGAACAAAACCGAACATAGTGAGCGTATTAATTGTAAATCCCAGTGGCACGAAAAAGATAAAAGTGCCAAGAATAGATACGGGTATAGCCAGCAGCGGAATAATAGTGGTTCTCCAGTTCTGCAGAAAAAGGAATACCACCA
>Ga0206879_1174_pt1 | contig 13444 bp, 22 predicted proteins | sample Alteio_BWOrgCont_5_FD_152897 | JGI IMG/M metagenome (GOLD analysis project Ga0206879, IMG submission 152897) | Enriched cells from forest soil in Barre Woods Harvard Forest LTER site, Petersham, Massachusetts, United States -... | ecosystem: Environmental > Terrestrial > Soil > Temperate forest > O... | reverse complement strand
TGATTTTTGTTTCAATATTGGAATTGCTTTAAAAGCAACAATGAAAGATTTAACAAATAAAAAGCCAACAGGTTACGATTTGACTGTACCAATGCGAGAAGGATTTTACCTTCCTCCCGAAAGGCAAGAACATGAACACAGAAGTAAATTGGGCTATAAAATCAAAAGTGATACCAATTCAATTTCCTTAAAAGCTGATTTGAAAATTGATTTTGAAAATTACGTTCTACCTTATTTAGACAAATTGAATTCAATACAGGATTGCTTGGCTGTATTTGGCAAGGTGACGTTTTTTGGCGAAAATCTTAAAAAGATTATTGAGGACAATAAGCTTCTGGTGAAATAAATGAGAAAGGTTTTAAAAAGGATAATTCTGGACAAGTACAGGAATTTGCCAACTGGCTTCACAAAGCACTATACCAATGGGAATTCTGACCCTGTTCCGTCTATATCAAATTGAAACTTATGATGAAGGAAAAGATTATGTGTATCTATTTTAGTATGATTCAGAAATGAATGAATTGAATGATACCGCACACGATAATATTGAACGTGCAATGAAACAAGCAATGTTAGAATTTAATGTGAATGAACAGGATTGGGAATGAACAGGATTGGGAATAATAATGGAAGCTATCTTTCAACATACAAATGAACTCACCAGCAACGGCTTCACCATCCTTCCCAACATCTATTCAACAGCCGACATCGCTCAAATCGGAAACGCCATCAACAAAGCGGATACCTCCAAGCCCAATTTCCGCAAGACGGCAGGACTCTTTGCAATCAGGCAGTTTCTACGGGAAATCCCTGCCTCTGTCCCGCTCATATTCACCGACAAACTGAAAAGTGTTGTTGCGGGACTGTTCGGAACTGACTATTTCGTTGTTAAATCTATCTACTTTGATAAGCCAGAAGAAAGCAATTGGGCTGTATCCTGGCATCAGGATTTGACGATTTCCGTTGATAAAAAGACTGAAATGCCTGGCTATTCGCACTGGACTGTTAAGGAAGGTCAGGTTGCCGTTCAACCTCCTGTCAGAATTTTGCAGAATATTTTCACTGTCAGAATTCATCCGGACGATACGGATGAAAATAACGGAGCTTTGCGAGTTGTTCCGAGGTCGCAGGCGGGAATTTACCAACCTGAAACAATTGATTGGGAAACAGAAAAGGAAACAGTCTGCAAAGTGAAGTCAGGCGGAATAATGGTTATGAGCCCGCTCTTGCTCCACAGCTCATCCAAGACAACAAATAATAACAGGAGGCGGGTCATTCACATTGAGTTCTCTAATCAGGAATTACCCAATGGGATTAAGTGGGCTGAAAGGATGAAAATATCTTATTAATGGAGTTTAAATTCAAAGAACAAAGAAATCTGGCTGTGTTCACCACAAAACAGGTGTTGGATGGGGAACCGATATTGTACGTTTATCACAATTTAGATGGATATTGGCAGTTCCATAATTCAAGGGAACCAAATATGGATGAGGCAAAACTTATTTTATTAGAAGAAGCCGTTGAACTTGACCATACAATAAACGAAATTTCAGATTTAAAGGCTGGCTGGTGTGCATGGCGTAAAAGAATTGGTGACAAATGGCAGTTAGCAAAGAATGAAAATGAAGAATAACCATTTTACATACCTCTTACTTTTACTGTGTTTCGGATTGAGTTCCTGTGACGACATCAATCTCACCTTTGACGCTCCGTTTCCAAGGAAGAATAGAGACCTCTCAAAAATCCTCGGTAACGAACTGCTCATCAAACGTGGGAATGATACTTTAATATGGGAAATTTCCTCCGATAGAAAAGGAAACCTAATCACAAACAAAAAGAAGGGCGATACCCTGTTTCTCGGCACAGTTTCCAAATACAGAGGGCTCTACTATTTCAGCCATCAGGTTAATGATAGCTCTTACATGATTTATGCAGTTAAAACAGGAGACAACGTTGTGTACGGGATTAATTCTGCCTGGGCTCAAATTTCCATGATTGAAAATGAAATTAACAAAGGCAACTACCCGAAATTGGTAAAGTATATCATTTCTAAAAACGAGGATAAAATTATACGACTGCATCCTGACAAAAGGGAAATGAAAAGGCTATTCACTGTCGTAATGGACAGCATCCCTGCTGATACGATTTTACCTTCAAAGGAAGCAAACACCATTGAACCAACTGCCGTAGCCGTTCAAACAGACCCCGATGATTTTGAAAATCTATCAAAAGTTTATCCCAATCCGACAAAGGATTTCATAAATGTGGAATTACAACAGAAAAACGTGGTAGAATATCAGTTATTAAATTTAAGCGGAAGCGTTGTGTTGAATGGACAGTTCACAGACGTTCTTAATAAAATTGATTTGTCTGGTCAAACAAATGGTGCATACCTATTGACGTTGGTTAGCTCAAAGACAAAACAAAAGGAAGCAGTACGAATAATTAAAACAAAATAAATTCATGAACACGAATCTCAAATATCCAATCATCTTAATCTCCTTTGCATTAATTATTGGTTGCGGAAAGGAAGACCCAAAACAGGCTGATGAACACTTTATTAAAGGAAGCCAATATACTGTTTCAGGAGATTTTGAAAAAGCCATTTCAGAATTTGATAAATCAATTAATGATAATCCGAACAATGCCTTTGCCTATTGCTGTGAAGCGAATGTATATCTTTTGAAATGTGATTTTGATAAAGCAATAGAATGCCTCAATAAATCAATTGAGATTAATCCCAACCTCGCCCTCTCACATTATTACAGAGGGTATGCTAATCAATTTCTTGGCAAAAACAATGACGCAATTTCAGATTTTCAAAAATCAATTGAACTTCAACCCGACTTTTATTATGCTAACCTTTTAAAAGCATCGCAAGAAGCCGAAATGGGGAAACATCAAAAAGCGATTGAAGACCTTGATAAAGCAATTGCATTAAAACCAATCATATATTTAGCCTATGTTTATAGGGGAATGTATAAATATGGAGTTGGGGACATCAACGGTGCAATCACTGATTACGATAAGCTAATTGAGTTACGACCAGACTACATTTCGGGGTATTATAACAGGGGTATCTTCAACGGCAAACTTCATAATTACCAACTTGCTATAAACGACTTCAATAAAGCGATTGAGCTGAAATCTGATTATGCAACCGCCTTCACATACAGAGGAATTTATGAATGTACAATTGGTCAAAAGGAAAAAGGTTGTGAAGATTTGAATAAAGCGAAAGAACTCGGAGACATTGGAGCAGATATTTATATTGGCAAATATTGCCAGCCGAACAAAATAAATTTCAGCGATACTGTTAGATAAACCTGACAAAGGTAGCTGAATTGTATGGTTCTTATATCCCTGCATTTGAAAGTCACCGTTGATAATCGTCTAATTTAGACTACTTAAATCATCGAAAACGTGTGGATTTTGACCTATATAGGCGATTTAATGCCTCATTAATATAGATTGCAGTTTAAAACCTTAGCTTCACACCCCCATAACTTCACAGAAATGGAAATTCTGATAGCGGAAGAAGTCAAATCCAGGCTCAAAGCCACCAGGCCCTTTGAATATATCTGTTTTATTCCAATTGAGTTTCCCACCGAAATCGGGAACGTTTTCCTTTTTATGGCTGTTGATTTCCTTACAAATTATTCCATTCATACTGGAACGGAAAAGAACGATTCGCCAAAATTCATGCTCAAGCACCTGAAACTTTTGATGACCCATCGAGATTTTGTCAGGCAAGTGGAAAAGGATTTCACCATCGTACTGGATAAGTACACAGATATTGCTGATAAGATTAAAGAGATTATCGCTCCATTTGGAGGTAAACTAATCTATAATGAAACATTCGTTGCAAGCGTTGCAGGCCCTTTCTCAAAGGACTTAATTGCTTCTCTGAAAAAGAAGCAAAAGAAATAGCTACTTTACATTTCAAAACGACAGAAAACCCCCACATGTTTCACTACGGGAGGTCTTCGTCCAAACAAAAAAACTTAACTCTTACGCTTTTCTGATTTTACAAAATTCCCATCGGTATCAAAACACAGATGGTTATCTTTTACAAGCGCTTCATATTTCACTTTCCCGTCGGCTTCGATAGTTTTGCAGGCTTCAGTGATTTTCTCTTTTGGGTAGTTTTTGGTGACATAGCCACTTACTGACTTAGGCAGTTCAGAAACAGCTATTGTGGTTGTGGTTTTCACTACGTTTCCACTTGGGTCAATGACAACACACATTTTTGTTTTGTCCTGGGTAAACTTGGTTTCATAATTTCCCTTTACGTTTTTCCATTGTTCAGCTTTGCTGTTAGGATAAAGTGTTGAAAATTTAGAAGCAACAGCGCTTGGCACTGCTGAACTTGCTACATTTTGAGCAAAAACAAAACTTGTCAGCGCAACAGCCATAAATAAAAACATTTTTTTCATCATTTCATTTTTTAGTTGTGAATGAATTTTCACGGGTCAAAGGTGCGCTCATTTATAGCTATAAGTGTTGTAGATTTTTAAAAATATGTTACATCATTATTCAGCCTCGTAATGACAAATCATTTTCAAGGAGTTTTTTCTTCTCCTGATACTCCTCGTTTTTAATTTGACCAGAAGCCAATCGCCTCTTTAAAATATCGAGGGGTGATTCGGGTCTATATCTTTGCCCAGGAATATTATAAGGCAATGCGAAAACCCAGAAAATCCAGAAAATCCAAAAGAACCACCATATCAGGTGCATTCCCCAAACGTGATAACCATCGTAGAACATAGTTTTTGAGTTTTAATTATTTGCAATTATTGATTTAAGCTTTATTTTCTTTTCCATCATGTTTCCACCATTCGGATGCCCAACTGGTGAATCTGTCCAGTCCTGTACCTTGTATTTTGAAAAGGGATTCTATTTGAGCATTAACATTTTCTCCGAACTTCTGGTTAAAATTCACAGCCAGGTTCGTGTGTTTATTATAGAATTCAAGTATTTCTTTTGTATTCTTAATAGTCAGGTCACGGGATGCTTCAAAATTGTCATGGATTAAATCCAAAATCTTTTCGGGAGTTTCGCTTTTTGCCTCTTTTATTGCATCAACCAGTTTGGTGTTAAAATCAACGTTTAATTCCATTTGCCTGGTATATGAATTAATTATGCTATCCAAAGCATCTTCGGCAAGTTCAACAGATTTTTTAAAAGTTCCATTGAGAGGCGATGAAATGGTATCTTCCATTTTATTCTGACCTAACTTCTCTTTGATTGAATCAACAATCTTTTTGTTAGAATCCAATGCCGTACCGATGAATTTGGCATTGGTATCAATAATTTCTCTTATTGTTTTTTTTGATTGTTCGGCTGTACCATTAATCTTGCTTTTAATTTTTTCGGCTTTTTCATTTAATGTGGTTTCCATGTTTTTTGTTTTTTATGAGTTAAAATTATTTCCTTCTTATTTGTTATCGCATTTGTTTGCACCGTACGAGCAGAAAACACAGCAACTCCCTTCCTTTGCGAACATTATTTTATTGCAAGCCTTACAGTCCAAGGCCATCTTTCTTCCAGATGAAGGCATCGTGGCTCTTTGTTCAACACCGCAGTGAGGACATTTTATGGTCGTTTCGTTCAAAACTGAAATTAATTCTCCACTGTAACTGAAATGGTATTACTCCAATCCTGACCATACGACTGATGCAGGCCGTTTGCGAATTGTAGGGTAAGGGTATGCGTTCCTGGGCTTAAAGAAAGAGTATCCGAGGTTTGTCCTTTCCCAAAATGTAAATGTGTTTCATCTTTTGCAACCATTTGTCCTTTTTCGGTAAAGCTCCCGTCAATAATTAGATGGTGGTGTCCCTTGCCTTCATTAAGTTTACCTGCTGGTTCTACTTCCATACCTTTTACCCCCATTTCAATGATAAATGGAGATTTTACGTTATCACCATCTTTTAGGTTCACAAAATATACACCATCCCTTTTTTGCTCCTGATTTCCAGTCGCACTTACCTTAGAATTAACAGATTCTTTTGCAGATTGGTTACAAGCCATCACTGCCATCAACAACAATGATGAAACAAAATATTTGAATTTCATTTTTCTTACTTTTTAATTGAATTACCGTCTTTTGACGAATCTTCTTTCTTGACATCCTTACAGCAAGCATCCTTTCCATCTTTAAACCCATCTTTTCCGTCCATGCAACCTTCATTTTCATCCTTGTGTCCCTCCTTGCCGTCTCTGTAATTATCCCTACCATCAACTCTGTCGTGCATTTCTCTGAACCTGAAATTTTCGTTTTCCCGCATCATAAAAGGCATTGCGCCTTCCATCATTTCAGGGTGCTCTTTGCAAAACATTTCACACTGCTTGAAACGGTTTTCCATTCTCATCTCTCTACATACGATACAATGAAGTGCAGAGCAAAAAATCATTAAAAGTGAAAAGACAATAACAAACCAGGCAATTACCTTGTAAAATATTCCGAGTTCCTCTTTCTTTGTTTTGGCAAGCAGAAATGCTCCTGCTGTGGCTGAAAGTAATAATACTGCGATTCCAATTAAATACTGTTCCATAGCATTGTTTTTTATTTAGATTATTTCTGTGCGAAACTATCCTATTTAATGGAGATAAGGATTACACAATCGTCAAATTGAGTTGCATTATTCACACCTATTAATAGCAGAAGACCTCCCGCATTCGCTACGAAAGGTCTTCACATTAACCCTTTATAAATTAATTGTTCTGTTGTTTTGCTACAGGAATTGTTGTTTTCCGAACAGTCTTTTCTATATCCGATTCATTACCTTCTTCATCTTTGGTGTTTGATTCTTCTTCAGAAGTAATTTCAGTTGGTTTACGGTCATACTGATTCTTTTCAGTCTTAGGATTTTTTACATCTGCGCCATAGTTCTTTTTGTCTGAAGCGTTTGTTTGCTCTTTTTCAGACGAACCTTCATTTTGCTTACGATTGTCCTGATTCTGTTCTGTTTTTTGGTTTTTTTGTTGACCGTTAGGAGAAACTGTTCCCTTGGTGTAGTCTTTTTGATTTTCTGACATGGTTTTTGGTTCTTAAATTGTTTAAATTATGCTTTGAACTTTAAATTTATTTTCTGAACAATGGTTTCCTGTTATTAGAATCTGGATTCATTGTTTTTGTTCCTTCGGATTCATTGTTAGAACCTTTCTTTTTGCCTTGTGACTTGTTTTCTTCCTTGGCAGGAGTACTGTTTTTGTTGGAGGTTGAAGTGGAAGGATTTTTCTTGCCCTGGTTCAATTCTTTATCATTTTTCATTTTGTAATTTTTAAATTGTGAATACATTTTCACAATGAGACAAAGGTCAGTTGCGAAAGCCCTATTGGCGTTACAAAACTGTGGGTGTAAGTTGCATCTTTCACACCCATTAGTTAGAACAGCGTGTGAATTATATAACTTATATTTTTTGTTCTATAACACAAACGCCTTTGGAATCATCCAACTTTGTAGGGAATTTTATAATCAATCAATGAAAATCATTCTCATATCTTTTTTCAGTATTATTCTATGTGCGTCCTGCTCCGAAAACCCCAAAACGATTACTGCATTGGAGGATTCTACCAAAGTCCCAGTTGATACATTAAGAAAACCTCCAATTGGGAAACCTCGTTTTCCCGATGTTGCAAGCACTTCAGAGGGCGATACAATCAGAAAATAGAGTGGTTTAGTTTACGACTTTGGGAATTGCTTGTTTTTTGGAATTCCCTGATAAAGTGCCGACCTGATAGTTGGTACTTGAATAATGTGCAATTAAAAATATTAAATATGAAATCTAAGACATTAGGAATTACGCTCATTGTAATAGGAATCATTATGATGGTATATACTGGTTTTAATTATGTGACTACTGAAAAGTGGTCGACCTGGGTTCAATAAAAATAAACAAGGAACAGAATCATTTTATCCAATGGTCACCCATAGTAGGAACAATACTCCTTGTTGGAGGCATTCTGATTATTGCACTTGAAAAAAAGATACGGGTGTGATTTTTATCAAAATAAAATATAAATGAAAAAACAAGAATCACGATATGCAAGAAATCTGATAGAAGCAACCCTTGACCCCTTGATTACAATTGATGTCATGGGAAAGATAACTGATGTAAATGAGGCAATGATAAAAGCGACGGATAAAACTCGTGAACTTCTTATCGGTACAAATTTTGTCACTTATTTTATTGAATCTGAAAATGCAAAAGAGGTTTACAAAGAGGTGTTTTCAAAAGGTTTTGTTCTAAATTATCCATTAACTATCATTGACGGGGTGTTAACAGATGTTTTATTGAACGGTTCCACTTATAAGGATGATTCAGGTAAGGTATTAGGCGCTGTGGTAGTGGCAAGGGATATTACAGAGCTGAAAAGGGTTGAGAAGCAATTAAGAGAAGCCAAAATTCTGGCAGATAAGGCAACTGAAATAGCGGAAGAAGCTAAACACAAGGCTGAAAATGCTGTACAGTCAAAGCAACAGTTTTTGTCAAATATGAGCCATGAAATCAGAACTCCAATGAATGCAATTATTGGATTTACAAAAGTATTACTGAAAACGGAGTTATTAGAAAAACAAAAGGAATATCTAACCGCCATTAAAACCAGCGGAGACACGCTAATTGTTCTAATAAACGACATACTTGATTTAGCGAAAGTTGATGCAGGAAAGATGACATTTGAAGAAACTCCCTTTAAGTTAGCTTCGTCCATATCTGCCATGCTTCATTTATTTGAGACAAAAATTCATGAAAAGAATATTGAGCTGATTAAGGAATACGACACCAAAATTCCAGAGGTATTGGTTGGCGACCCTGTTCGTTTACACCAGGTTATATTAAATCTTGTAAGTAACGCTGTAAAATTTACTTCCAAGGGGAAAATCACTGTATGTGTAAAATTGCTAAAAGAAGACCTGGATAAAGTAACCATAGAGTTTTCGGTATCAGATACAGGTATTGGAATACCTGAAAATAAGCTGGAAAATATATTTGAAATCTTTCAGCAGGCATCAACTGGGACTTCCAGGCTATACGGAGGCACAGGCTTAGGACTGGCCATTGTAAAACAATTGGTCGAACCCCAAGGAGGAAGTATTCAGGTTAAAAGCAAAATTAATGAAGGTTCCACTTTTAGTTTCGTTTTAAGTTTTAAAAAGACAAAAGCCATTGAAGTGCCTGAGTCAGGAATATTGGAATTAGATAAGGCAATAAAGAACATAAGAGTATTAGTTGTGGAGGATATGGCTCTGAATCAGCTACTTATGAAAACTTTGTTGGATGATTTCGGCTTTGAACGTGATATAGCCGATAACGGCAAAATAGCACTTGAAAAACTAAAAACGAATCAGTACGATATAATTCTCATGGATTTGCAAATGCCTGAAATGAATGGGTTCGAGGCAACTGAATATATCCGCAACAAAATGAACTCCAAAATTCCCATTATTGCATTAACTGCCGATGTCACAACAGTCGACCTGGCCAAATGCAAAGCAGTTGGAATGAATGATTATATCGCTAAACCAGTTGATGAAAAACTGTTGTACAACAAAATTGTCGGTTTGGTGAAAAAGCCAGTACGAATACAGGATACGGTGGCTAATGGGAAAGGTAATGGCCAGGCTAAAAAGTTAAAATATGTTGATTTGAGTCATTTAAAGCAAAGTACTAAATCCGACCCTAAATTAATGATGGAATTTATTTCACTTTATTTAAAGCAGACTCCTTCTTTAATAAGTGAAATGAAGAAAGGATTACAAGATAAAAACTGGAATTCATTGCAAGGAGCAGTGCATAAGATGATTCCATCATTTTCAATAATGGGCATCAGCAAAGACTTTGAAAACTTAGCAATGAAAGTTCAGGAATTTGCAAACAATATTCAGATACAGATGGAAGGTATACCTGATATGGTTTTAGAACTTGAAAATGTCTGTGCACAGGCATGTAAAGAATTGGAAGAAGAATTTGAACGGATTAAAACCTCACATTCCTGAAAACAATTAAAAGAGTTCTTCTTGGATTTTTACTGTTTATCATTATAATAATTTTAGGCTTCCTGTCAATATGTTACTATAACTTTTCAACGGACAACAATTCGTATAAGAGCTTTTTAATCCCTCGAATAAATATACTTGATATTCAATTGACCAATTTGTCTGATAACAGGCTTGACCTTTTGCTAAGAACGGGAATTGACAGCCATTTGCCCATAAAAATTGAAGTTGACAGCATTCAATACGAAATAGGAATCAGCGATAAAGAAATAGCAAAAAGTAGTTCGAGAAAATCAATTATTATTCATTCTGGGAATGATAATTTGCTCGTATTGCCATTAACTATTTTCGATAAATCACTGACCGATATTCTGCAAAATGACGAAAAGAAAGGAAATGACAGTGCCTGGTATGAGTTTAAAACAACATTTTATGTTAATTCTCCATTTTTCAGAAAAAGTATGAATTTCCATGAAAAAAAATTGCTTCCATTAATTTATATACCAAAAGTTACTGTAGATAAAATCGAAGTTGATTCTCTTCGGTTTTCAGGTGTTACTTTAATGGTTCATTCTACGCTCATTAATAAAAACGTATTCGGTCTTGATGCAATTGACCTGCATGACCGTTTTGAAATTGGTGGGAATCCCTGGGTGGACGCAAATGTGCCAGGTCTAATGAAAATTCCGCCTCGCAGTAAGACTGAAAGTGTGATTCCCTTCAGGGTCTCTTTTAAGGAAATGGCACATACCTTACCTGAATTAATAAAAAAGGGCAAAAACCTTGGCTATCATTTTGAAACAAGTTTTAAAATGAATTCTGCGGATAACACTACAAATCATAGTCTTGTAAAGCTGGAAAGTAAAGGGACTATTAAAGAGTTATTGCAATACTACAAAACGCTGAAAGGAAACGGCAAAGAAAAGTAATGTGTGAATGATATAACGTTAAACAAATATTCTGTAATAGGTATAACCTTTTACTTCTTCACCTTTGTCCCTGAAATTTATACTTAAAACTACCTAAAATGGGAAATCTAACCGAATTAAAAGGAAACTGGAACGAAACAAAGGGAAAGCTGAAACAAAAATTTGCCATCCTAACTGATAGTGACTTATTACTGGCAGAAGGTAAACAGGATGAGCTTATCGGAAGGCTTCAAACCAAACTCGGAAAAACAAAAGAGCAAATTCACAAAATCATTTCTGATTTGTAAACCAAATTATCAATATTTTATTTTAAAAAACCAAAAATGAACAGAACAATTTTAGTGTTTGCCTTGGCAGGATTAATCACCATTTCTTTTACCAGCTTTGGCAAAAGCCATGCTATCAGAGGAAATGAAAGTAGCATCATTTTCAATGTAGCAATGAAAGATACTTCCAGCAAATATCAAAAATTCAAAAAGGAAGCCGATGTTAAAATGAAACAATTGGATAAGGACATTGCTAAATTAAAAACAAAAGCGAAAAATGAGAATAAAGCCGTACAGGATAAATACAATAAGGATGTAATTGCTTTGGAACAGAAAGAAGCAGAATTGAAAAAGCAATTGGAGAAGGATAAACAGATGGATAAGGCCAAACTCAAAAGTTTTGAGCAGGATTTTAATAAAAGTATGGATGACCTTGGCAAATCTGTAAAGGATTTGTTTAACAGTAACAAATAATTAAAAATAGAAATAATGGGAAATTTGCTTTATGGAGTGGCAGTATTACTGATAGTGATATGGGCAATCGCATTTTTTGGATATGCAGTCGGAGGAATTATTCATTTGCTGGTCATTATCGCAATCATAGTAGTCATTTTAAGAATCATCCAAGGGAACAACAAGCCAATAGTTTAAGAACGACGACATGAAAAAGTCAGTATTTATTATTGCTCTCATTGCAGGGGTCTGTTTTTCTTCCTGTATCGTTGAAAATGGTCACAGACATTGGGGATGGCATCATCATCATGACCATTAGATTATCGTTTGAGCGCAGTGGTTTCTATCGAATTGTTGAGCACCATTTCAAATGGATTTAAATCACAAAACAAGTTATTCAAATTAAACATAAAGTTATGCCTTGGACAAAAACAGACTATCCCGTTTCAATGAAAAATTTACCTGTTAAAGTAAGGACATTGGCAATTGAAATTGCTAATGCCATGTTGAAGGAACATCCAAAAATGGATGAGGGAGAAATTATTGCTACTGCCACTAAGAACGCTAAGGGCGTGGCTGATAAGAAGAAGGTTCCTGCTGTATCCACAATCGAAAAACACCAACTCGAAAACAATTTCCATCACAAAGAAGATGTTGCGATGCTGTCCGAGCATAAAAAGGTGGTTGATTCAATGGCAACACGTAGAAATGCGAAAAGGTATTTCCGTGTCAAAGGTCAAAAATAGAAATTTCAAAAACAATTAAAAATAGAACCAATGGAAACTCAACAATTATCAACAAAAACCAAAACTGTTACTCATTTGAAAGAAGGAAATAAAGCTCCTAATTTTTCAGGAGTTGACCAGGATGGTAAAAGAATAACTCTGGCAGATTTTAAGGGAAAAAGGCTCGTCCTTTATTTCTACCCCAAAGATGGAACTTCGGGATGTACAGAGGAAGCCTGCAATCTCCGTGACAATTACGAAGGCCTTAAAAAGAAGGATATTGAAATAATTGGCGTAAGCGCTGATAATGAAAAATCCCATCAAAATTTTATTCAGAAGAACAATCTTCCTTTCAGGCTGATTGCCGATACAGATAACACAATTATTAATGCTTATGGTGTCTGGGGCGAAAAGCTGGCTTCTTGAAAAATAGTTGAAGGAATTTTGAGAACAACATTCATGATTGATAAAACAGGTAAAATTGAAAAAATTATTTCAAAGGTTGATACGGGTAAGCATACAGAACAGATATTGGCATCAATAGGTTTAGATTAAGGTTGCCAATGAATGAAAACGAGCACAATCATCACAGGGTAGCCAAACTGGAACAGAACAAGGTTCACAATAATAACCATCCATATTGGAAACGGGCACATCACGACTGGCGTTTCTGGGTCGGCTTGTCTTTATGTTTAATTGCAATTCTTTACTACATAATGAGTGTAGACTTTTCATTGCGTCCCCGAAGCAACCCAAAGCAATCCTCTGAAAATAATACAACTCCATAATGGAAAGCGAAAAAACCATAGCGCCTGAAGTAATTTACAAGGAAAAGGATGTACTGGGGCTTGATGAGCCCAAAACAGGACTTACAAAACCATCAAAGCCCAATAGGTTATATATTGGCATCGGCCTGGTAGTTCTGGGAATCTACATTGTTTACTGGTTAATGAGCCGTCTACACTAAAAAACAAACATTTATGTTAAGCAGAGAAATATTGATAGATTATATTCGGAATAATGATTCTGAATACACTGATAAAGACCTTGCTTCCTTTCCCTTTACCACAC
>Ga0206879_1173_pt1 | contig 13564 bp, 10 predicted proteins | sample Alteio_BWOrgCont_5_FD_152897 | JGI IMG/M metagenome (GOLD analysis project Ga0206879, IMG submission 152897) | Enriched cells from forest soil in Barre Woods Harvard Forest LTER site, Petersham, Massachusetts, United States -... | ecosystem: Environmental > Terrestrial > Soil > Temperate forest > O... | reverse complement strand
CTTTCTATTATTACGATACCCCATTGCTTCGTAAAACATTAAATACCCTTCTGAATGCATCAAAGAAGCATGATATAGAAGTGCACTATGCATTGAAAGCCAATTCAAACAAGGATATACTAAAGCTCATTTCCAGTCTTGGTATTGGAGCCGACTGTGTAAGTGGTAACGAAGTGCGCAGGGCAATTGAAAGTGGTTTCCCTGCAAGTAAAGTTGTATTTGCAGGTGTAGGCAAGTCAGATGATGAGATACGCCATGCGCTAAAAGAAAAGATATTCTGCTTCAATTGCGAATCAGTTGAAGAGATAAAGATCATCGAACATATTTGCAAGAGTGAGCATGCGAAGGCCAATATTGCTTTACGTATCAACCCGAATGTAAACGCCCATACACATCACTACATAACCACAGGACTTGAAGAAAATAAGTTCGGCATAAATATGTGGGATATGGAACATGTACTCGAAACCATAAAGCATTGTAACCATATAACCCTTATCGGGCTTCACTTTCATATAGGCTCACAGATAACCGATATGAACGTTTTCAAAACCTTATGCATGAAGGTAAATGAACTTCAGCAGTGGTTCTTCGACAGAAACATTTATGTTCCCAATATTAATCTGGGTGGTGGATTAGGCATAGATTATTATCATCCTGATGCTAACCCAATCGTAGATTTTGAAACCTATTTCAGCATCTTCAGGCAATTCCTCAAGTTACATCCGGGACAAAAACTGCACGTAGAACCGGGCCGTGCTTTGGTAGCACAATGTGGCACCTTGGTATCGAAGGTCCTTTTTGTAAAGAAAGGGATACAATCGAATTTCATTATACTTGATGCAGGTATGACTGAACTGATACGTCCTGCACTTTACCAGTCGTATCACAAAATAGAAAACATTACAAGCAACGCAACGAATACATTAAAGTACGATGTAACCGGACCAGTATGTGAGTCATCAGATTGTTTTGGCAAGGCAATTGACCTGCCCGAAACACAACGGGGCGACCTTATTGTATTGCGTTCGGCAGGGGCATATGGAGAAAGCATGTCTTTAGATTATAACTTACGCGACCGGGCTAAGGCTTATCTTAGCGAAGACATTTAATTCATGTTCAAGAATAAAGAACAAATCCCATTCTGGTTAATTACAATAGGAGCCATTATCCTTCTTGTCCTTCCGCGTTTGCTACAAGATGGTATGTTTCCCGATGGAGTGTTATACGCAGCTGTATCGCACAACCTTGCTGAACATAAGGGAACATTCTGGTTCCCATATTTCGATAATATAATGTTCCCGTTCTTCTACCAAAAGCCACCACTTGTTTTTGGATTACAATCCATCTTCTTTAAATACCTGGGATCAAGCATTTACGTTGAACGCATCTATTCTTTTCTAACGTCATGCATATCCGGCCTGTTAATCATAATACTCTGGAGAAGAGTTAACCTGGCAATTGACACAGCAAAAAAAATATCATGGCTCCCTCTCTTTCTTTGGATAATCGTACCTATCTGCTGCTGGTCATATTCCAATAACATGGTTGAAAACACTATGGGTGTATTTACCTTACTGGCTGTTATACTTATGTATGAAGGTTCACGCGATGAGACATGGAATTTCTTTTACCTCATTGGCGGAGGCTTTTTCGTTATCATAGGATATTTATGCAATGGCAGAGCCGCTTTATTCCCTGTTGCAATCCCTGCGCTATATTGGATCATTATCCGCCCAAAATACTCACCTTTCAAAATGACATGGCTCACACTGATTGCAATGGCGATTCCATATCTCTTATACAATGTCATGGTTTTTAATAACCACATTCAGCATAGCCTGTATGCATACCAGCACGAAAGACTTTTGAATACTATAGAAGATGAAGGAGTAGCGCACAATAAATTTTACACACTTCTTCAATTGTTTTTTGTTGAATTGATTGTCCCTATTGTACTTTGTGCAGCAATAATTATAGGTTCAAAAACAACACTTGCATATTGGAAGGAAAAAGCAAATACTGTTCAGTGGAAAAGTGCTTTATTGTTTTTCTGCATAGGTATTTCATCCTCCCTAATTGCTGTATCAAGCAGAGATCAAAGAGTATTTTTCCTTGTACCTTCTTTCCCATATTATGCTATAGCTTTTGGCATAATGGCTGCGCCGGGCTTACTAAAACTTATCGATACATTCTTTACTACTTCCTACTTCAGAATATTTAGAATAGCAGCTATCGTAATTTTATTGGGTGGACTGATATTCAGCTTTTCCATGTTCCGTAAAACAGGCCGTGACAAAGAGATGCTGAATGATGTATATGTTATTGGCAAGATGATACCACCCGATACCGTTGTTCGTGTTTACCAGCCTACCTGGCAGGAATGGCAGTTGCATAACTATTTTGTGAGGCATTTCAATATAAGCCTTGCATCTGATACCAGCAGTGAATACCGATATTTTATAAATGAAAAGAGCCTGCACATGTCGCCACCTGCTGCATATAATAAGCTTGTACAATCAGGGGAACTGTATGACCTTTATAAGAAAGGGAATTAAGTACCTATTGACTTTTAAATATCTTCTTAATCGTTGAATATGCAAATTTGTATGTTTACTATATCATGCATGAGCTTCCGCAAGATAACATAGGTAATACTGACAAGAGAATTCTTTGGTTGGTTGCTGGTATTATTCTACTCAAGCTGATATTGCTACCTTTTTCACAAACGGTTGATTGCGATGCGGTAGAAAGAACTTTCTTTTCAGAAGACTGGATGAATAACCATATATGGATAACCAATGGTGTTTGGGGGCCGTTCCATTTTTATCTGGCAGGAAGTGCACTCGCAGTATGGAACAACTACGTTTATGCGCCTGTAATATTGAATATTATTCTTTCTTCTATCATGCTTTTGCCATTTTATTATTTTGTGAGGCGCGAGTTTAATTCCAATGGGGCCTTGGCAGCAAGTTTCTTCCTTAGCATTTGTCCTATTATTTTTCGCAACAGCATGATGAACATGTCTGAGGCGCCCTATCTCCTGCTTCTTACCATTGCCCTGAATTTTCTTTCCAGAGGATTTAAGAGTAGTAAAGCATCCGACTTTTTGTTGTCGGGGCTATCTATCACCATAGCGTCGGGTTTCCGTTTCGAAGCATGGTTCCTGATAATAGTTCTGACTTTTATATTGTTCACGAAAAAACAAAGACTAAACACTTTTTTATTTTTTCTCACAGCCGTTACATACCCCCTAATAGATATACTCACTCACTTCATTATGGACCATTATTCTTTATCAGGATTTTTCAGTAATTACCCATGGAATATGCAAGGAGTATCAACGCAACCTAACTGGGATGAGTACCTAAGAAGAATCTGGTTCATGCCTTTATGCTGGGTAGTAGCTTTGGGACCTCCCGTTGCATTTATTGTATTACGGGAAATTATATTTGCGCAGAAAAAGGGCAGCACCACTCATTGGCTAACTATATTATTCTGGGCTTTTCTACTGCTTACTGAATTAACTGCATTCAAAGGATTAATTATTTTACATGCCCGATTTGCTTCAACAATTGCCTTACTAAGTATTCCATTCATCGCTCCGTATTTCAATATCTTAACTACAAAAAAAATCCGCACTGCGTTTATTTTTGGGCTACTTACTATAGGGTTGACATTTGCATATAACATGAATAATATAACTCCGCTACCAAGACTATCAGATCAGGATGGCGCAAAAGTTGCCGGGATAATTAAAAAGGATATAAATAATCAAAGTGGCCTTATAATTGATTTTTGGGGATGGGAAAACACTTATTACCTGGGCCTGCAATCAAACCTACCCACTCACAATATTTATATTCTTAATGGTGCCAATAGTAATATACTGCAACCTGATGATGTTAATGTCGTAATTAATACTCATTCACAAGGAATTATATTATTGGTAAAAAAATCACTACTATGGCAGAATGCAGTTATTACTGACAAACATTTGCAGTTTAAATTCAGCCCCCTGTTATTAAATTCCGAGGAGATTTTCAGCAATGCTGATGTAATTGTCCTGAAATATACTGTCTCAGGTTAGCTGTTACCTGCTATAGTTAGGCGCTTCGCTGGTAATGAATATATCATGCGGATGGCTCTCGGCAACACCGGCATGTGTAATACGGATAAAGCGAGCCTTTTGCAATTCCTTTATATCCTTGGCACCGCAATAACCCATACCTGCACGTAAACCACCTGTGATCTGGTATATTACTTCTTTCAATGAGCCTTTATAAGGAACCCTTCCGGTAATACCTTCAGGTACAAGTTTCTTAATATCATCTTCCGCATCCTGGAAGTATCTGTCCTTAGAACCATGCTGCATAGCTTCCAATGAACCCATACCGCGATATGACTTGAATCTTCTCCCTTCTAAAATGATTGTTTCGCCCGGAGATTCTTCCACCCCTGCAAAAACAGAACCCGCCATAACTGTATTGGCACCGGCTGCAATAGCTTTCACAATATCACCTGTGTATCGTATACCACCGTCAGCTATTACAGGAACGCCAGTACCTTTTAATGCTTTCGATACATCATACACTGCAGTTAGCTGAGGAACACCTATACCTGCAATAATACGCGTAGTGCATATAGAACCAGGCCCTATACCAACCTTAACTGCATCTGCTCCTGCTTTCACAAGTGCTAATCCTGCTTCGGCTGTTGCCACATTACCGGCAACTATTTCCAGCTTAGGGAATTTCTTCTTTAAATTCTTTACTTCTTCCAATACCCTCTTTGAATGTCCATGCGCCGTATCAACCACTATGGCATCAACACCTGCATTAACAAGTGCTGCAGCACGGTCATACATGTCAGATGTTACGCCAATAGCGGCAGCCACGCGTAATCTGCCCAGTTCATCTTTACATGCACGCGGGTGAAGGTGTACCTTCTGAATATCTTTATAAGTGATAAGGCCCACTAAAGTACCTGCACCATCAACAACAGGGAGCTTTTCAATCTTATATTTCTGTAATATCTGTTCCGCTTTTTCCAAATCAGTACCCTTCCTTGCGGTAATGATATGGTTAGCTGTCATTATCTCTTTAATACGGCGGTTGCCGTTCTTTTCAAATCTTAAATCACGATTGGTGACAATACCTACCAGCCTGTTCTTATCAGCCACTACAGGTATACCACCAATTTTATGCTCTTTCATAAGGTCTAAAGCATCCTTTACCTTGGCATCGGAACGCAAGGTAACAGGGTCCATTATCATTCCGCTTTCGTAGCGCTTTACGCGCCTTACCTGCTCAGCCTGCTGGGCAATAGTCATGTTCTTATGCAACACACCTATACCACCCTCACTGGCAATAGCAATAGCCATCTTAAACTCGGTTACCGTATCCATGGCAGCCGAAAGAATAGGCGTATTTATTTTAATGTTTCTGGTAAAGTGGGTACTAATATCAGTCTCCCTTGGGAGTACTTCGGAGTATGCAGGAAGAAGAAGAACATCGTCGTATGTTAAACCTTCTCCAGCAAATTTTTCATCATCTAATTTCACGGCAAAACTTTTGTAAATATAATACAATTGAATTAACAGCCTTGGATATATATCACATTGCCAATAATTTACTGCTTGTTTTGATGAGCTATATTACCTTAACTACCTTACAATCTGATTATTACGCATCATTAAAACCTATACCCTAAACCACCTGTTGCATAAAGCAAAGAAAGAGATTCAACATCAAGACATATATTGATGAATACTTTATGCACAATATGGAATCTAAATCCCAATCCCAGGTCAAAACCAAAACCCTTACTCTCAACATTTGAGCCTCTATACCCAAATAGTAATCTACCATCTACAGCATTCCCCCAAGCGTCTTCTTCCGAAAGAAATAATCCAATCATTGCGGTATAATCAGTAACATATTTTACCGGCGGGGATTGGTACTGTGGAAACATTGACCCGCTTGAATATTCATTTATTTTACTTGAAGAATATGATGCCCTGAATGCTAAAAAATCAATGTTGCTTTTATCAATTGGAATTTGCATTAGCATGCTGGTGCCAAGGCCCGGATAAAGTGTTGTATAAGCCCCATTTATTGAGTATTGGCCAAGCGTAATTACAGGCCCCATGCATATTGATATATAACGGTACGGATGCCTTACTGAATCTACTTTTGTTGAATCATGCGCAGCATACCCACAAACAGAAATGAGTATGAAGAACAAACAACACAAAAAATATTTCCGAAATAAATTCATTTTTCCAGTGGTTAGTTCCCGCTCTTAGCCTTCCCGTCCTTAGCTATCTGAAGATTGTTCTTTGCCAGTTGGCTACTCGGGTCTAATTGTAACGCTTTCTCCCCTGCTTTTATTGCTTCATCCCATTGTTGCAAGTTATTGTATGCAGCACACATATTGTTATATACTATCAGGCTGGACGGATCAAGATTAATGGCTTGTTGCGATGCTTCTGCCGATTTTAAATATTGCTTTTGGTTGTAATACACCAGGCTAAGGTTAATATAATTAGCAACAGTAGGGGCTTTCTTAACAAGTGTATTCATACTGTCAACAACGCTTGCCTGGCTATGTGCGAAGTTGTAATTATTCTTTGCCAGTTCAAAATCCGGTTTAATTTTCAATGCCTCGGTAAAAGCCTTCATGGCATTGTTCCAATCACCCGTCATATTATATGCTGAACCAATATTGTTATATGCAAGGTAATATTTAGGATCTATCTTCAATGCTTCTTTACAGGCTGCGATGCATTTATCATAATCCTTTTGGTTATAGTAGATAAGGCTTAGGTTAAGGTAATTATCTGCTGTAGGATGCTGTGTCACATTATCAAGCGCCAGATCGAGTTTGCTTTTTTTACCTACCGAGCTTTTCAGGTATTGTTGCGCAAGTGCATCACCGGGAATTACATTCAATGTTTGCTTTGCCTCATCATTAAGTGCCTGCCAGTTTTCCTGTTCTTCGTAAATCTGCATAAGCAGGTAACGAGAATCTATTTCTCCGGGAGAGAGTTCAATGGCTTGTTTCAACAACGGTACAGCCTCATCGCTCCTATTCTGTTCATGCAGGAATTTGGCATAATAGAAATATATAACCGGTATGCCGGAACCATACATCATAGCTTGCTTAAAGTATTTCTCGGCCTCTGTATTTTGCTTTTCAGCCGCCTTCAATATGCCAAGGTTTTCATATAAGTAAGAATAACTTGGCATGAATTTCAAGGCTCTTGTATAATAATCTTCAGCAACCTTATAATTACCAATTCCCATTTGGGTTAAACCATAGTTCATAAGCCCACGGCCATTGTTAGGGCTTTTTTCTGTTACATCATACCATAACGATTCTTCGGTGTGCCATACATTATTACGTATGTATGTTCCTATGCCATTTATAACCAGTATAGCAAGCATTATTACAAGCAATACTTTCGGTGTCTTGAGTGTTTTGCTCTCAACTTTTTCCCATAATAAGCTAATACTCCAACCTGCCGCAATAGCAAGCCCTACATAAGGAAAGAATGTTCGGTGGTCGTTCATCACCTCTGCCAATGGGACCAATGTGGCAGGAAGCAATGCCGTTAAGAACCATTCAAGCCCAAACACAATGGGGAAATATTTGGGCTTAGTGTAGAATATCCAGATGGTAAATGCAAGTGCGGCAAGGAACATCATTCCCAGCCAAAACCTGTAATCGCTCATTGATTCAAATGGCACCCAATCGCTATCGGCACTTAAGCCCACAGGAAAGAAAAATGTGGTGAAGTAATGCAGTATTACAAATGGTTGGGTAATAATATACTTAAACGGATCGCCGCCTGTAACGTACGTTTGCGATGTAAGTTTTGCCTGCAGTTTATATAATATACCGCAGACAATTAATCCGGGTAATATTACCAGCGTAGTATGCTTTGCACGTTTAAAAAAACTATCGCCCTGCTTTTCGAACATGAATACATACGAGGCCAACAAGCCCGGGAATACCAATGCCGATTGCTTGAACAACACACCAATGGCAACAGGAATGAGATAGAGAAAATACTTCTTCCAAACAGGAAGATAGATATATGCAATAAGACCTGCTATCACCCAAAAGGTAGATATGGAATCAGACGAAGCGGATATATAGCTAATGGTTTCTGCATTGGCAGTATTGAGCATATACCATACCGTAGTGAAAAGAGCAAAGTATTTGTTCAGTTCATTCTTCAACGTCAGTTCGAATACCTTTATTACAAGCAGGTACACCAATACGCCCTGGAACAGGTAAAAGAGAAAAATAAAAATATGGAATGGCACTGTTGAGCCTCCGCCTATTTTATACGCAATGGCGTACAACGTAGTCAGCATGGGCCTGTATGTCTGGTTCGGGGGTAGTGAGCTGAATGTGGCAGATGACTTAAAGAATAAGGGAATGTTTTTCACATCGCGTACGTATGCATTATTGCTAATGGTATGCATATCGTCAAAGTGGAAGCTATTGGTAAAATGATTGGAATATGCCAGGAACAGCAATACAAAAGCTCCAATTACGCAAAGACGAAAAACCTTATCCTGTTTCATGCGGCTAAATTACATAACTACTGATTTGATAATTTGGAAATTTGATAATTTGATGATTAGGGCAATTCATAGACACTGATTTGATAATTTGGAAATTTGATAATTTGATGATTAGGGCAATTTATAGACACTGATTTGATAATTTGGAAATTTGATAATTTGATGATTAGGGCAATTATAATTATCAAATGGGCACATTATCATATCATCAAATTAAAGAATATCATCAGCCATTAAATTACAACCCCGTATATCGCTATAATCAATACGTCCGGATACTTCAAAACTGCCATTTTCATGCACTATGCCCACATCATCTGTCGCGATAAACGAACAGGAATTGATATTGGCAAGGTCAATAATATTAATGGCACCCGAGGTATTTTTCAATCCCACATTAAGCGGATCATACATATCACGCACCAATATCCGCATCCATGGCGGATAATTAAACACACCCTCGCCTTTAGAATATCCCTGAGATAGTAGTTCCGTCATTCCATATTCCGAATGAATGTGCTCAACTCCAAAAGCCTTTTTCAATATTTGATGCACCTCTTGTTTTGGTAGTTCCTTACGCTTGCCTTTCATTCCACCTGTCTCCATTAGTATGGTATGCTTTAATTGCATAGGGTACTCTTCCGCCAGCTTTAGCAATGCATAGGTTACACCAAGCAACAATACTTTCTTCCCTTGTTTTTCTAGTTGAGCAAGCTTTTCAGCCAATTCATTATAATTATGAATATAGAATCCGCTTAACTCGTTCTCACTATTAACCACCATATCTTCCGCCATAAATACCAGCGATGAGCCTGAACGCTCTAAGTAAGATGGCAAAAGTGCTAGCACGCAATAGTCCTTAATATCTCCATAAAAATGAGAAAAGCCTTTCCTGAAACTCTCTTTATAAATTTCTATATCCTTAACTAAATGCCGGGAGGGAGTATCCCCACTAGTTGTACTGCTGGTAAATATAGTGTCATACTTACCATCGCTGCCGCAAACCACATCATGGGTTTTGAAAAATGAGACAGGCAGGAAAGGAATATCTTCAATGCGTTTTACTTCCGCTGCTTTCTTCCCTATTGCCTTTACATATTCACTGTATACCTTATTGTTTTCAACCTGGTGCCTGAAAATATCCAACGCATGTGCACTAAACTGCGTATCAGTGTTTATAGAGAATATTTTTTCGACCAAAGACATACTATAATCAAGCTTTATCAGTTCTAATAATTGCCAAAAATAATGCGTATATTTGCATATAATAGAATAACATGAAGTTTTTTTCCTCTATACTATTTACGGCAATTATTATTCTGGGTATTTCTTCCTGCGCAAAAAAGGAGAATTACTCTAATATACCTGCAATCACTTTTAAGAATGCCATTGTTTATACCCCGGGTGATTCCCTTGCCATACAGATAAACTTTACGGACGGAGACGGGGACATAGGGTATGCTACAGGAGATACCAGCGCACCATATGATTGCTACCTTGAGTATATGATTGATACCGGCCATAATGGCAACTATGTTACGGAAACCACTTCAAATCCTATACCTAAAGTTACTACCGGAGATACAATTGTGTATCCATACCTCATCCCTTATATTACCCCTACCGGCAGCAATAAATCGTTGAATGGCGAGATACAGATAATGATTCATTCTGAAAACTGGCGCTATACTGTTCCACCAATCGCCAATGTAGGTTTCAATATAGAATTTAAGGTTTGGATAATTGACCGTGCCGGACATGTGAGCAATAGAATAGTCACCGCTCCTATTACAGTTCCCAGTACCTAACGGGTAGTTGCACGCTTACGCACGTGCTTGTGCTCAACAGCTTCCAAGTAAAAAATAATCTCATGCGCCACATTCTTTAATTGGTCGCCTACCCTTTCAAGTTTCATTACTACGGCAAACAAGTACAATCCTCGTTCACTCTGGTCAGGGTTTTGCCTAATGTATTGGCCAATCATATCCATTGCTTTCAGGCGGCAGCGGCCCAGTATCTCATCTTTTTCAAAAACGATTTTAAGATATGAACTGTCTTTTTTATCGAATGCCTGGTAAACCGCATACATCATAGCATCTATCTCTTCGAACATTTCAAACATCTGGCATTTCTTGAGCAATGACTTATCGAATGAGCTTTCTATTTCAGAAATATACAGGGCTATCCACTCGGCAAAATCTCCGCAACGCTCAATGCAACCCACTATTTTGAATGTAGCAAGCACAAACCTGAGGTCAAGGGCAGAAGGCTTGAAAATAGATAATACGCTTTCGCAATCGCGGGTAATTTTAAGATGGAATGAATCAATCTTCTGTTCGTTCATTACCACCTCATATGCCAGGTCCTTGTCGAACTTCAGCAGGGTTTCCTTGGCCTTGTGCATTTGCGCCTGTACCAAAATGCACATGCGCAACAGGTCCTTTTTAAGATCATTAAGTTCTGCAGAATGCATACACGATTAATAAATCAGAGTAAATATAAGAAAGAATTTAAGAAGAAAGAAGTGGTGCATAAACAAGTAACGAAGGATTTACCTTTACTTAAAACAGGGTGGCAATACCATAACACGCCGCTGCTATAAGCGCTGAAATAGGAATGGTAAGTAGCCACGCCCATACAATACGGCGGGTAACACCCCAGCGTACAGCAGAAAAACGCTTCCTTGCTCCTACCCCTATTATAGCACCGGTTATAGTATGTGTGGTACTAACAGGTATTCCAAAAAATATGGTCGTATATAAGGTAAGCGAACCAGCCACTTCAGCGCAGAAACCCTCGAATGGTTTTAGCTTAGTAATCTTTTGCCCCATTGTCTTTACAATTCTCCAACCGCCAAAGAGTGTACCCAGGCCCATTGCCACCTGGCAAATAATTACAACCCAAAAAGGCATAGGAGCATTAGCAGGCAAATTGCCGCTAACCAATAAGGCGAGCCATATTATACCCATGGTCTTTTGTGCATCGCTACCACCGTGCCCAAGACTGAATGCAGCAGAAGAAACGAATTGTAATTTTCGAAAGACCTTATCTAATTTATACGGATGCCCCTTCCTTGCTATAACTTCAACCAAAGAAGAAATAAGAAGAGCCAGTATCATACCCAATACAGGAGACACAACAATAAAAATAAGGATCTTGTATATGCCAGAAGAGATAATAGCAGCCAGGCCACCTTTTGCAAGGGCAGCACCCACTATACCGCCTACCAGTGCGTGAGAAGAGCTTGTTGGTAAGCCCCACAACCAGGTAATAATATCTACAATAATGGCACCAATAAGTCCGCAAGCCACTGCAGTAAGGTTTATCTGGTGAGCATCAACCACACCTTTACCAACCGTAGCTGCCACATGAAAGCCGAATACAAGAAATGAAATGGAATTGAACAATGCTGCCCATGCAACAGCAACAACCGGAGTAAGTACTTTTGTAGATACCACGGTAGCAATAGAGTTTGCAGCATCGTGGAAGCCGTTTAGAAAATCGAAAAGAAGGGCAAGTAAAACTATAACTATCAATAATGACATAGGGGGCCGTTACATGTTTTTAATTATGATGGACTCAAGCACATTGGCAGCATCTTCGCACTTGTCGGTAGCGGTTTCAAGCACTGAAAGCACTTCCTTTACCTTGATAATTTCAATTGCATCTTTTTTCTCTTCGAAAAGACGTGCAATGGCATTATCGAAAATATCGTCGGCATGGTTTTCTATGCTGTTTATACGCACACAGGCAGCACGTATATCGTCTACATTTTTCAAATCACGCAAACCATGAACCGCTTTGTGGAGTTCCTGGGAGCCCTTCTCAATAAGCTCGGCAAACTTTGATATTGTGCTATCAGGGCATGGTATCTTATACATTTCAATACGCTTGGCCGAACCATGTATAAAATCGGCCACATCATCAATTGCTGAGGTAAGCGCATGTATGTCTTCTCTGTCAAAAGGTGTGATGAAGGTTGTACCTAATTCAATAAATATTTCATGCGTTACACTGTCTCCAATGTGTTCAAACTTTTCAATCTCTCTCAGCAACTCCTTTCTCACTGCAGGGTCGGCCGTATTAACCATAGTGCATAAGGCTTTTGATATTTCTACCAGGTTACCTGATGCTTTTTCAAACAGGGTGAAAAACTTCTTTTCCTGCGGAATCAAAAATTTGAAAATATTAGCCATGTCGCTTTCGTTTAATGTTAAGGATATGTTAAGCGCTGCAAAAGAAAGAAAAAAACCTATATGCACCCTCAGGGAATTTTTAAACTCCGTTATTTGAATAAACGATTATCTTTGCACCCTCAATTTTATGGTGGTTGTAGCTCAGTCGGTTAGAGCATCGGTTTGTGGAGCCGAGGGTCGTGGGTTCGAGCCCCATCAGCCACCCACACAATTAAAGAAAGCCCGGTTAACCGGGCTTTCTTTTTTTCATAAAACGACAATATTTATTTTGCAGGTGAAGAAACCGGGGCATTATAGACCCATTTATAAGTAGCATCCGGCACCTGGAATGATTTCCAATACACGGCAGATTCTGTTACGTTGCCATCACTATTATAAGTGTATGAGACTTTCCATGATGGTTTATCAGTTCCTGCTTTATACTCTTCATATTCTGCGATTTTACCTTTGGCATCGTACAATGTACTCCAATGGCTTATTTGTTTTCCATTCAACTTATAAGAAGCCCTATCTATCATATTATTGTCTTTGTCGTACTTGGTTATAGTGCGCATTGTAAAACTAAAAATGCCACCACTATTACTATACTCCTCCTTAATCTTTACTGGGTTTCCATCCTTATCTGCTTCATAATGTATACAGACCTTGCTGGTGTCCTTAAATTTCTGCGCTTGTGAGCTTCCAACCGGGTTACAATCAAAATTCCATACCTGCTTTACCTTACCACTGCCCGAGTATTGTATGGTTTGTTTTTTACTCCCATCGTCGTAA
>Ga0206879_1167_pt2 | contig 13659 bp, 8 predicted proteins | sample Alteio_BWOrgCont_5_FD_152897 | JGI IMG/M metagenome (GOLD analysis project Ga0206879, IMG submission 152897) | Enriched cells from forest soil in Barre Woods Harvard Forest LTER site, Petersham, Massachusetts, United States -... | ecosystem: Environmental > Terrestrial > Soil > Temperate forest > O... | reverse complement strand
ATTTCTCACTCACCTTCACTTTGACCATTGCGGTGGAAGCATTAGATGGAACAAGGATAAGACAGGTTACGAACCTGCATTTAAAAATGCAACATACTGGAGTAATCCTGCGCATTGGGAATGGGCTGTTAATCCTAATCCACGTGAAAGGGCAAGCTTTTTAAAGGAGAATATATTGCCCATTAAAGAAAGCGGTCAGCTTAAAATGGTGGAAGGTGATGGCTCCAAGCAACTGCCCTTTTCAGTATTATATGTATATGGCCATACAGAGTCTATGATGTTGCCGAGGGTAATGTATCGCAACCGTCCCGTAGTTTTTTGTGCTGATCTGCTTCCAGCAAGGTGGCATATTCCCCTTCCGTATGTAATGGCTTATGATGTAAGGCCACTTGAATCTTTGAAGGAGAAAGAAAAGTTGCTCAACCAGTTTTGCGATGAAGATACAGTGCTTGTTTTTGAACATGATCCAATTGCAGAATGTGGCTTACTCCAAAAGACTGAAAGAGGCAGTATTGCTTTAAAGGATGTACATACCTTAAAAGAGCTATTCAGCTAAGCAGTGTTTGACAGAGCGATAACAGATAAGATAAGGAGCTCTTCCAAAGCTATAGAGAAGGCTGGTAAACTCCCTTCGTTCGTTCTTGAGCACATATATAAGAAGAAGCTTTTCAAGTTGTTTATTCCTGAGCCTTCTGGTGGCATGATGTTGCCATTACCTGATGCATTGCGCGTTTTTGATGAAGCCGGCAGAATAGATGGTAACCTGGGATGGGCTATTACCATTGGTGCAGGTGGAGGATATTTTTATTCCTATATGCAAGCTAAAACTGCCCATAAAGTATTTAAGGATAGAAAAGCTTTAGTGGCAGGTAGTGGACATCCTACTGCAATTGCAGAAGAAGTGAAGGGCGGGTATAAAGTAACAGGGCAATGGAAGTATGCCAGTAGTGCACCTTACGCTAGCGTATTCACGGCTAACGCTATGATAAAAAGCAAGAAAAATACTCCCAGGATGCTTGCTTTTGCATTTCTGCCTGAACAAGTAACTATTATAAAAGACTGGAATGCTTTTGGGATGAAGGCTACAGAGAGCCACAGTTTTAAAGTAGATAAAGCTTTTGTTTCCTATGAAATGGCCTTTGATCTTAGTAACAAGAAACTGTTTTTCGATGCACCTATTTATAGATATCCATTCTTGCAATTTGCTGAAACCTCCTTCGCTGCTTTGGTTATTGGCCTAGGCAGGCATTTTATAGAAGAGGCTAAGAGTATTCTTGCTCACAATCAAAAGGTATGGTCGGGTGTTGAGACCAAAAGGTATAGGTTTGTTAAGGCTAAATTAGATAGTGCTGAAAAGCGCATCGAGAAGGCAATCAAGGAATTCTACGTAACTGCGGAAAAATCCTGGAAACAGATAGTGAAGGACAATAAACTTCAAGCTAATTTGCAACACGAAGTGAGTAAAATAAGCAAACAAACGTCTAGGATAATATTAGCAACTGCTGATGAGCTTATGCAATACTTGGGAATGCAAGCAGTGATGGAAGGTTCCGAGATTAATAGAGTATGGAGAGACCTGCATACTGCTTGCCAACACATATTATTAATACCTTTTGAATAAAAAAAATTATGCATCAAGTAGTTAAGTACGGAAAGCATTCTATGAGTTATGGGAGTATAATTACAACTGTAGCTATAGTTTTAGTGGTTCTTGCACTCGTAGACATATATGTATACGGTGGAGTGAGAGCTGCCATCTCGCGCTTGTCGGATAAGCTCAAGGGATTTATTAGGATAGTATATTGGGGAGTAAGTGCATTGTTCTTTTCTCTTGCTTTGTTTATTCTGGTTAGGTTCTCAAGTCTTTCTCTGGAAACGAGCGGAATACTTAAGTTATTCATGGCTTCTTTTGTTATTCTCTATTCTTCCAAAATAGTCTTCGCATTGTTCCTTCTGGTTGAGGATGTATATAGATTGATGAGAGCATTGGGTTTAGGTGCATATAAAGCAGCAAAGAAAGAACCAGTGGTACCTAAAGAATTGTTTCAATCGCGACGGAAGTTTATAGGGCAGGCAGCTACTTTAGTCGCTGGTATACCCTTTGTAAGTAGTATATATGGGGTTACCAAGGGCAAGTATAATTTTAGGATACATAAGGCTGAGCTAGCATTTAAAGACCTGCCTAAAGAGTTCGATGGATTAACAATCACACAAGTATCGGATATACATTGTGGTAGTTTTGGAGATATGAGCGAAGTAATGAGAGGCGTAAGACTTGCCAATGAACAGAACTCAGATATCATGTTATTCACAGGTGATCTCGTGAACATGCGCGCAAGCGAGATGGAAAAGTGGGTAAATGTATTTAAGGAGTTTAAAGCGCCTATGGGTAAGTATTCCATATTAGGTAATCATGATTATGGAGATTATGTTGAATGGCCGTCGGAAGAAGAGAAACAGGCTAATCTGCAAAGGTTATGTGACTTTCATGAGAAGATAGGGTTTAAACTTTTAAGGAATGAGAACCTGAAGATTATAAAGAACAACCAAAGTATTGACTTACTTGGAATGGAGAACTGGGGTAGGGGAGGGTTCAGCAAATATGGTGACCTTACTAAAACAATGCAAGGGACCACTGCAGATTCATTCAAGATATTGCTCTCTCATGACCCTACACATTGGGAAGAACAGGTGATGAATAATAAAGAGACCATCCATCTTACTCTTTCTGGTCATACACATGGAATGCAGTTTGGATTCGAGATACCCGGAGTAATAAAGTTTTCTCCTGTTCAATTCCATTATAAAAGGTGGGCTGGTTTGTATGCGGAAAACAATCGCTACTTATATGTTAACAGGGGTTTTGGGTATATTGGCTTCCCAGGGAGGGTAGGCATTTGGCCTGAAATTACTGTAATAACCCTGAGAACTGCTTAACGGGCATGTTTTATAATTAATTAACATTCAATAAGGGATTATTGTCGTAATTTTGGCTTTAGAAGTTTAAAGATCCATGAGAAAATACAGTAAGGCAATATTCTTTTTTTCTCTTCTCATTTTCCTTTTTGCAGGATACTCTTCTGTTATTGCCGCCCATCAGATAAATAGTTCCACAACTCACGTACAAAGTGCTTCTTTTTCTAGGGAAGTTGTTTCTAATAATCCAGTAACACCCATACATTACAGTATTCGCCACCGCAGCCCACATCAGGTAGAATCGATTACCGTTCCTATGCCTAATGAGGAACAATTATTCACCAATGACTTCCTGGAAAGTACCCCTGAGTATTTTTCAAAATGGAGTACCTATTTTCATTTTGAATTTGAAAAATTGCCTGATGACCAGGTCTTTCCTCCCGCCACTTCACTTCGAGCTCCTCCTTTTTCTTGCTAAGCAGTAGGTAAAATATCTTTTACTTCTGCCCTTTATTGTTGTTTTGACAAACAAGCAATAATCTCCGCTTCAATTTACTTAATTCAATAAAACTGACATGTATTTAAAAAGATGCCGTCCGGGTATTATAACGGGTATTGTACTATTCAATATTTGTACGTTTAGCTTTGCTCAAACCGCTAATAAGATAGGCTTAAAGCAGGCAATAGATTCAGCAACCAGGAATTACCCCTTATTAAAAGCAAAGCAACATGAAATAGAAAGCGCTAATGCAGCAGTGCGTGGTGCTAAAGATGAAAGATTGCCGTCATTAAATGTGAGCGATCAGGTTGATTTGGGTACAGCTAACTCTCTGAGCGGATCGTATTTTCCGATGGGAATAATTCCATCTACATCCGGTGGAATAAGTGCAGAGAATAATTCAAATACGTTTTCAGGCAATATTGGTGTAGCTTACTTGCAACATGAACTATATAACTTCGGATTGAACCAGGCGCGAATTGCATCTGCTAAGTCTTTTGCCAACGCGAGTAAGGCAGATTATGATGCCACTTCGTATTCCTTGCAATTTCAAATCTCACAGGTATACTTTGATCTGCTTAAATACCGATTGTTGACAAATATTCAGCTGAAAAATATTGAACGCTATAATACTTTGTACAACTATATTAAAGCATATACAGGAAGTGGAATTAAAGCAGGAGTAGATTCATCTGTGGCCAATGCTGAGATATCAAAAGCCAAAATTGAGTACATACAAACGCTGGAGATATACAACAAATTAAAATCTGAGTTGATGTATTACACGGGTATAAAGAATAAGGATTTTGATATTGATACCGGGTTATATCATTTGCCAAATGCATTAATAAATCAACTGCAATTGAAAGTTTCTGCTGATTCCGTGGGCAGCAGTAATCCTATACTTGTCTACTATAGCAGCCAATGGGAGTATGCTTTGTCGCAAGAGAAATTAATTAAGAAAGGTTACCTGCCTAAGCTTTACCTGGTAGGAAGTGTATGGATGCGTGGCTCCAGTATTTCTCCGACAGATGGTTATGAAGATTTTTCAACAGGGTTAAACTATAGCCGCTATAATTACATGGGTGGCTTGGCTTTAACGTACAACCTATTTGACATGGTTCATCGTAGAGATAAAGTGGCTACTCAGTATTTTCATACCGAGGCTGTTTATGAAGAAGTGAACCAGCAAAAATTACTTTTAGAAAATCAATTACAGCAAGCAGATATTTCTATACAAGCGGTATTGGATAGGGCGAAAGAAATTCCTTTTCAACTTAGGGCAGCGCAAGACGCATTCTCTCAAAAGTCGGCACAGTATAATGCCGGTATTGCCAACATTGCGGAACTAACCGATGCATCCTACTTGCTTTACAGGGCAGAAACAGATGCCGTGCAAGTACAGTCTGATCTGCTGAATACACTATTACAAAAGGCAGTTGCCAATAATACGTTAAACACATTTTTAAGTAATTTTTAAAAAATAAAATGATGGTTGATTTTGCACTTAGGAGGCCCATAACAGTTATTGTAATATTCCTGGGGATATTATTGTTCTCTATCATGGCTATTTTTACTATTCCGGTAGATATTTTTCCGAAATTAAACTCACCAACAATTTATGTTATTGAGCCTTATGGAGGAATGTCACCCCAGCAGATGGAAGGTTTTTTTGCAACCCGTATGCAGGATCAGTTCCTTTATATTAACGGGATAAAAAATATTGAAAGCAAGAACATACAGGGCTTAACCATGCTCAAGCTGACTTTTTATGAAAGTACAGATATGGCAGAAGCATCAGCGCAGGTGGCATTACAAGTAAGCAGAGCTATGAATTTCTTTCCGCCGGGAGCAGTTCCTCCGCAGGTAATTCGTTTTGATGCATCTTCCTTGCCTGTAGGCGATCTGGTTTTTAGTAGTAAAACCCGCTCATTGAAGGATGTATACGATTTAGCTTTAACCCGGATACGACCTTTATTTGCCTCAGTACCCGGTTTATCAGCACCGCCCCCAATGGGCGCCAATGCGCGTACATTACTGATGAATATTGATCCGGAGAAACTTCGCAGTTATAACATTACCCCGGATGAAGTAGTACAGGCCATTGTGAAAAATAATGTAATAACACCTTCAGGAAATGTGCGCATAGGAAACACTATGTATATTGTTACTAATAATTCATTGGAAGAAAAGGTAAAGGAATTTGAGAGTATACCTATAGTTACGAATGGTACTTCTACTATTTTCGTAAGTGATGTTGCAACCGTATCCGATGCAGCAGATGTTACAGTGGGTTACGCCCTGGTAAACGGCAAACGTTCTGTATATATTCCTGTGGTTAAAACGGCGGACGCTTCTACCATGGATGTTGTAAATGGATTGAAAAGTCGCCTTCCTGAAATGAAAGACCTTTTACCGGCAGATGTAAATGTTTCCTACGAATTCGATCAGTCTGTATTTGTAATAAATGCGGTAAAAAGCTTGGTGATTGAAGGCGCATTAGGAGCATTGCTTACAGGACTGATGGTGCTTTTGTTTTTAGGTGACTGGCGCAGTTGTTTAATTGTCATAATTACTATTCCGGTTTCAGTTATAAGTGCAGTTATGTTTTTAAAATTAGCGGGGCAAACAATTAATCTGATGACATTAAGTGGATTGTCACTGGCTATTGGGGTTTTAGTCGATCAGGCCACGGTAACAATTGAAAACATTCACCAACATTTGGAAATGGGTAAAAGCAAAAAACTTGCCATTTACGATGCATGCAAAGAAATAGCATTCCCCTTGTTGTTAATTCTACTTTGTATTCTTGCGGTGTTTGCTCCTTCGTTTGTAATGAATGGGGTTCCTAAGGCAATGTTTCTCCCTCTTTCATTATCTATTGGCTTTGCAATGATCATTTCGTTTTTTGCGGCGCAAATGCTCGTTCCGATAATAGCTAACTGGATCCTGAAAATAGAAAAGTATTCTTATAAGCATGGGCAAGAGCATGCACATGCCGGACTTGCCTTAAATGAGCAGGAGGTAAACGAAATAAATGCCCATACCACTCAAGAAATAAAACACCCTGAAAAAAATGATCTGTTTCAGAAGGTGAAAATGGGCTTTTTAAAACGACTGGATAAATTGTTTCCAAAAAGGAAACTATGGGTAATAGTTTATTTTGCAGGCACATTGCTTGCCGTTGGGTTCTGCTTTTCCTTTATAGGCAAGGATATGTTACCGAAGGTCAACTCCGGCCAGTTTCAATTACGAATACGGGAGCCTGACGGAACGCGCCTGGAGCGAACAGAAGAAGCGGTACATAAAGTATTAGGAATAGTAGATTCAACTGTTAATGATCATGTTGCCATTAGTTCTGCTTACGTTGGTTTAATACCCAGCAGTTTTGGAACGAGCAATCTATTCGTTTTTAATAGTGGTACACAAGAAGCAGTACTGCAGGTTGGGTTGGATGAAGATTACAAAGTTAACCTGGAGGAGCTGAAGGAAAAGCTAAGAAATAGTATTCATAAATCATTACCGGATATTCGAATAAGCTTTGAACCGATCGAGCTTACCGAAAAAATTATGAGCCAGGGTGCATCCACGCCAATCGAAATAAGAGTTGCCGGAAAGAATATGGATGATATTGAAACTTATTCGCGTAAGCTTCAACAGAAACTAAGTGCTATTCCTTTCTTACGAGATGTTCAGGTACAACAGCCGCTTAAATTCCCTGTTATCCGCATTAACCTCGACAGATTAAAAATTGCTCAAATGGGTTTAAGCCTGCCAGATGTGGCGCAATCGGTTACAGATGCTACGTCTTCTAGTAGGTTCACTTATAAAAATCTTTGGTTAGACGAAAACAATTCCTACACGTACCAAACACAAATAGAAGTGCCGGAATATATGATGAATGACATGAGCCAGATAAAATCTATTCCGCTGATAAAGGGCATGAATCGTCCGTTTCTTGATGATGTGGCTACTTTTTCTGTCGATTCAGTTCCCGGGGAATATGATCGTTCAGGCCCAAGGCGCTTCGTTACTGTGAGTGCAAACATTAATAAATGCGATTTAGGAAGGGCAACGGATGCGGTTCAAAAATCAATTGCTGAGATAGGTGAACTGCCCAAGGGCTTACAAATGCAAATAAAAGGGATGTCGAGTTTATTGTTAGAAACTTTTTCAAGCTTACAAACCGGATTGTTGACAGCGCTTGTTGTTATCCTATTATTCTTAGCTGCTAACTATCAATCGTTCAAACTTTCACTTATAGTGTTATCTACAACCCCTGCTGTTTTGCTAGGCGCATTGTTGTTTCTGTTAGCAACCGGATCAACTTTAAATCTGCAATCTTATATGGGAATTATTATGGCTATCGGAGTTTCGGTAGCAAATTCCATCCTGATAGTTACCAATGCCGAAACCTTACGCCCCAAATATCGAAATGCATTGGAGGCAGCTAAACTAAGCGCATCGGTTCGTTTGCGCCCGATATTAATGACAAGTTTAGCCATGATAGCAGGGATGATCCCTATGGCCGCCGGTTTCGGTGAAGCAGGCGATCAAACTGCACCACTTGGAAGAGCTGTGATCGGCGGATTAGCAGCATCCACTTTAGCAGCCTTATTTATTGTGCCATTGGTATATGCAGTGGCTCAGCAAAAAGCTTCTTTCGACGACCCTTCTTTATTACCCGAAAACAATAATTCAAAAAATTAGAATCATGAAAAAAATATTTTATATAGCGACAACCGTAGTCTTATTTTCTCTAATGCTCACATCTTGCTCAAGAAAGGAGAAGGATCCATCTGAACAAAAATCTGTGGAAGCTAAATATTCTTTATATGTTGTAAAGATGCAAGAACTTGGAACCACATTACGTTTGCCTGCACAGCTTAACCCTTTTTATGAAGTGAGTATTTATCCGAGGGTAACAGGTTACATAAAAACCTTGCCTGTAGATATTGGCAGTGCTGTAAAGCAAGGCCAGTTGCTAATGGAAATGGAAGCGCCTGATGTTGAGGAAAATAGTATTTCTGCGCAGGAGAGATACATAAAGGTGCAGGCAACCTATCGCGCAAGTAAGGATAATTATTACAGGTTACTGAATACGGCCAAAACGGCAGGTGCTGTTTCCCCAAACGATTTGCAGGCGGCTCAATCTCAGATGCAAGCTGACAGCGCGCTTTGTAACAGCGAAAAGGCAAACTGGATGGCTATGGAATCTATGAAGGATTATTTAATTGTAAGAGCACCTTTCGATGGAACCATCACACAACGAAATGTTCATCCCGGAGCTTTGGTTACAACCGGCAACAAAACTGATATGACACCTTTACTTGAATTGCAACAGATCTCGAAATTGCGATTACAGGTAAAAGTGCCTGAAACATTTGCAACCCAGCTGGAAGAGGGTCAAAGCGTTTCTTTTAATGTAGATGCTCTTCCGGGGAAAACATTTACAGGTGCAATTAGCCGCCAGGCAAATTCATTGGATGATAAATACCGAAGTGAATCGTTTGAAATAGATGTAATCAATACAAACAATTTACTAATGCCAGGAATGTATGCTGAGGTTTTGCTTCCGTTAAAGGGGCATCCCAATGCCTTTATTATTCCGCAATCAGCCGTGATTATTTCTACGGAGAAAAAATACGTAATAAAAGTTCAGAACGATAAAGCTGTATTAGTAGATGTTACAACCGGCAACGAAGATAATGGAATGATAGAAATATTCGGAGATGTAAAGGAGGGAGATTCTGTTATTGAAAAAGCAAACGATGAAATTAAACAGGATCAAATTATTAATTAGGCCTTTAAAATTTAATAAACTGTATTATTGGATGTTGTATTCGTATAACAAACTATGAAATTTGAGATAGTCTATTATTGGTACCTTTACTTAAAATATATAACCATGAAAATTAAAATCTTAGTTCCGGTGCTGTTACTAACAGCGATCATAGCATGTAATCAATCTGCTAAGGATGACGCAAAAACTGGTGGTACCGACCAGCAGAAGAGTGTTGTATCTGATGCAAATCAAAAATCAGGAGTTTATTTTGCCAATCTTAAAGATGGTGATGTGGTTAAATCTCCTTTTGTGGTACAAATGGGTGTTTCGGGTATGACAGTTGAGCCTGCAGGTGCACTCAATGATGGTAAAGGCCATCACCACCTTATTATTGATGGTTCATACATTGAAAAGGGAGAAATGGTTCCTAAGGATGAAACACATCTTCACTTCGGTAAAGGACAAACAGTGGATACACTTAGTCTTACACCTGGTGACCATACCCTTACTCTGCAATTTGCTGACGGTATGCACAAATCTTATGGAAAAGAATGGAGTACAACGATCAAGATAAAAGTACAGTAAGAGTTTAAGTTTTTAGTAAAAACAAGAAAGGGTATTTCGTTAGAAATACCCTTTCTTGTTTTATATAATGAGATAAGTTTAGAACATGCTCCTGGTATTGCTATGGCTACCGCTACCAAATGGGTTAGGGTTAATAAAGCGCAATGATATTTCTATACCACCTGCTCCCGAAGTAGCCTGATCCAATGAAGATACGTTAACGTCGTAGTTTATTCCTATTGCATAGCTTCCCATTTCTAATTGTACAAAAGGAATAAAGGCATCACCTAAACGATAGTACCCACCAATATCAAAGGCCATACCTTTAATGTTTCCGGTGTATTTGCTATCCTGTTTTAATATGTAGCGAACTTTGATACCAAAATCAGTTTCTTGAGCAGGACCTTGCAAGTAGTAAACAATAGATGGAACGAGTTGAACATTGGTATTAGGTATGCCATACTCTATTAAGCCATGTCCAACATAACGCATGTATTCTTTAACACCTGCCATAGAAGGATCATAATTACCATAATAAGACATGGAAGGTTGGTTAAGGTGAAATGCAGCAATACCTGCATTAATTCTTAAATGGTCATTAGATGTCATATTAGTAGCAGAGGTAGAATAATTCCATGCTAAACCTGCTGAAAAGTCAGCATAAGAAAAGCTATTACCTGCAATAGGATCGCCGCCTATACCACTACCACCCCATCCTCCGGTAGCAACAGCGCTTGAACTATACTGGTTTGGCCATTGAAGGTTGGATGTATTAATGCTATGTTGAGCAAAACCTGCTTGTAATCCTAATGCAAGATTATTCTTGGAATCTAAATGCACACCGCTTGCAAGTGTTAGGTTAACTTCTGTTTCTCCTATCTGTGCATCACCAGATTTATCGCTATATACATTAAGGCCAGGAGATAAATATGCCTTGCTCCACTTTTTAGCAATGTTGTGTATCTGGAATGCTGCTTCAAACGTATTAAAGCCATAACCGGAGCCCATTACAGTGCCCCATTGGTTCTTATAATTAAGCTCAGCAAGTATATCGCCATTATACATACCACATAGCGCAGGATTCATGGTTAAAGGCGATTCATAAAATTGAGAAAAGTGAACATCCTGTGCAAAACAGTTTGCTGATAGTAATCCGAATACCGCAATTGCAGTTATAATAGACTTTTTCATTTGGTTGGTTTTAAGTGTTAAAGTGTTATTATCTTAGAATGGTAATATTGCCTTTTTTGCTACTGGTGTTGTTGTCTTGGTCCGTAACAGTTAAAGTATAAACATAAGTTCCGGTGTTCACTGGTTTACCTTTAGAACTGCCGTCCCAGGTAGCAGCAGGGTTTGTAGTTTCGTAAACTATATTACCCCATCTGTCAAATACTGTTAGTTCAAGGCCTTTTATGCAATTGCCTTGTACCTTAAGTACGTCATTGTACCCGTCCCCGTTAGGCGAAAAGGCATTAGGCATATAAACAGGGCCACATAGTATTTTCACAGTAATGAGTACTGAGTCTTCTTTGCTACAACCCGTGTTATCTGTTAAGGTAAGTGTATACCAGGTTGTTGTTGTTGGACTAGCTAGAGGGTTAGGACATGTATTGCAAGTTAATCCGCTTGTAGGTAACCAGCTATAGGTATTACCTGCACTGGTATTGTTTGTATTCAAAGAAGTATTATTACCTATCAGTATAGTAGCTGTGCCGCTAACATTATTAGCAGGATCAGGATTTACCGTAATTGTAGTACTGTCTTTTAAAGAGCAAAATCCATTAGAAACCGTAACGGTATAAATAGTGGTGCTCGATGGATCGGCAGTCGGATTAGCAATAGAATCATTAGTAAGGCCGGCAGAAGGTGTCCATTTATAACTTATACCTCCCGACGCAGTCAGAGATGTAGTTTTGCCAGCACAAACGGCTACGCTAGGTGAAATTGTAACTGTAGGATTTGGATTTACAGTTAAGGTTACCATAGTACTGTCCACACAGCCATTCATATCCTCTCCTACTACAGTATATGTAGTTGTATTTGTAGGGTCACCATTCGTATTGGCCGCATTTGGTGTTGCTATGCCTGTACTTGGTTTCCATGTATATGAACCTGTTACACCTGCACCGCTGGCCAATAATGGTATAGAACCGTTAGGGCATATAGCCGGATTTGTTGGTGTTACCGCCATAGACGGAAGTGCATTTACAGTTACGGTTGTAGAATCCTTAGAACTACATCCTGATTTTGTGCCTGTTACTACATATTCTTTGGTTGATGAGGTTGGGTTTATACTGATCGAGCTCGTTGTTTCTCCCGTACTCCAGATATATGAAGTGCCCCCGCTACCTGAAAGAGTTGTAGAAGCACCGGAACATACTACGCTAGGAGTTGCCGATACTGTTAAGGTTGGGACTGCATTTACTGTTACGCTTACTGAAGCACTGCCTGAGCAGGTACCTGGCCCAACACCATTGGTGGCAGATACAGTGTAACTGGTAGGTGAAGTTGGACTTATTATTAATGAATCTGCAGTAGTAGCACTGCCTGTCCATGTATAGGTATAAGCAGCTGTGGCACCTGTTGCTTTTAGGGTAAGAGATGAACCATTACAAACTACAGCAGGAGAAGGTGTTATTGCTAAACTTAAGGTAGTGCTTATAGTGATAGTATCTAACTTTACTACACTGGAATAAGCAGGCTTAGTTGATTCAATTCGAATAAGATATTTAGTGCTGGCAACAGCGGCCGCAGGAATTGTAATAGGTATATTAGCCGATACAGTACTTGCAAGGGATCCTAAAAAGGTGCCTCCTGCAGCAAAGCTACCCGTTGCATCAGACAGTTGAGCTGTAAAAGTATTACCGGTTCTAAATGCTCCACTGGCAGAATCGAATACAGCTGTATAAGGTAAGTTTGCAGTTTGTCCTGCACAATAATTTTTAGCCGGATTACCAACGATACTAATAGCATAGGTTGAGTCTAAGGTGGCAACAAAAATACCTCCACCGTTGCTGGCACCACCCGAAACTGGAAAAGCGGCAAACGAGCCTGTATTATTAACACTTCCTGACAAATATATTCTGCGATTCGGATCCAGGCAAAGTTGGCCGTACCCGTCAGTTTGGGCTGTTCCACCACCTGTTTGAATCCACATAAAAGCACCACTACCACTCGCATATTTGGCAACAAAGGTGTTGTTGGTAGCACTTCCACAAGTAACTGAATGTCCGCTAAAGGTTGCAGTGTTTGCAAAATATCCGCTTACATAAATATCCCAGTTCTTATCAATAGCTATTCCTTCACCACCATCGCCACCAGGACCACCACCTGATTGAACCCATTTCCATGAATAAGTAGGGGTAGTGCCTGGGAGTGCCTGTAATTTAGCAACAAAGAAATCGTCCCCACCTGCACTTGTAATAGGAGTTAATGAACCAAATGTAGCTGTACCTTCATAATGGCTGGTTACATATATGTTATTGACGGAGTCAGCAACAATAGCAGATCTGTAACCCCAATCATTATATGAGCATCCTGCACTGGTGGCAGTGTAAACATTAATGCAAGAACCATTCGTCGGATTAAACTCGGCTACATATAAATTTCCAAATGTTGTAGAAGCAGCAGGTAAAACGTGTCCACCTATGGTTAGAGAGCCTAAATACGCACCTACTACCCAAAGATTGCCTTTATAATCGAAGCAAATTCCGCGAGCTGCTGTATAAGAACCTCCCCCAGTGGTACCGTATCCAATAACCCATTGATAGGTGCCTGCACTATTTATTTTTACCAAAAAAACATTATTGTTAGGGGCAGTAGCGGTAATCGGGCTCCCGGTAGCTCCTGGAATCGTCATCGTACCGTTCCAGCCACCTATAACATAAGTATTACC
>Ga0206879_1172_pt1 | contig 13669 bp, 11 predicted proteins | sample Alteio_BWOrgCont_5_FD_152897 | JGI IMG/M metagenome (GOLD analysis project Ga0206879, IMG submission 152897) | Enriched cells from forest soil in Barre Woods Harvard Forest LTER site, Petersham, Massachusetts, United States -... | ecosystem: Environmental > Terrestrial > Soil > Temperate forest > O... | reverse complement strand
CACCCTTCCATGCTTTTACAATAGAAAAATCAGCATGCAGAGCCATTTCCATCAAATACATTTTGCCATTGAATTCACGTGTTTCTTTTCCTTGTGCAACTTCTGTACCATATCCTGCAGGAGTAAAAAATGCGGGTATACCAAGCCCTGCCATAGCTATGCGTGTTGCGAGGGTGCCCTGTGGAACCAAGTCAACCTCTAATTCTCCCTGCAAGAACTGACGCTCGAATTCTGCATTCTCACCCACATAGGATGACATCATTTTTTTTATCTGTCTTGTCTTTAACAACAGGCCTAATCCAAAATCATCTACACCAGCGTTATTAGATATGCAGGTAAGATCTTTAACTCCTTTTTTCAAAAGAGCTGATATGCTGTTTTCGGGGATGCCGCATAAGCCAAATCCTCCGAGCATGAGTGTCATACCATCTTTAATATCCGCAATAGCTTCGTCGGCATTTTTATATACTTTATTCATACCATATATTTGAGGGCGAATTTAAAGAAATTTAATTCAAAAGATATTGAGAAAAGGCTAATATTGTGTGACCGATTAAGAGATATGGAAAACCTTATTATACTGCCTCAACGTAAGATCTCATTTTTTGTACAGCTTACAGGCCTTGTATTTTTCGGTACTCTTTTTTATTTATCCTGGAGATTTTATCTCGAGAGGATGCTTTCTTCAGGGGGCTCATTCAATGTATTTCAGTTCATGCAGTCAGATTCGATAATGATACCTGATGAGCGCTATGGAGATTATCTTTCGCTGTTGCTGCCTTTCCTCGCATTTAAAATGCATGCAACACTAAGCACCATACTCACTCTATATTCTATCAGTTTTGTATTGCTACACTACCTTATATTTCTCTTTATAACCCGTATACTTAAAAATAATGGTGCTGGCATAGCACTTATGCTTGCTTGCTGTGTTACTTATTATTATGCCTTTTACATGCCCACTATGGAATTGCACGAGGATATGGTCCTTGGTGTATTGCTATGGGCTATCATCCACCCCGAATATCCATACACTTTAAAACAACAATACCTGGCTACCTGCGGAGCTATTCTTACCATCATTTTGATGTCCTTCTTTCATCCCATGGGTATATTCCTTGTAGGTTTTGTTATAGGTATGGAAATGCTAGGTGCCAAGCGCTATGCTGATACCCAGCTTTGGTTGATCACAGGTATAGGCATCTGTTGGTATCTCGTAAGATTTTACGTATTGATCGAGCAACCCAATGACCAGGAATTCTTTAGAACATTTGATCAGGTAACAGCTAGTTTCAGAGGTTTGAGATCGTGGCCCAGTACCAAATACTTCGATAACCTAACCTATCTGCACTTCAGGAGTATTAAGTGGGTTGCCATTATTTTACTGCTTGCTAGTTTAAGAAAGGGCATTCTGGCGTTCCTCTTTTTTGCTCTTTACTTTCTCTTTGTTACTGGTATTTTCTTTAGTAATTTTAAAACAGGTGCGCCACCTGCAGTGTTTGAGAACTATTATGCCGTATACGGATTTTTTATCGGACTTATTTTTGTGTTTATTTTTTATCATCCACGAAGAAGAAATTTGGTACTCTTATTCTCTCTTCCTTTATTGTGGGGTGGAGTAATAAGGATGTATCATGCGCATGATCTGTTTACTTCTAAGATTTCTTATTTAGATAAGATTGTAAACGAGGCGCACAAAAAAGGAGAAACGAAGTGCATTATAGATTCTAAATGCTATCCCTATGATATCGCATGGGATTCCTGGAATACTGCATTTGAAACCTTAACTTATTCTTCTTTAAAGAATAAAGACTCCTCTGTAACGGTGTTCATACAAAACCCTGAATTTGCAAGACTATGCGATTCTGTTCAGCACCAGCCCAATCTTTTTCTTGGTGTTCACTTTTTACCTTTATGGTATTCATCTGCTCAAATGCCTGAAGGCTATTTTAAATTACCTTCTACCGGTTATTCTTACCTCACTCACACACAAGAGGACACTGCTTTCCATGAAAATATTTTCAATAAAAATAATGTAGAGATCACTCCCTTAGTTCTATCTGCAACCTCCAGATCAAATAATTTGATTGTTGTAATTCCTTTAGAAATAAATAATGTAACAGGCAAAATAATTCCTTCTATACCCAGAAAGCAGAACCCTGTTTATCTTTCTTATAACCTGTACGATGATAAAGATAAATTACTGAAGGAAGGAATAAAAGAGCCTCTGGAAACAGATGTGGGCACTAAGTCTATAGAGGGGATGATAGTATATTGTCCGCAGAGTAAAGGTGTATATTATGTTAGGCCGCAATTAATAACGGAAGGACTACGCTCGTGGAATATTCCGTCGCAGAGTATAAAGATCAGCGTGGAGTAGAGACCAGTTTATTAAGTATTTCTACGTAGGTATCTCTGTGTGCGATTACCGAGTATCGCTCAATTACAGTTTGCCTTGCCTTTTCGCCCATTTGTTTACGCAACTGAGGAGATTCTATCAAACGGGAGATCTTGTCAACCCATTCCGCGTTGCTATCGGCAATAAATCCATCAATGCCATCTTTTACAATTTCGCTATTAACTCCCACAGGAGAGATAACAGGAGGAATGCGCAGGGCCATGTATTCAAGACTCTTTAGTCCGCATTTGCCTCTGCTCCAGGCATCATTAGGTAAAGGCATAATTCCTATGTCTATCTCCGACAGGTCTTCTATTTCAGTGTCATTGTTCCACTTTAATCCCTGAATACCAAGCTCTGCGTTATAATAAGCAGGGTCACCAATTACCTTAAAATATATCCTGTCGCCATATTTCTTTTTCAGCTCTATAAGGAAAGGAATAGCAAGACTGAAATGCTTTATGGTTGTGTGACTACCGGTCCAGCCTATACAAATACGTTCTTTGGTTTCCGGTTCATGCTTTCTCTGAAATTTATCCGTATCCACTGATGTAGGTATCATTATAACCTCGGGATTATACGTGCGTGCATAATCGGCCAGGTAGGAATTACCTGAAATAATAAGGTCAGAAATGGATATGATCTCAGCAGTTTTAGTAGGCCTTTTAAGCCAACCAAATTTTTTATTTACATCGGAAACATTGGTCAGCCATATGGCGTCATCAAAGTCAAAGACCACCTTAGCACCTGAACGTTTGAACTGCTTTTCAAAGTAGGCGGTACCCAGTAAGTAAGCTTCTCGCTGTATAAATATGATGTCGAATTTAGAGGCGGCTCTAACATCTGAAAGCCTTTTGAAAAAGCTTTTGATGGTTATAATGAATTTGCTGAAATAGTGTTCTTCGGCGTATAATACATTATCATCCTTCTCATTAACTAAAGGGGCAAAAGTGCATTCAAAGCCCTTTTCGTGCAGGTAGGGCATATACTGCTCAAACCTGAACCTTTGGCTCGGTGATCTGTCCCAGCGATGAGTTGCTATGAAGAGTATTTTTTTCAGCTTCAGAGATTATTTGAAAAGCAAATATACTGCAAGTATCAGACAACCAAAGCCTAGTATGTGATGCAACTGCAATACATTGGTTTTAAAAACCACAGCCGAAAAGACGACAAACACAGTAAGAGTTATCACTTCCTGTATCACTTTTAATTGTAAAAGTGTAAATGGGCCTCCATTATCCTGGTACCCAATGCGGTTAGCAGGCACCTGGAAGCAATATTCAAACAAGGCTATACCCCAGCTTATCAGTATAACTGCAAAAAGGGGAAGGCTTTCCAGGCCCTTCATCTGTTTAAACTTAAGATGCCCATACCAAGCAAATGTCATGAAGGTATTTGATAATACAAGAAAGAAGATGGTAAATAAGGCTTTCTTCATAGGCTGGATTTGTAGTGCAAAAATATATCAATTACCCTAAATGGAATGAGTTGGGAATAAGCCCAATGCCAAAGGATTACTAAAAATACATACTTTCGTAGGCCTAAAAAGGCAATATGATCACCGTAAGGAGGTTTTTTTTAGTACCCGCTCTTCTTATTTTGCTTCTTTCAGCATGCAACCGTGGAGTACTGTACCAAAAATATATTGCCCTGCCGGATAATGTATGGGATGTAAAGAGTCCAGTGGTATTTAGCGTAGATGTGAGGGATACGCTGAATTATTATAATTTATTTGTTAATGTTCGTAATGCAGATAGCTATGACTACAGTAATTTATATATATTTATAGATGTGGTATCGCCTGCGCATACCCTGGAGAGGGACACCATGCAATGTATATTGGCAGACCCCAATACCGGAAAATGGCTGGGCGAAGGACTTGGAGATATATGGGACAATAAAATATTATTTAAAAGAAATGTACGTTTCAGGGGCAAAGGACAATATGCATTCAGGTATACACAGGCTATGCGTGTAGATAAATTACCCATGATAATGGATGTGGGGCTTACGGTTGAACAAATAAACACATCCGGGAAAAATTAGAACTCTATGAAAGTTATTGAACATCTTAAAAAGGCAAAATCTACTTTATTCTCTTTCGAGATACTACCACCACTCAAGGGTAAGAGCATACATTCTATCTACGAGAGTATTGATCCGCTTGTGGAATTCAACCCATCGTTTATCAACGTTACTTACCATCGCGAAGAATATATTTTTAAAAAGCGTGAAGGCGGATACCTGGAAAGAATACCTGTGCGTAAGCGTCCGGGTACAGTAGGTATTTGCGCAGCCATCATCAATAAATACAAGTTAGATACTGTACCTCATCTTATTTGCGGTGGTTTTACAAAGGAAGAAACAGAGAATGCACTTATCGATCTGCAGTTTTTAGGTATAGATAATATACTTGCATTAAGAGGCGATGCGGTAAAATCGGAGAGCACTTTTGTGCCTGAACCCGGTGGGAATGAACATTCTATTGACCTGGTTAAGCAAATTGTTTTGATGAATAAGGGCAAATATTTGAATGAAGAGGTATCTGACCTTAGCACACATTCCAGCTTTTGCATAGGGGTAGCAGGTTACCCGGAAAAGCATTTTGAATGCCCTAACATCACAGCTGATTTAAAATACTTAAAGGCCAAGGTAGATGCAGGTGCTGAATATATAGTTACCCAGCTTTTTTATAACAATGCTAAGTTTTTCGAATACGTTAAGCTTTGCCGCGATGCAGGTATTACAGTTCCCATTATACCCGGTATAAAGCCATTATCAAATAAAAAGCAATTGCAAAGCCTGCCTAAATTCTTCCATGTAGAAATACCCGAAGAGCTCTCTGATGCTATTGATAAAAGCAAAAGCGATAATGAAGCAAAAGAAATTGGTATTGAATGGACCACCAAACAGTGCAAAGAGCTTATAAAACAAGGTGCACCATGTATACACTTCTACACCATGGGCAAATCAGAATCGGTAAAAAGGATAGCTAAGTCTATTTTCTAGAAAGATTCTCCAATACATATTTTCCCAGCACATCAAATTCTGCGTTTACCTCGTCTCCGGCATTCATGTTTTTAAAATTGGTGTGCTCAAAGGTGTAGGGAATGATGGCAATTGAAAATCCATGACTGGTTAAATCGGCAATAGTTAAGCTTACTCCGTTAAGAGCTATGGATCCTTTGGGCACCAGGTATTTTCTATCCTTGGGGTTGCAGGCAAAAGTAAATGTGTGGCTACCATGTAAGTTCTTTGCTGATATACATTTCACGATACCGTCTATATGGCCTAATACAAAGTGTCCATCTATTCTTCCGTTGGCTTTAAGAGATCGCTCCAGGTTTACAAAATTACCTACAACCAAATGTTTGAGGTTGGTGCGAAGAAGTGTTTCATGTACTGCAGTTACTTTATAAAGTTTTTTTGAAACCGGTTTTACCGAAAGGCATGCTCCGTTATGTGATACACTTTCATTGAGTTTTAAATCTCCTGCTATCGGTGCTTCAATTGTAAATACAAGGTTGGTTTCCTCTTTTTCTATGGCTTTTATCTTGCCAAGTACTTCTATTATTCCTGTAAACATGGGACAAAAATAGGTTTTTAACGCTTGTCTGCAGTAATACTGCTAATTTTGCCTAAATCTTTTTTGCCTTGCCTAAAATATTGGTCATACGGTTTAGCTCTATTGGCGATATTGTGCTTACTACACCTATAGTTAGGTGTATAAAGAAACAAGTTAAAGATGTTCAGGTACACTACCTGACCAAAAAGGCCTTTCTACCTGTACTCGAGAACAACCCATATATTGATAAGGTATATTCAATTAAGTCTGATATAGCAGAAGTTGCAGCTGAATTAAAAAAGGAGAACTATGATTTTATTGTAGACCTGCATCACAACTTGCGCACTATGCAGGTAAAAAGACTGCTCAAGCAGAAATCTGCCTCCTTCCCCAAGCTTAATATTGAGAAGTGGTTGATGGTGAATCTTAAAATAAATAAGCTACCCCCACAGCATATAGTGGATAGGTATTTCGAAACGGTAGGATTACTGAATGTAAAGAATGACGGTAACGGGCTGGATTATTTTATCCCTAAGCAAGACGAAGTAGATTTAAACAGTATCCCACAATCGCATAATAAGGGATATATAGCCTTTGTTATAGGTGCAAAGCATTATACCAAACAACTACCGGAGCACAAGATCATTTCCATTTGCAGAATGATAGATACTCCCATTATATTATTGGGTGGCGTGGAAGATGTTAAGAAGGGTGAAAATATCAAGCAAGCCTTGGGAGACAAGATATACAATGCTTGTGGCAAGTATAATATCAATCAGTCCGCTTCTCTTATAAAACAAGCGCAAAAGGTAATTAGCCACGATACAGGCTTAATGCACATTGCGTCTGCATTTAAAAAGGATATTATTTCTGTATGGGGCAATACCATTCCAGAATTCGGGATGTTCCCCTATTTACCCGGAGCCGGTTCACACATTATACAAGTAAAAGGGCTTAACTGCCGCCCTTGCTCCAAGCTTGGGTATAAAGCATGCCCCAAAAAGCACTTTGCTTGTATGGAGCAGATCAGTGAAGTGGACATAATAGATAAGTTACAATAATGAATATATTATATTGAAAATCAATAATTTAAGTTAAAATACTACTAAATTGATAGATTTTTATCATTGTATAAGCTTATATATATAATTTTGTCGCTCAATTTCAAAGTATAGATCTAAGGTGATATTGAAAGAATTGACTGATATTTCTGCGAAAATAATTTCTCCTAAAGTAAAAAGACAAAGGGTTGTTTTTTCTGTCCTGTTTGCACTCATATTACTTATTACCGGTTACCTATTCGCGTTCTATTTTTCTCCGGGTACCATTACTTTTCTGGTAGGTAAAATAGATGTATCACTCTGGAAGTACGCTCTCATAGGCTTTACTGCCGAGGTGATAAATGGAGCCCTGGGCATGGCCTATGGAGTTACCACCACAACTATGCTTTTATCTTCGGGTGTGGCACCTGCCCTTGCTTTAATTATCGTTCATATACTCGAGGTGTTTACGGCAGGTACATCGGGAGCCATTCATTATAAAGTGGGTAACGTGAATACAAAACTTTTGCGTAAACTTTTATTGCCGGGTATTTTAGGCGCTGTAGCAGGTGCTTATATTTTATTTTCTTTTAAACAGTACACCAGTATCATTAAACCTGCTGTTTCAGTCTACACACTAATGCTCGGGCTAGTGATAGTTTACAAAGCAGTAAAGGGAAGTAATGTAGGCCCCAAAATAAAAAGGATATTCCCCCTGGCATTGATAGCAGGCTTTTTGGATGCTATTGGCGGCGGTGGGTGGGGTACTATAGTTTCATCCACTTTAATTGCAGGTGGCAGGAATCCTCGGTACACAATAGGTTCTGTTGTTTTATCAAGGTTTTTTGTGGCTTTGGCAAGTTCTGTTTCCTTGCTCTTCCTTATCGGATTTTCTCAATGGTCCATTATAGGTTGGCTGGTTTTAGGTGGTTTGTTAGGTGCGCCTATTGGTCCGTTAATTACCAAACATATCCCTATAAAAGTAGCTATGTGGATAGTGGCATTTACCATTATAATTTTGAGTTTAAAGCAAATATTTTTTTGATAATTGGAGATGAAAGAGCTGAATGATATAAAGAAATTAGTGGATGGTAAATCAATAGATGAGGCCTTAAAGTCTTTGGTAAGTGCTTTTCCAGGTGAGGTTACATTTTCCAGCAGCTTTAGTTACGAAGACCAGGTTGTAACACATTCTATATTTTCAAATGATCTGCCTGTAGAGATATTTACCCTGGATACAGGCCGTTTATTTCCGGAAACGTATTCTGTTTGGAATAGCACTTTGGACCGTTACAAGAAAACTATTAAGGCCTATTACCCCGAAGCAAAAGCAGTGGAAAAGATGCTTAGTGATAAAGGGCCGCTTAGTTTTTATACTTCGGTACAGAATAGGAAAGAGTGCTGCCATATACGTAAGGTAGAGCTCATAGGGAGAGCCTTAAAAGGCAAAAAAATATGGGTCACCGGTATACGTGCCGAGCAATCGGGTAACAGGCACGATCTTACACAGATCGAGTGGGATGAAACTAACCAGGTATATAAATACCATCCTCTCTTGAATTGGACATTTGAAGAAGTAAAAGCATTTGTAAAAAAATATAATATCCCTTATAATTCTTTACACGACAGAGGATTTGTAAGTATAGGTTGTGCCCCCTGTACACGAGCTATTAAACCCGGTGAGGACTTTCGTGCCGGACGCTGGTGGTGGGAAAATAATGACAAAAAGGAATGTGGCCTGCATTCACATAGTAGCGCGGCAAAAGTGAAGAGCGTATAGTCTTCTTTGTTCAGAAACAAGGCTGATTTTTTTCAAATACATTTTTTCACAGTTCAGTTCTCTGTATATTTGACCATCATTTTATACTATATGGAACTATCCGAACAGGAAATTATTCGTCGTCAAAAAGTAGAAGATCTCAGGAAAATAGGCATAGAACCTTTTCCACCTGAGCTTTTTGAAGTTAATGCCAATTCGGCTGATATACTTGAAAATTACGAACGCGATAAACTGAATTATAAGGACATCAGCATTGCCGGCCGGATAATGAAATTCCGTATAATGGGTAATGCTGCTTTTGCAGAATTGCAAGATGCAAAGGGTAGGATACAGATATATGTTAAGCGTGATGAAGTATGCCCGGGTGAGGATAAGACTTTATACAATACCGTCTTTAAAAAGATGCTTGATATTGGTGATATAATTGGTGTTAAAGGATATGTATTTACCACCAATACCGGTACTATCTCTATACACGTTTTATCTTTTAAATTGCTTTGTAAGGCACTTCGTCCCTTGCCTATAGTAACCTTTGATGCAGAAGGGAAAGCGCATGATGCAGTAACCGATCCTGAGTTTAAATACCGCCAGCGTTATGCCGATCTTATCATTAACCCTGAAGTAAAAACTGCGTTCGTACAAAGGAGCAAGATCATAAATTCCATGCGTAACTTTTTTAACGAAAGAAGTTATTTTGAAGTAGAGACCCCTATTTTGCAATCTATCCCGGGTGGCGCTGCGGCAAGGCCTTTTATCACTCACCATAACGCATTAGATATTCCATTATACCTGCGTATTGCCAATGAGTTATACCTCAAGCGCCTTATTGTAGGTGGCTTTGATGCTGTATACGAATTTGCAAAAGATTTTAGGAACGAGGGTATGGACAGAACCCATAATCCTGAGTTTACACAAATGGAGATATATGTAGCCTATAAGGACTACGAATGGATGATGAGCATGACAGAGGAGATGCTCGAGCGCATTGCAACAGATCTTTATGGTACAGCAGTTGTAAAAAGTGGAGAGAATGAACTCGATTTCCATCCTCCATTTAAAAGGATAAGTATATACGATGCTATAAAAGAAAATACAGGAGTGGATGTCTCGAACATGAACGAAGAGGAACTCAAAAAAACATGCCATGACCTTAAGATAGAAGTAGCTCCATCTATGGGTAAGGGCAAATTAATAGACGAAATATTCTCTGCCACAAGTGAACATAAATACATTCAGCCCACCTTTATAACAGACTATCCTGTTGAGATGTCACCTTTGTGCAAGAGGCATCGCACCAAGCCAGGCCTTGTAGAAAGGTTTGAATTAATGGTGAATGGAAAGGAATTATGCAATGCATACACTGAGCTTAATGACCCTATAGACCAGGAAGCCCGTTTTGAGGACCAGATGAAACTCGCTGCGAAAGGCGATGATGAAGCCATGACTATAGATTATGACTTTTTACGTGCCTTGGAATATGGTATGCCTCCCACATCCGGTATGGGTATGGGTATAGACAGGCTCACTATGATCATGACGAATAATCCATCTATACAGGATGTTATTTTCTTCCCTCAAATGAGGCCCGAGAATTTCAAGTAGAATTATCGCTTGAAAAGTTTTTCGTAAAAGTAAGAAGAGAATCTTATCGCATTTCTATCTACGTACTTGTACATTAGGTATGATGCATACATAGTGAATGTGAGGGATAGAATAAACATGAGTAGAAAGCTACTGAAATAATTTAAGCCCATCTGTATATAAAAGAGCTTGAATAAATAACAAGAGATTGATCCTAAAACAAGCAAGTGCAAAAGATAGAGGGAGAATGAGATCTTCCCTAGAAATGCCATCCATTTAAGTGATAAAAAAACTTGTAGCTTTTTAGAGCTCACCGCGATCATTATTAAAAGCACAGAAGCAATTAAATAAGGGAAGGCTTGATTTATCTTTTGTAAACGATCCAGAGGTTGCCATATAGTGAAATGATCAATTCTTTGGTAGCTTCCCATATAAAGTATAATAAGGGAGAAGAGAATAATAAGAGGAGTTTTTAATGGTGCTCTTTCTTTATATGTATAATAATCGCACAGGGCCAGCCCAACAATAAAGACCGGCATAAGCCCCTTCCAGAACATGAGCATAAGAGCCAGGTAAATAAGATATCGTCTGCGCAAATTAGAAACTAATGCAAGAACTATAAACACTAATAATGACCCTACAAATTCTATGTTCATGGTCCATAGTACATCATTATAATGAAGGGTGCCTCCATAAAACATAGATGAAACGAAAGCTTCATTTAAGGCATCAAGAAAATCAGGATGGATGGTCCATAAGCGAGCTAGCCAAAAGGAGCACTTGGTATAACCTGCAATCTCTTGCACATACGAATATCCATTTAAGCTGAGGATGATGAAAGAAATAATTACAGAAACCAATATGGGTATTTCCAACCTAAAGTATCTTTTAACAGCAGAAGATGAAAGGTATTCTAAATTGCGGTTTATGAAATATTTATGACTCAATACAAATCCGCTTAACAGAAAAAATAAGCATACTGCAAATCCACTGTTATATAAAATATTGATGGGTGTAACAGCTATGCTAGATTCTATATTGGAGTTGGTATGAGAAAATTGGGGATCTGAAGCAAATAATGCAGGATAGAAACTTATAAGGTAATGATAGAATACGACAATAAGGGAAGCGATTCCCCTTATACCATCTAAATATGCTATTCTTTTCTCTTTCATTAAGATGATTCTTAAAGCGGTTCAATCAAAGATATAAGTTTAGTTGAATTTGAATGTAAACGCTTTTTATTAAATATATTATTACATAATAGATATATTATGTTTATATTTGTGATCTCAAATTGAAAGCCGAGAAGCAGTACAGGGTAAGAATTAATATTCCCTTTCCTGTTTATAGTTCGTTACTCCATAGTTTATAACTAGAAATGTTCTTTGATAAATATGGGTTTACAACTAAAAAGAGTGTAAATAGCTTTTGAAGTCGTAAGCAATTGAAAATGAGGCTTGAACGGGTTTACACGGGTTTACAAAATGAAAGCGTTAACCCGGTATTTAATTGGGTATGTATAATCTATACTAGCCTGCATTTAATGTTCTTATAGAAAGCTTATCTTTGCGACCTAAATTATTAAAGATGTCCAAAAAGACGGATTTTTTCTACACAGAAGTCAAAGATCTTCATTTCGAAAGACCAATTGAAATAATAAAGGAACACCCTGAGATTAAGAATCTTATGGGTAAAAACCCGGCTACATTCTTGATTGTAATTTTAGCTGTTGGCTTGCAAATAGGAGGTATGTGGTTTATGCACGATAAGCCATGGTGGTCCATTTTTCTTGCAGCATGGTTATTTGGTGCTTTTGTTGACCACACCTTATTTGTTTTGATACATGAGTCTGCTCATAATCTTTTATTTAAGCAAAAGCAAAACAACTTGCTAGCTGGCATATTAGCCAATTCTGTTATGTTCTTCCCAAGTTCCATTTCTTTTTCCAGGTATCATTTAAAACATCATGCAAACCAGGGCATACCTGAATTAGACGGTGATCTTCCATCTGACTGGGAAGGCAAAGTTTTTGGTAATAGTACTATAGGCAAAGCTCTGTGGTTACTGTTCTATCCTATAATCCAGGTATCTCGTGTACCACGTATGAAGGAAGTTAAAAACTTTGATTGGTGGGTTGCGCTAAATTGGGTGATGGTTTTTGGTACAGATGCAGCAGCATTTTATTTCTTAGGCCCTAAGGCTTTTGTATATCTATGTGCATCGCTATTCTTTTCTATTGGCTTACATCCGCTTGGTGGCCGTTGGGTTCAGGAACATTTTCTTACAAGTGATGATGTACAGGAAACTCATAGTTACTATGGTCCATTAAATATTGTTGCGCTTAATGTGGGTCACCATAATGAACACCATGATTTCCCTTCTGTACCCTGGAATAAGCTTCCTAAGGTTCGTAAGGCGGGAGAAAAATGGTACAATTCTATTTCTTACCATAATTCATGGACGCTTTTGTGGTTGCGGTTTTTATTCGATCCCAAAATATCTATCTATTCTCGTATGCTTCGTAAGAGGTACGAGAAGAAAAAGAAGGTGGATACTACTGCCAAGGCTAAACTTGCTTCTTAAATCTTATCGTTAAGAGACGATAATGTCTGAAAAGAAAATAGGTATACTTGGTGCAGGAAGTTGGGCTACTGCATTGGTAAAGATTCTGTCGAATAATGCAAGTCACCTTAACTGGTGGATCAGAAAGAAGGATACCATTGACCATATTAAGAAGTACAGGCACAACCCTAACTACCTTAGTGATATTGAGATACCTCTTGAAAAGATAACGCTCTACTCAAGTCTTAAAGAAACGGTAGCACATTCTGATATTATTATTGTTGCGGTGCCATCTGCCTTTATGAGTGAAGCCTTTGCCCAACTTAAGAAGGAAGACTTTAAAGGCAAGAAAATATTCTCGGCAGTAAAGGGGACATTGCCAGATAAGAAACTTATGGTGAGTCAATATTTTCACCAGCAGTTTGATATGCCGCTTTCATCGATGGGTATTATAGCTGGCCCTTGCCATGCAGAAGAGGTGGCTATGGAAAAGCTTTCGTATTTAACTGTTGGTTCACCTGATGCAAAGGAAGCTCGTAGCTTGGCTAAAATGCTCACCTGTCGTTATATAAAAGCGGGTATTTCAGATGACTTAGTTGGGATAGAATATACAGCAGCACTCAAAAATATTTACGCTATTGCAAGCGGTATGTGTCACAGTTTAGGGTATGGAGATAACTTTCAGGCGGTGCTTGTAGCTAATGCCATACAGGAGATAGGACGGTTCATTAATGAGGTAC
>Ga0206879_1171_pt1 | contig 13706 bp, 12 predicted proteins | sample Alteio_BWOrgCont_5_FD_152897 | JGI IMG/M metagenome (GOLD analysis project Ga0206879, IMG submission 152897) | Enriched cells from forest soil in Barre Woods Harvard Forest LTER site, Petersham, Massachusetts, United States -... | ecosystem: Environmental > Terrestrial > Soil > Temperate forest > O... | reverse complement strand
GCAGTGTTGGTTGCCAATAATATTAGCACAAAAAGGAGCGGTTTCATATATGTTTAGATGGATTCTGCCCGTTGTCCAATAAGATGATTTTAATGGTCAAAGAAAACAGCCGTGAATTGGACGCTGACTCGTCATTCTGCACGATAAAGTCTTTCATGATAACGTACATATTCTGACTTTCCAATTTGTTGAGAAAACGCCCGAACATGTGATAACCGCCATGGGCCCGCATCACAATGGGCAGGGCATAATAATTAGTATCGGAGGTGGAGGTCAGCACTTCCTGCAGACTGCGCTCCGGCACCAGCTGGTCGATCTTGATGCCATACTCATTAGCAATGCTGGAGATATTGCTTAGAATCGAAGGGATTTCCTGGATGGTCCGGATCTTGACGTTCAGAGCGCTTAAATCATCCTTCTCCTGGGCCAGGCCTTTCTTCAGCTGCCGGATACGTTGCTTGTAGCTGGCGCCCTGCCCGGTATCATCGGTCAATTGTTTGATCTGATCATTGGTGGTGGCGATACTGTTCATCTGCGGCAGGATCAAAAACACGATATCGCCCAGGATGATCAAAAAGATCACGAAGACCAGAATGGCGTAACGCACCTGGTCATTGAGTTTATTAAAATATTCGATGATCTGTTTCATTTAAGTTTGGCCGTCACCGTAAAATCGGTAACCTCCACCGTATTGTCCTTACTGCGCTGGATGGAATTCACTTCCAGCGACGCGAAATCTTTCATAAACGCGTCGTTCTGCCTTAAGGTGGACAGAAAAACGCCGACGTTGTTGATCTCGCTTTCATTTTTGGAAACCACCGAGCCTTCCATGGTCAAGGCTGTTTTATCCAGGGTCATTTTGCGCAGCCACAAACCCTTGGGGATGGCATCGCTGATGGCATTGAATTTAGGGGCCCAGAACACCAGTTTATTGGTGGTCATATCCGAAATGGTGGCGATCTTCTTTTTCAAATCCCCGTTTTGCCTGTTCATGGAATCAAGGGCCGTTTTATCCGGCACCACCAATTGCCAGGCCGCATTGATTTTATTCAAGCGGCCCTGGGACACCAGCCAAATAGCACCCAAAAACAAATGCACGCCCAAAAGCATCAGGATCACCCCCACGCCGACCCCGACGATGACCTCCTTGGGGATATTCAGTTTGACTGCATCGGCCGCGGCCTTACCGTCTTTCCGTGAGGTGATGGGGATGAGATTAATATTGATCATGCGCGAAGCCCCAGGCCTAAAGCCACCCCGAACTGGGCGGCATAGGAATGAATATCATCAACCCCCGCGGGTTTGACCTTGACCTTATCCAAAGGGTTCCAGATTTTAACGGGCAGCCCCAGATTTTTCTCGAATACGCCTTCAATGCCTTTGAGCAGGGAACCGCCACCCGCTAAAAAAAGCTCGTCGACCTGAATGTTCTTTTCCGTCATAAAATAATCCATGGACAGGCGGATCTCGGTGATGAGATTGTTGACGGGCATATCGCAGGCCTCAATGATCTGGGCCAATTGCTCGCCGGGCTGGCGTTTGAGCTCTTCGGCCCGGTTGACATCTAGCCCCAAGGCATTGGCGATCTTGCGGGTCATCTCCTGACTGCCGATCAGGATGTCGCGGGCAAAGCGCGGTGAGGTGTCCTTGAAGATCATAAAGCACGAGGCTGAGCCGCCGATGTCGAGCACGGCCTTGGCTTTCCCCGAGGCTGTAACCTGCGGCCCCAGGCGGCTGAAGGCATTGGCCGTGGCGATGGAATTGATGGTCACCCCGCTTAATTCGAGACCGGCTTCCTTAAAAAGCTTCAGGCGTTCGTCGACGATCTCGCGCTTGACCGCGGCCAGGAGGACCAGCATTTTTTTGTCCTTGCCCTCGGGGTCCAGGATGGCGCAGTCGGTATAAATGCTCTTGGGGTCAAAAGGAAAATATTTATCCAGGTCAAAAACATAGGATTTGCGCAGGTCTTCCAGGGTCATGCGCGGCAGATCCACGTAGCGGATAAGCGTCCCTTTGCCGAACACCGCGCAAATCAACTGCTGATTGCCAAATTGAAGCCGCTCGCCGATCTTCTTCAAGGCTGTCCTGGCGTCATTGCCGGCCAAAGGCTCAATGGCCCAATGGCGTATGTCCACAGCGCTTGGAGATTGAATCAATTCCACTGCTTTAACGGCTGATGTGCCGATGTCGATGCCGATAACCGCGGGAGTAGGGGCTTTAGGGATCAGACTATTGACAAACTGCAGGTACATCCTGAATAAATCTTTGTGATTCATGCCTTTATTTTACCAGATTCGCATATAGCGTGTAAGCATTATCGTGAATTTTTGGAAGCATTTATTATACAAGTTATGCACTTAATAATTGGGGTCTGACCCCAATTATTAATCGTTTCTTTCGTAATACCAGCTTAACCATTCAAGCATGATCAGAACCCACTAAGTCCCCTTGCGCGGGCCTATATTCTCAGCTATACTTTGATTAAAGAAAAGATATTATGCTCAAAAAAGGCCAATCCATCATTGAGTATACTTTAATCGCCGCCCTTGTCATTTTAGGTGTGGTGATCATGGGGCCGTATGTGCTGCGCTCCGTCGGGGCCCATTTTCAACTATGGGATGACGGCATCCACGATTCTTTTCAGGAACAGCTAAAGCAGGCTCCCATCGGTGATTACCCAACGGTGAACGAAACCTGTCAAACCTGGCAGGTGGACGGCGGCTGCGGCACCGGTCAGGTAGGCTCATGCCCGGTCGGCACGCATTTATGGACCACCAATGGTTTCCCTGAAGGCTGCGATAACACGCCGACACAAAGTTGTCCTGCTGATCAAAGCTGTTGCACCACCTGGAAACCCAATCACTGCGGCACTTACGCTTTGCCGGTTGTCAACGGCGTTGTCAATACCTCGCCTCCGGCTGTGCCTCAACCGCCCTGCGACCCCACTAATCCCGGCATGCCCTGTGCCAACAATTGTTATTTCGGCCAGGAAGTGATGACCAATCTCTGCAGTTCGGTGACCAGCATTCAATGCAGCAGCGATCCCGCTTATACGGCCAACTGCCCCTTACCGGCATGCCAAAATGTCAGCACCAATTCATCGGGCAATAGCAGCACGCCCAACGCCACCCCCTGCCCCAATGAACCGCCGGCCTCGGGAGCTCTGAATAACAACTACAATATCACCTACGTCCAGGCGGATAATCAAACCGATTGCAACGGTGCCGCCAATTGCACTTTTTGCGACCCTTCAGGCAACACACCCTGCCAGATGTTTTGTAATGCGAACTTTGTGCTTAACGCTGCTGGCACGGCTTGCGTGCCCCCTGCCGGCCCCGCGGGCATCACCTGCAACGGCGGCTCGTTCTCCGGCAATTGGACCGGCAATTACGCGGATGCCTGCGGCCTGCATGTTGATAACGATGATTATAACAACGCCTACGGCGACATATTCTTTACCATGTTCTGTAGCAACAATAATCTGGTGGGAATTCAAACTGTCTATCAGGCCAACAATGCACAGTCTGGCGACAATTGCATTGGCGGGTGCGTTAATAACAATCCGCTTTACAGGGGCACCGCCAATTACCCGAACAACCCCAATTATAGCGCTTCCACTTCCGGTGTAGCCTGCGCCTTCCCCTGGGGCAATGGAGGGACAGAAACAATCTATGACCAAGCGGGCAGTGATTCCTCCTGCTACAGCAATTATGGAGGCGGCAACAGCAGCGGCCTTTCGCCTCCGGCTTCGTGTTATAACGGGAATGGTCAGCCTAATTCCATCGCCGCCTGCTCTAATCAGTCGTTTACCATTACCTGCAATAACGGCCTTCTGGTGAGCATCACGGATAATATGGACCCTCCGACAGGCATGGCAGCAAACTATGGCTGTAATTGGAGTGGCGACAGCGGTCAAATCTCGGATTTCGGCACCGGCAACGATATGCACATCACCTGTACCCAGGGAAGCATTTCTGATATCACTTTTACGCAACCCGCATAATAAGTCGTGACAGGCACGACTTTTCCCTCTCTCCTACCAAATCAACAATTGACATTTACGATAAGTCTCATATAATTTTCTTACCTCCTGTTTGGTCACCCTGTTCAATCTTCCCCCTTAATCAAAAAATTCTATGCCGAGACAAGCCCGCTTTGTCCTCTGTGGACACCTTCACCATGTCACTCAACGAGGGAATTACCGCCAAAACGTTTTCCGCGACAATCAAGACCGTGTCTACTATCTAAAACTCATCGACCATTACGCCAAAGAATATGGCAACGACCTATATGCGTTCTGTCTAATGACCAATCATGTGCACTTTATTATTAAACCCAAACACTCGCAATCCCTTGCACAAATTTTCTGTCGGGCCCATCAACAGTATTCGCTGTATTACCATAAAAAGAATGCAAGGAACGGACACTTGTGGCAGGAACGATTTTACTCATGTTTACTTGAAGGCAGCCATATCCCTGCCGCCGTCAAATATGTCGAATGCAATCCCGTGCGGGCCAACATGGTTGAACATCCCTGGGAGTACGCATGGTCCAGTGCCAATTTTCATCTAGGTAAAAAATACAACATTATCGCTTTGTCAGAGATTAAACCTTATGTCGATGTGAATAACTGGAAGGATTTTCTAAATCAGCAACAATCGGACAAAGAAATTCAGACTATCCGCCAAGCCACAAATAAGGGACACGTCTTTGGTTCAAAAGAATACATTGCCGAACTTGAAGAAACCTATGGCTGCACCCTGACACCCAAAGTCATGGGCAGGCCAAAAAAGTCGTGCCTGTCACGACTTTAATTCTGCAGTTTCTGGGCCATTTGGTCCAGGTAGGCTTTGCGCTTGTCCAGCTCAACCATCCGTGCCCGCAGATCATCGAGCTGGACCATTAAGGAAACCCGCTGGCGTTTGAGATCGTCGACATTTCCCTGCAATTTTTGACCCTCTTCGCGCTCGTTGACCGTCAAATTCTTCTCCTGGGTTTTTTGTCCCATAGCTTCCGTGAGGCTTTTAAGCTGGGCATAATTTTTCTCCAAAACCTTCAATTGATCTTCCAGCTGGCCCAATTGGATATCACTCCAGGCATTGGACAGACCGGCCATGGTGTATTGGGGTGGCGGCATGGCATTCAACTGGTCCTGCAGGTCCTTGATCTGTTGCTTTAATTCCTGCTGATGGGCCAGCGCTCCGGCGGAAGGTACGAAATTTTTGCTCTTTTGCAGCTGTATAATGGAAGCCTGCATGGCTTCCTGGCGCTGCTGGCTTTCGTAGATCATCTTCATGATTTCCAATTTTTCTTTTTGCAGATGGATCAGCGCCTGCTGGCGCGGATTGGCGCGCTGGGCGTCAAGCACAATGCTTTTTAACGAAGCGGCTGAGAGGCTTTTCAGTTGCAAAAGCAGTCGCTGGTCCTCCTGATATCCGGCATCGAGCGAACGCTGATAAAGTTTAACGCCGGCGCCGGCTTTTAGGGTGCGGTCATCCAGTTCGTAATTCTCTTTTTCCAGCCTGGCGATCGCTTGAGCCCGACGGGGATTGTTTTCCCGCAGCTTTTGAACTTGGGCGTCCAGATCGCCGCCCTGGGCCTGCAATTGCTCCAACTGACCCTGAAGGTCTTGCACCTGCTTGCGAATAGCACTGTCCCGGGCTGTCAGCTGATCGTTGTCCTGGTTTAATTGCTCCACACTGTGCTGAAGACTGGCCAATACTTCCTGGAGGGCTGAGGTTACGGCATTGAGGCTGTCCTCCTGCGCCCCGGCGGCAGAGGTAAAAAAAAGCAATAAGCTGGCGGTAAGAAATAATCGCATAATCAATGCATGGCTGAGGTCATGTTTAAAATCGGCATAAACAGGGCGATGACGATAAAGCCCACCACAATGCCCAAAAAAGCGATGATCAGAGGCTCGATGAGTTTTGTCAAACCCTCCACGGCCGTGTCCACCTGCTCATCGTAAAATTCCGCCACCTTGGAGAGCATTTTCTCCAATTGCCCGGATTTCTCGCCGATGGCGATCATGCGGGTGACCATCAGCGGAAAAATGCTGCTTTTAGATAGCGGCTCCGCGATGCTGTTGCCTTCCTTGACGCTGGCCTTGATGTCATCTACAAGAAGCTCGATCACCCTGTTGCCGCAGGTCTTGCCCACAATGTCCAGCGACTCCAGGATGGGCACCCCGCTTTGGGAAAGCGTTGAAAAGGTGCGCGCGAAGCGGCTCACCGAAACCTTGCAGATCAAATCCCCGAAAATCGGGAGCCGCAAAAGCAGGGTATCGACTTGAACATGCCCCGAGGGAGTTTTGTAATAGGCGCGAAAAAGGAATACCACAACCACGATACCGGCGATGATGTACAAAAGATCATGTTGCAAAAGATTACTGAAGTCAATGAGCATCTGGGTCATGGCCGGCAGTTTCTGTCCAAGGGACGCGTAGATCTGCGCGAAGGTGGGCACCACCTTGATCAAAAGCCCGGTGGTGATAAGAACAGCCATGCTCACCACCACGGCCGGATAGATCATAGCACCCATGACCTTTTGCCTGAGCCTCTCGCTTTTTTCCAGATACATGGCCACGCGCTCCAGGATGGCGGTAAGAATACCGCCGGTCTCCCCCACGCGGATCATATTGACGTAGAGCTGGTCAAAAATTTTGGGATGCTTTTCAAAGGCGTTCGAAAGGCTGCTGCCGACCTGGATGTCCTCGCGGATGGTGTTGAGCGCCGCCTTAAATCCGGGATTCACGGTCTGTTCGCTCAAGGCTTCCAGGGACTGCAAAATGGGGATGCCTGCATCCACCATGGTGGCAAACTGCCGGGTAAAAACCACCAGATCCTCGGGCTTGATCTTCACCTTGGCCTTAGGCGCCGCGGCGGATTTGGTGAAAACCGATTCTTTTTCCTCATCGATACTTAAAATGATGAGATTACGCTTGCGCAACTCAGCGATGATCATGGTTTCGCTCTCAGCGGAAATCCGCCCTGCGACCGGCTGGCCTTCGGAATCGCGGGCGCTATATTTATAGGTGGGCATAAAATTTAATAATTCCGGGCAATGGCTTCTTCAATTTCCCCTTTCGTCGAAATAAAGGTGGCGACGCGGCATTTGGTCAAACTTTCCAGTTCGATTTTTTTCTCTTCCGACAGGGGATTGACCATCACCACACTCAAAATATCGCCGATGCGATCCAGGGCGATCAGTTTTTCCTTTTGGGCTATTTCCTTGGGGATCAAACGCACGATTCCCGGATCAATGCTGTATTTGTTGACGGCGATATAGGGCATGCCGTACTGGATCACCAGGGCCACCACGATGTCGCGCTCATCCAGAAGCCCCATATTGACTAAGATCTCACCTATAAAACCACCCTTGGACTTTTGGGTTTGCAACGCGTCGTCGAGCTGCTGGCGCGTGATGCGTTTGCGTTGAATTAAAATCTCTCCTAATAAAACCTTATAAGCATCCATATATCTCCTTTTGAAATGAGGAAGTAGTTACTCGTCTTCACTGGCAATCCTGAAAACTTCCGTCATGGTAGTCTCTCCCGCACACATTTTATCAACGACATCATCAAAAAGCAATTTCATACCCCGATTTTTCTGCGCGTAGTGCGTGATATCCAGGGAAGTTTTTCCTTTAAGCAGCATGTCACGGATATTATCGTCGATCTCCAGCACTTCGGTCACTCCCAAACGGCCTTTATACCCCGTGCCTCGGCAGCGGTCACAGCCTTTGCCCTCGTAAAGCACCGTGCCGGCTGCGATCTTGTGCTGAATTTTTTTCAAGACTTCAGGCGGGTACTGCACCGGTTTCTTACATGAATCGCAGATCCGCCGGCAAAGACGCTGGGCACAGACCATCACAAGGCTTGAAGCCACCAAAAATGGTTCCAGGCCCATATCCACCAAACGGGTCACCGCGTCCGCCGCGGAATTGGTATGCAAGGTGGACAAGACCAGCTGGCCGGTGAGGGATGCCTTGATGGCGATGTCCGCGGTCTCGGCGTCACGGATTTCGCCCACCATCACCACGTCCGGCGATTGGCGCAGCACCGCGCGCAAACCTGAGGCAAAGGTAAGCCCGATCTCGGATTTAACCTCGATTTGGGTTAATCCATCGACTAAATATTCCACCGGCTCCTCGATGGTGATGATGTTGCGCTCTGTCGTGTTCAATTTATTAACCAATGAATAAAGGGTCGTGGATTTGCCGCTGCCCGTCGGACCCGTAATCAAGACCATGCCAAAAGGCTTGTAAATGGCCTCTTCCAGGACCTTTTGTGAATTGGCGGAAAGGCCCAATTTGGAAAGACCGATGGAAAGATTATTTTTATCCAGCACGCGCATGACGATCTTCTGGCCGAAGGTGGTGGGTAAAAGGGAGACGCGAAAGTCCACCTCCTGTTTGCCGACCTTCATTTTAAAGCGGCCGTCCTGCGGCGTTTGCGTGTTAGTGATGTCCAGGTTAGCCATGAGTTTGACACGCACGGTCACCGCGTTCTTGCTTTCCTTGGGGATGGTGAGAATATCCTGCAAGATCCCGTCGATGCGAAAGCGCACGCGCATGCCCGTCTCCTGCGGCTCGATGTGAATGTCCGAGGCCCGCTGACGGAGCGCCTCCTTGATGACAAGATTAACGATGCGGATCACCGGGGCCTCGGGGGCGACACCGGGCTCCTGCTCTTCTTCGGCCTGTTGTTGTAATAATTCAAAACCCTTTTCCAGATTTTCGCTGGCCTGGGCCAAAGCCTGGGAAGCGGAATTATAGTATTGATCAATGGCCCTGGAGATCTGACTTTCAGCGGCGATGACGATCTCAATTTCCTTGCCCGTGACATTGCGCAGATCATCCAGGATAAAGACGTTCAAAGGATCAGCGACGGCGACCGTCATGGTTGTCCCAAGCATGGACAGGGGCATCGCCAGATACTGGCGCGCGGTCTTCTCGCCCAGTACGGATTTAAGTTTTTCGTCAAAACGGTATTTGGAAAGATCAATCGAGGGAATATGCAACTCGCGCATCAGCAGGATCAACAGATCCTGCTCGGAGATGATCTGCTGCTTAAGCAGGGCCTTGACCAGGCTCATGTTCTTATCCTGCTGAACCTCGACTAAGGCATCGATGTCAGCGGGATTCACATTCGGCAGTTCTTTGAGCGTCTTGAGGATTCTTTCCTGAGTTGTATCCATAACCATTAATCCGGCGCTGTCAATCGCGTCACTTCTTCCAGGGTTGTAAGGCCTTGGGACGCCTTGATTACCGCGTCTTCGCGCATGGTCTTCATGCCCTGCTTGCGGCCCGCGGCCTTGATCTGGGCTTCGGTCGCAGAGGCCAGGATCAGTTCCTTGATGCTACCGGTCAAAACCAGGGTCTCTGTGATCCCCACCCGGCCTTTGTAACCGGTCTTCAAACATTTCTCACAGCCCTTTGGCTTGTAAAAAACGCCATTGTGATTGGGCAGCAATTCTTTCAGGTGAAACTCTTTAATGATCTCATCGGAGACGCTGTACTGCGTGCGGCAATTTTGGCAGACACGGCGCACCAGGCGCTGGGCGACAATGGCTATCACCGAGGAGGTGATAAGGAACGGCTCCACCCCCATGTTGATCATGCGTGTGATGGAACCCGGGCCGGTGGTGGTATGAAGTGACGAGACCACCAAATGACCGGTCAAGGCGGCCTTGACCGCGATGTCCAGGGTCTCGGAATCACGGATCTCGCCGATTAAAATCACATCCGGGTCTTGCCGCAAAATGGAGCGCAGCGCCGCGGGAAACGATAGCCCGAAATCCGCCCGGATATTGACCTGGTTAAAACCTTTTAACTGAAATTCCACCGGGTCCTCGACGGTCACGATATTGCGGCCCGGGGAATCGATGTGTTTTAAAATGGCGTACAGGGTGGTGGTTTTGCCGCTTCCTGTGGGACCACAGGCGAGTATCATCCCGTGGGGCCGCTGGCAACATTCCTTGATCCTCGAAAGCGAATCCGGCTCAAAGCCCAACTTGTCGATATGGGCCATGTCCTGATTTTTATCCAGCACGCGCAAGACAATTTTTTCCCCCAGGGCCGTGGGCAGCACGTTGACGCGAAAATCAACTTCCTTATTCTGAGGAGTTATAATGCGAAAACGTCCGTCCTGCGGAAGCCTGTGTTCGGCGATGTCCAGATTGGATATCACCTTCACGCGGGAAATCAGGGGAAAATGCAAACTTTTGGACATGCGGTCAATTTCCCGGATAAACCCGTCGACGCGGTAGCGGATGCGCAAACAGTTTTCCATGGGCTCGATGAACACGTCACTGGCCTTGGCCACCACGGCCTGCTGGATGATGGTATTAGTCAGGGTGATAATGGGCGCTTCTTCACTTAAATTCTCAACGCCTCTTTTAGGCTGGGCCGCGGACTGTTCTTTGACCAATTCCAAATCTTCCGCTTCCTTGGTCTCCTTCATGTCCTGAAAAATTTCCTGAAGATCCGCGGAATTGCCGGCATAACTGCGCTCCAGGGCCACGCGCATCTCCTTGGGCCTTGCCAGGACAATGGACAGCGACATGGAAGTCATGGCCTTGACATTGTCGATCGTTATCATGTCAAAAGGGTCCACCATGGCGATGGTCAGCTGATCATTGAGTTTGGAAATAGGAATCAGGGAATACTTCTCCGCGGTTTCTCTGGGGATTAATTTCAAAAGGCCGGGGTCAATACGGAATAAATTCAGATTAATGAGCGGGATCGACAGCGCTTCGCTTAAGGCGACACTGAGCTGGTCTTCATCAACCAATTTAAGCCTTAAAAGAATACGGGTCAATTCTCCGCCGGAGCGCCTCTTTTCCTCAAGGGCACGCTCCAAGGCTTCGGGGGTGACAAGGGCGTCACGCAGAAGGATTTCTTTGAGAAGCTCTTGTGTGGGCTGCATCAGCGCGTTTCGTAATAACGGTTGATGGCATTGTTAATTTCGGTGGTCGTGCTGACAAAGGCCTGCACGGAACAGCTGGTGGCCTTCTCAACTTCTTCCAGGGCCGTGACATTAAGCGGATTGGCCATGGCCAGGGTGAGGCTGCGGCCGATCTTATCAATGGGTACCAGGCAAAATTGCCTGCATAATTGCAAAGGAACCGTGGCCACGACCTCCGGAGCGATTTCATAATTGGCCAGAGGCAGGTAAGGAAAACCGTATTGGCAGGTCAGGGCTTGCACCACGTCCTCTTCGGTGCCGAACTTCATTTGCACCAGGGCTTCGCCGAATAAAATAGATTTATCCTTCTGAAAAACGAGGACTTCTTCCAATTGCGCGCGCGTGATCACCCCGCGCTCGACTAAAATCTCACCCAATTGTTTATTAACGGTCTTACGAAAGTGTCGCATATGATTTATATCAAAATATAGTCCGTTTTTTACTCAAATTCAATAAAAATCCCAATAATAGAGCAAAAACCATGAAGGATGTGCGGCCGTAACTGATCAAGGGCAAGGTAATGCCCACCACGGGCAAAAGCCCCATGACCATGCCGATATTAATAACCACCTGCATGGCCAGAATGGTGACAATGCCGATGGCCACCAATTGGCCAAAGGGGTCTTTATTATGCCGGGCTATCTTAAAACCGCAATAGATGATGATGCCGTAACAATAAATTAAAAAGATACCGCCCAAAAATCCCCATTCCTCACCGATCACTGAAAAAATAAAATCCGTGTGCCTTTCCGGCAGGAAATTAAGCTGGTTTTGCGTGCCGGCGAGCCAGCCCTTGCCCAAAAGCTCACCGGAGCCCACCGCGATCTTGGATTGGGTGATGGTGTATCCGGCACCCAGAGGATCGTGGCTGGGATCCAGGAAAACCAGCAGCCGGTCCTTCTGATACGGCTTTAAAATGCGCCAGGCAATAGGCATCATAAGCCCAATGACCGCCAGCAAACTCCAAAAGAATCTTAAAGGCACACCGCCGGCATAAAGCATCACCAGAAAAATCCCCATGACCAGGATCGCCGTGCCCAAATCCGGTTGTTTAAAAATAAGCGCGATCGAAATGCCGGTCAACAGCAAAGGGCACAGCAAATCATCCCAGATCTGGCGCATGGACGAGGAAAAATCAAAGGGAATCCGCGGCCGGCGCTGGGAAAAATAACGGCCCAGGAAAAAAATAACAGCCAGTTTGCTGAATTCTGAAGGCTGGAAACTAAAACCGCCGATGGAAAACCAACGGGTGGCGCCCAGGGCCTGGCGTCCCATGATCAAAACCAAAATCAAAAAGCACACGCTGACCCCGTAGACAATGTAGGCCACGTCAAAAAACTTGCGGTAATCCCCTTGGGATAAAAAAAGCATCAGTAAAATCCCCAGCAAGGCGCAAAACAGCTGATCGTAAAAAACGGATGAATCCACCACATTGTTGTTGTATGAGGCGCTGTAAAGGCTCAGAAGCCCAATGACGATAATGAAGATGGTGTGCAGCCAGATCACCTTGGGGATATTACGGGCAGTAATCATAAGGGGCAATGCCCCCCGGAACAATGATGAAAGGAAGGAAAGAAATAACGGCTGCGTGCCACCCAGCGGTAAACCAAAGGACCGATAAGCCCGGAACCGGGAAAATAAACAACCGGGATCATGGGGTACAGCATGGGCAAGCCCCAAGTCAGACGGCGGAAAGCAAAAAAACCGCCGAAGGTTTTTCCATCAGGCCATTCAAGGATCATTTCAGGCATACCCGCTGGGCCTGGAATATATTCGAGCCTCCCCCACAAGTCCATCACTTGCAAACTCCTGATGGAAGCGCGGCAAAAACCGCAATCTCCGTCGTAAATGACCTTCGGCCTGGGGCTCTGTGCATTGAGACGGCGCTTGGCCGTGATCCATTCGATGATGCGCTGAGGATGGATAAACAGCAACAGCTGGGCGGGGAACAAAAATAAAAAGATGGCAGGAACATCCAGGGTAAGAACGAGCAAAATATGCCAGCAAAAACCCAATACAATGGCTGCCCGGCGGGTTTTAGGGATAAAAAGCCACAAAGGCATGCTCATTTCACTGGCCACGATCATCAAGCCCGTCACATAACAAACTTGCGGATGTGCCGCCATCCACTCCTTGAGCAAGAAATGTTTGGTCACTCCCCAGGTCGGATAATTCATCAGATAGTAAATGGGATTGCCGGTGATCCAATTACCGTCCCCCGTGATCTTATAAAGCCCGGTAAAAAAAAAGGTGGAGGCCATTTGCAGCTGCAAAAGGCGTTGGAGAAAAAAGGGACGCGGACGCTTCCAGCTTGCAGTATCCCCGCGGCGCAGGGCATCGACGGAAAAATAATCCCCGTGATACGGGGTGATGCACATCAAAAATAAGGTGACCAGCAAAATGTCCCAGGAAAGTGTCCCGATATGAAAATCATTGAGCGCGTAAAAATAATAACAGCAGGCGGTCATTAAAATGCAGCTGATCTGGGAAAACAAACCGATCAAGAAACAAAACCACGTGATATAGAAAGCAACGACGAAGAAAACCACCAAAGCATCCGGGCTTTGCTGCACTAAATTAAGAAACCAGGCAGGAAAAAAATCAGAATTCAAAGTTTTAAGCGCGGTATGAAAATAATTATCATCCAGATGAAAGAAAGACGGAATCACATGAAAGCCCGTGGTCAGGGCCACAAAAATGCGGAAAAACGACAACCCCACAGATGAGCGTTCTTCCAGAA
>Ga0206879_1170_pt1 | contig 13726 bp, 7 predicted proteins | sample Alteio_BWOrgCont_5_FD_152897 | JGI IMG/M metagenome (GOLD analysis project Ga0206879, IMG submission 152897) | Enriched cells from forest soil in Barre Woods Harvard Forest LTER site, Petersham, Massachusetts, United States -... | ecosystem: Environmental > Terrestrial > Soil > Temperate forest > O... | reverse complement strand
CAACAAATCCTCCACCGGCTCATCCTTTTCCACCAACTTCGGAAAGGGGAGGAATAGTGCAAACGAAATATCAATAATTACTTTGTAGATATAAAGGTGATGACTTTGGTATAACTGAGACAGATTCTGCATTTCCATCTTTTCAACATACAGCAACTCAAGAAGCTCTTTATCCTTTGATAAATAATAATTCCCGAGCGTTTTGTGAAAACTCAGCAAAAGATCCTCGCCTTTATCAAGTGCTATAATATACGCCAGGTGTTTGTTGTACTGTTGGGAATATTCGAAATATTTCGGAGTATTAAAATGCAGCTTTTTTAATGCATTGTAAACTACTCTAAGTTCATGCGGAAGGTCATGGTCAATAAGATCTTTTTCGAGTTTTTCCAATATGGCCACTGCAATTTCTACCGGTGTATCGTAAATCAAATTGGGTATGCCGTTTACAATTTTCATCAACTCTGTTTTAATCCCATAGGAATCTATGGTAAGTGCGTCCTGTACCTTGGCGTATAATCTGGATCGGAGGGTATAATAGGCATTCTTGCTTATGCCAAGCTGAGATGGAATTTCTCTTTCACTTAACCGTCCCTCTCTTAAACAATTCAGGAGTTCCAGGTATCTTCCTCCGCCTGTTTCGGTAAATTTCTTACGCAGAGAGGAGAATTCCTGCTTTTTCATCCGTTTAATCAGGAGGTCGAGCTTAATCACACTTTAATTTTGGTTTTTGTCAAATTTAACCATTTTTCAGGATCAGAGGAATCCTGACAAAGCTCCTGCACCTATGTAAGAAATTACGTCATAATGTAAAATTTATCTTGCACGATATCCTTAAATTTAGCTCGCTTTCTTAATAGTATAAAAAAATATTGATGCTGAATCTACGCGAACTTGTTTTAAAAATGAAAGAGGACGATTTTCATTCCTTTTCCAATGGATTGAAAGAAAGTAAGGCCGAAAAACATTTCCTTCTCACGCAGCTTCTTCGTGATAAAAAAATGAAAGAAGATGCAATTATTCAAACGCTGGATCTGAGTACGAATGCTTATTATACGCTAAAGTCCCGTCTGTATCAAAAAATCAAAGAATTTCTGTCCACACAGCTTTCTTACTCTAAAGCTGATTTATATGTGAACATTTCTCATATCCCTAATTTGATTTACAATACTCCCAAAAAGGAAGCAATTCTAATACTTTCCCGGCTGGAGGAAGATTTACTCAAAAATGACATGCCGAACGCATTGACAATTGTATACAGCGCACTTAAAAAAATTTACGCCAATTCTCCTCATTTTTTCCATTATTCGCAGCAATACAATAAAAACCTCGCCTATACAGCAACTCTTGAAAAAGCCGAAGAACTGCTGATTGATTTTAACAAAAAACTCGGCGAATATTATTTATCCGGGGACAAACAATTTCTGGATGTGTTAGTATTCATAAAAAAGGAAATGTATATTATTTCGAGACAGTACGAATCCCATCATTTGAGGATGTACAAACTTATTCTTGAAATCTCATTGGCTGTCTTTTTCCCGGGGATGGAATTTCCTGACGATGATCCGGTCGAGGACATGCTTGCAGCCATGGATAAGATATTTAAATCCTTTCCGAATGATCCGGTATATCAACATCTTGACAAAATATACCATTTTCTGTCATTTGAATATTATCACAGTATGGGAATTCATAAAAAATCAGCCGGATTTCTGGATACCATCAACGAAACGCTTCCCTCTTTTTTACTCTGTAATTTCTGCGCATTTCCTTCAAAAATTCTTATTTCGAAACTAGCGCATTACCAAAAACTGAAGAAACAACATTTATTGTTTGGGGAAAATAAAGAACTGGAGAAGGAATACGAGGTTACTCCTGAAGATATTGTTCACTTTGTAAATTACTCAAAATACCTGGCAGCAAGTGCAATTTATTCACAGGAATACCAGGAGGCCGTTAATTATCTTAATAAGCTGGTCAATGTCGTCAGTCTGAGAAATTACTTTCATGCTGATATAGAAATAAAATTACTGCTTGTCATCTGTAATTCTCTGATTAACAAGTATGAAGTTGCTGATTTAAACCTAAAAAGTGTTCAGCGCAAAATTAGTGAAACAGAAGGGGATCAATATGAAAACGTGAAGATCTTATCGAAGATGTTACAATTGCAAACTTCTTCGAGTGCTCAATCAGCCGGCACTATTGACAGAATGTTGGAATTACGTGATCATTTTCTCAACTCAAACACGGGAAGCTCAAAAATACTTGAGTGGTTTGACTTCTCAGATGATTTTATTCGTTTGCTTGGGAAGCCTGTCAAGCGCTTTAAATAGTTTCCAGATTTTTGAGTGCAACTTCGTTGAGCGGCTTACTGATATATTGATTGATAGACTTTATTGCCTTCGCGTTTTCTGCATCAGCCGGGTTCATGGATGAAGAAAGTATAACAATTTTTATTCCTTTTCGGAAATCCGGATGCAATACTTTTTCAAAATTTTCAATAAACTTGAATCCGTCGATACCAGGCATATTTAAATCCAGAAAAATGATCTGAGGAAGTAAATCAATTCCCTTTGATCCCATCCGCTCCAGATTTTTCAAAAATTCCAATGCGCTCTTACCATCTGTATTTACATAGATGTGACCCGCAAAATTACAGCCTTCAATCATTTTTGTATTGATAAAATTGTCAATCTCATTGTCATCTATGAGCATTACCGTTTTATATGCCGATTCTGTTCTTTTCATTTTTCAAATTAATTAAAGTGAAATAAAGATATTGAATGTTTAAATTAAAGTTTTGACATAATGAGCTCAAAACTTACATGTATGTTGCCGCGTTAATTAATACCAGCGCCCTGAATTATACCCTGAAATCTTACATCTGTTAGTTTAAGCGTACAATCGCTTAAACTATGTAATCCCGCAGGCGTAGTATTGCATATAAATCAATTCACCAAATTAAAAAGCCATGAACCAACTCAAACGAACACTCCTTTTATGCTTTTTGGCAGTTCTCTCAATCGAGAACACTACAAAAGCACAGGTATTGCTACAGGATTCCAGCTGTACAACTTACAACCTAAGCTCGTTTAAGGTCAGATTTCTGGAAGAAAAGGTTTATGTTATGTGGGTTGTTCGGGAACCCAGTGCTGAAAGCCTGTACTTACTTGAGCGCTCAAACGACAATGTCCATTACAAGCCCTTATTTTCAAAACAGGGAACAAAGTCTCCTTCCGGAGTCGAACTCCTCAATTGTTATGTTGATGAAGCCCCGGTTGGCGGTATTTCGTATTACAGAATAAAACGTTTCAGTACCGATGGGTGCATAACAAGTGAAGCTGTTAAAATTGTCAACGGCCAGAAAATTACTTCAGAATTGTATGAATTATTTTCAAATGCAGATACAGTTGCAGATTCTAAATACTAAAAATGAATAGCCCTATTCCGTCAGAATACCGGTAAATATAAATAGAGGACGAAATACAAGCTGAGTAATTAATACCAACAAATTCTATACAGATGAAAACCAAATTAACTCCAGGCAACAGGCAAAAAACAAAACCGGTAGTGAAGGTTTTGATAGCTTCCCTGGCAATTTCAACCTGTTTATTGATGCTCTACAAAGTAAAGACAGCTTCAATTTTATCAACCGGACAGTCTCCATCTTCTTGTAATTCAGGCAGATGCATTTCGTTTAATGGCGTTAATTCAGCTGTAACTTTTAGTAACAATAACTTAAATCTATCTGCCGGTAATACGATGACCGTCACAGCATGGGTCCAATGGGCGAATATGACTGCAGCTGGAGAATGGGCAAACCTGGTTACGCTTGATGATGCAGCCGGATCAACCGGTGATGTGGGCCAATTTTGGCTGCAACACAGTGAAACCAATACGAATTTCGAATTTGCGGTTGAAAATACGGCTTCAACCAGAAACTACATTCAAAGTGTAACCAATCCAGTAGTTGATACCTGGTACCATGTGGCCGGAGTATACGACGGTAATTTCATAAACATCTATGTGAACGGAATCCTCGAAGCCAGAACAGCCATGACAGGGACCATCAATAACTACCAGGGTAACTTCGCATTGAATTTCGGACAATGGGCGAATTCAGCAAACAGTTATCGCCATTTTAACGGGTGTATTGACGAAGTTACGATCTGGAGTACCGCGCTTACGCAAACCCAAATCAGAAACATGATGTGTCAAAAGCTGATTGGTAATGAAAGTGGTCTTCTGGGCTATTGGAGGATGAATGAAAGCAGCGGTTCGGTGGTTACCGATCAGACTTCCAATGGAAGAAACGGTACAAGTCTCAATACAACCATTGTTTATTCAGGTGCGCCAATCGGAGATGCCAGCAGCTACACTTATGGCGGAAGTTCCTTATCCCTCAATGACAGCAAATACGGCGATTCACTCTATATAAACAACTTTAGTTCAGTTCCTGTGGGTGCCTATATTTACAGAATAGATACAATACCGAATGCAAGCCTTTCTGTAACCGGCTATACTACTATGAGTAAGATTAACTACTGGGGTGTCTTTATTGTTAATTCTACCGGAGAAACATATCGTACAACCTATTCGTATAAGGGTTTTCCGGGAATTACAAACCCCTCCTCTCTCGGTCTTCTTACGCGTATGGATAATGCAATAGTAAGCTGGACAGATCTTCTTGCTACTTATAGCAGTTCCACCAATACCTTGAATAAACCAATTCAGTCGGGAAGAAACGAATACATTCTGGCCTCAAAAAGTACAACCAACCCTTTACCGATTGAATTACTAAGTTTCAATGTCGTCCGTAAAGGGAGCCAGGAGAAAATAAACTGGATAACAGCGACAGAAACAAACAACGCCTCCTTTACTGTCGAACGAACTACAGACCAGCTCAATTTTGAAACGATCGCCCTTGTAAAGGGTGCCGGAACCAGTTCTGTTATAAACAGCTATTCTGCAACCGATCCGGATCCTGTAAACGGCGCCTCTTACTACCGGTTAAAACAAACCGATTACGATGGCAAATCAGTTTATTACGGACCTGTGGCCGTTCAGTATTCAGATAACCAGTCAACGTCTGATTTCGAACTGACCAAAACATATCCTAACCCATTCAAAGAACGATTTACTATTCAGGTTAATTGCAAAAACGAAACGAACCTGAAAATGCAATTAACAGGTTTAGACGGCAAAATAATAAAAGCAGAGTTCATGGAATGTCCCCTTGGAATAAGCACCTACAGTTATACGGATTACTCAGACCTGGATGACGGATATTACATCGTTCATTTATCAGATGCCAGCGGATATAGTGTTGCAACAAGGATATTGAAGAGAAAATAACAGGGCTTAAAATTAGTCCTGTGAAAAAAGGATGTCCTCCGGACAGATCTCAGCACTTTCCGAAATAAGTACAGCACGTTCTACTACGGACTTTAATTCTCTGACATTGCCCGGCCATTGGTGGTTTAGAAAAAGCTCATACACTTCCCTGGAAAAAGTCTTCGATTCCAGATTATTTTGCTTACAAAAATCTGTTAAGAACTGTTTGGCCAGAATAAGAACATCATTCTCCCGTTCCTTAAGCGGAGGGAGTTGAATTAAGAAACCCTGTAAACGGTAATAAAGATCCTCTCTGAATTTGCCTTCTTTAACAAGAGAACTTAAATTCCTATTGGTAGCCGCCACCACACGTATATCCAGGTCCATTTCTTTATTACTTCCAAGACGCGTAATTTTCTTTTCCTGAAGCACTCGCAACAATCTGGTCTGAAGGTGCAAACTCATTTCCCCGATCTCGTCCAGAAAAATAGTACCGTGATTCGCTTCTTCAAATTTTCCCAGCCGCCTTGAATCAGCTCCCGTAAAAGCGCCCTTTTCATGTCCGAATAACTCGCTTTCAATCAGGTCTTCCGGAATAGCTGCCATATTCATGGCAATGTAAGGACCTCTCTTTTGAGCAGAATTATAATGAATGGCCTTCCCTATCAGTTCTTTTCCTGTACCGCTTTGCCCTGTCACCAGTACTGTCATGCTTGTTTTCTCCACTTTTTGAATAAGCCGGAGCACATTTAAAATTCCTTTGCTTTCCCCGATAATCTTAAAGTATTTGCTCCGGTCGGTAATCTTTGACCGGAGTAAATCCACCTCTTTTTTAAGGTGAACATTGACCCCCAGATTTCTGACAGAATTTACAAGCTGTATAATAGCATCCGTCTTTTTTACAATATAATCCTTTGCACCGTTCTTGTAGCACTGAACAACCATTTCGACATCCGACTGACCGCTGACAACGACCGCAAATATGGATGGATTGTACGCCACGACTTTTTTGAGAATGTCCAGTCCGTTATAATCCGGCAAATTAAAATCAATGCTGACAATGTCAGGGTTCTGAGAAATATTTTCAAGAAAATCACTTCCTTTGGAAAAATGCTTAATCTCATAGTTGCCGTCTTCCATTAATGCATACTGAATAGTCATTGCATATAGCGGATCGTCTTCCAAAAGGAATACTTTAAGTCGGTTATTTGTTTCCATTTTAGCAGGTTTTAAATTCAGAACCTTGTTTTATCAGTTCCCTGACTTCCTTAACGGCTTCTTTGCAATATACTGAAAGCGACATGATCATTGGGGCAAGCATTGCTTTAGTACCGTTTCGTTTTGTATCCTCCTCAATTGTATCGGCCAGTTTAACAACATCGTCCATGCCCATAATTGCAAGATTCGACTTTATTTTATGTATTGCTTGTCCCAACAGTTCCTTCTTTCCTTTTTTATAAAAGGATTCAATTTCCTCCATCATCAGAGGTACATTGGAAATAAAAAGTTCCATTACTTCGCCAATAAGGTTTTTTTTGTTTTTAAGAGCTGCTTTCAGGTAGTTGAGGTCAATTGAAGACTTGAAATCGGCGGGCCTATAAATTAACTTCTGCGTTTCGTTTTCTGAAGTGTCCTGTTCAATTAATCCAAGTACAGTGTTAATTTTCCCGATCAGAAGGATAGGATCAAATGGCTTACTGAGGTACTCATTCATTCCTGCTTCAAGACATCTCTGCCGTTCGTTTTCGGTCGCATCTGCAGTAAGTGCGACAATTGGTATTTCGCTCACCTTGCTTTTAGCTTTCGCCCGGATAGCACGGGTGGCCTCCAGCCCGTTCATCACTGGCATATTCACATCCATCAGAACCAGATCAAATTTTCCCAGTTTAACCTTTTCAACAGCCTCCTTTCCGTTTTTTGCCAATTCCAGCACGGCGCCGTATTCTTTTAGTATTTCAACAGCAAATTTTTGATTCAATGAATCATCATCTGCTATTAAAATAGTCAAATGAGACAATAAAGGTAGCATGGGCCCATTTTTTTGCCCGGGTGTTAGTTGTTTTTTTAAAACCAAACGATAGGGTATAGTAACCGTGAATGCACTTCCTTTTCCGGGATTGCTTCTCACCTGTATGGTACCGTTTTGTCCATCCACCAGTTGTTTAACAATAGAAAGCCCAAGGCCTGTTCCTCCATATTTTCGGGCCATGTCTGACCCTGCCTGTGAGTATGTTTGGAAGAGTTCAGATAAGCTATCTTCTCCGATCCCAATCCCGGTATCTGAAATGATAAACGACATATTTACTTCTTCAGAACCGATCTTTTCCGCTTTTACCTGAACAACTACGCTTCCTTTTTCTGTAAATTTCAACGCATTTCCAATAAGATTAATCAAAATCTGGTTAAGCCTGACAGGATCTCCTGTAATAAGGTCGGGAACCTTTGCGTCTGTTTTTTTGATCAGCCGGATACCATTTTTAACAGCCTGAGCTCTAAAAAGATCAATCACAGATGAAATAACTTTATGAGAAGAAAAAGCAACCTCCTCATAAACCATCTTACCTGCCTCCAGTTTCCCCATATCCAGAATGTCGTTCACTACGGCGAGTAGATTCTTGCCTGCAGAATCAATAGCGTTTATGTATTCGTGCTGTGTGCGTGAAAGTTCACTTCCAAGTAACAAACCCGTAAACCCAGTAATTGCATTTAATGGGGTTCTCAGTTCATGGCTCATACTGGCAAAAAAAAGTTCTCTTGATTTTCTCAATTCAGTTTCCTTTTCTTTCGCCAGTTTAAGTTCCTTCTCCAATTGAATACGGCATGTTATATCCTGGGAAAGACCCACAACATAAGACGGTTTCCCGGGAGTGTCAATCCTGACATTCCTGTATGCCCAGTACCTGCTTTTACCCAGAGCCGAAATGACATGCATTACACCTTCTGCAACTTTTTCACGTAAAATCTGGTTCAAATATTCATCAAACATCATTTTCCAGTTGGGAGCCAGTAAATCACGGATATTGGTTCCCAGAAGATCTTCTTCTTTTTGCTCAAGGGATGCTGCAGATGCAGGATTCAGGGACAAAATAATACCTGACAGATCATGAGTGCAAAACAGACCCAGTGTATTATTGAAAAGTTCACCGTAGTTCTGTTCATTTGCTTCCATAGGCTGATCCTGCCTTGAATTGCTGTCTGGGGTCGATCTGTAGTTTTTCATCTGAAGGGTGTTTTAAAGTGTATAAATACGCTGATTTAAACGGGATAATTCAAATTCCTGTACAAGTATATCGCTAAAATAACAGGCACGAAGAACGAAATACCCCGATTTCTTACATCCGTCAGATTGGTCCAATTGTCGTAAAATACTGAAATCTGTTTGTTTCTATGTTTGTTTCATGATTAATCAAAAAACCAAACAGATGAAAAACATACTTTTTGTTTTCTTACTGCTTTTTATATCACCAGAGACAAAAGCAAGCGTTCCATCCAACGGGTCGGATAGCGCAAAGATTGCATACAGAGTAATTGCCTATTCAAAAGGAGATTCGGCCATCTACAGTGTTTCAAATATCTCTGAAATCATACCCGACATGACGCTATACATTCCAAATGCATTTACACCTAACGGTGACGGACTGAATGACACTTTTGGCGGAGTCGGGGTAGGTATAATTGAATACAGTATGGCGATATACAACCGCTGGGGTAATTTACTATTTACAAGCAAGGACGTGAATAGTAAATGGGATGGCACATTTATGAATAGTCCGGTGCAACAGGATGTTTACACGTATCAGATAGCCGCAAAAGGTGAACATACGGCTTTGATTGTTAAAACCGGTGCAGTAGTCGTATTAAGATAAATTAAATATCAAAAAACAAAAACGCATGCAGACATTTATTTTTTGTAAAAGGATCTTAGCTGTAACATACTTAATCAGCTGCTCTTTTTTGACTTTTGCCCAGTCGCGATCCATAGGAAATTCGGGATGGCAAAAAGACACTACGATTGCTGAATACGTTTCTTTTTCAACCGATACAAAAACAGGATGCATTCCATTAGCGGTCAAATTCACAGGCAGTTCTGCCGGTGTGCTTTCCTGTTTTTGGGATTTCGGTGATGGCAATACCTCTGTTCTGTCCAATCCGATGAATGTTTATAAGACTCCCGGTACCTACACCGTCAAACTCGTTATAACTTATGTATCAGGAAAAAAAGATTCAGTCGTACAGTATAATCTGATCTCTGTTGGCGCCAATCCAACCTCGGATTTCTCAGTATCCCCGGCAGATGGTTGCCAGAACAGCAGTATTTTTTCATTTTCCAATTCCTCCAAAGGAAGTTCAAGCTATAGCTGGGATTTCGGAGATGGCAATTCCTCCACCGAAACCAATCCAAGTCATACTTACCTTGTTCCCGGCAACTATCTCGTCAAGCTTATTGCCAATAGTACGTATAACTGCAACGATGTTAAGGTGATGAACGCTCCTTTGGTTTATCCGAGCCCTGTTGTTGATTTTTCAGTTACTCCGGTCACAACCTGTAATTTGAACACCCGTTTCACATTTACCCCGACAGGGGACAGTATTTCAAAGTGGTTATGGAACTTCGGAGATGGAACTACCTCCAATCAGAAAAATCCATCACATGTATATAATCATACAGGGGTTTACAGCATTTGCATGATTGCAACAAACACCCATGGATGCATTGACACGGTCAAAAAAAGCGACTTAATAGATCTTTATCAATTTAAATCAACAGGAATTATTACCGGTACTTTTAATAAATGTACGCCTCTTATTGTAGCATTCAATGATTCCGGCGAAACTGCCTATATCAGCGATTTCAATTGGGATTTCGGAGACAGTACTCAATCAACGCTTTCCCATCCGGTGCATACGTATCAACGTTCCGGGAATTATAGTGTTGTACTTACTCTCACCGATTCATTGGGTTGCACAACCACTATTTCCTACAAACTGTCTGTATCTCAGGCAGGTCTTCCGGTAGCCAACTTTAACTTCAACTCCTCTGTAGCTTGCGCACCTTTTACGTTGCAATGCAAAAATACTTCTGTTGATGCCAGTTCCTTTCTCTGGAATTTTGGAAATGGCAGTACTTCTGCCCAAAAGGACACCGTGTGTACCTACACGTCTCCCGGAATTTACATCATCCAGCTTCAGGCTTTTAATTCATCAGGTTGTCAGAGCACTTATCAAAATACCGTTCAAGTGGGGTCTACGGTTGCAGCGTTCACGGCCAATGTTACTTCGGGTTGCGCTCCCTTGCAGGTGAATTTCACTAATAACTCGGTCAATGCAGACAAATGGAGCTGGCTTTTCGGAAACGGAAACACGTCAACCGATTCGCTGGCATCTTCAACCTATGCCAAAAACGGAAGCTACGATGTAACATTGGTCGTAAGCTCCATTGCAGGATGTAAAGATTCAGTAACACGCAAAGCATACATTCAGGCCGTTAATCCCGCCGGAATTTACAATCCGCCTCCAACCATCCAGGCATGTGTACCGTATTCCACTTCCTTTTCTGACAATACTCCCGGAGCCATTTCCTGGATGTGGACATTCGGAGACGGAACCAATAGTACTCAGCAAGACCCCAGGCATACCTATACCCAATCCGGGCCGGATACGGTCCGGTTAAGCGTTCAAACTTCCGGAGGCTGCAATCAGTATTATGAGATTTACAATACGATAAATTTACACGATGTTTCAGCCGGTTTTACGGTTAGTATCCCTCCTCCCTGCAGCGGTGGACTAACCGTTAGTTTTACAGATACGTCTACTGCAGCAAACGCATGGAACTGGAGTTTCGGAGACAGTACTTTCAGCGCTTTGCAATCTCCTTCCCATTCCTATGTTAAGACAGGAGTTTACACGGTTTCACTGCAAACCAGTTCTCCTTATGGTTGTCGGGGAGTCTCCGTCCTTGCAAATGCAGTCCTGTTAAACCCCTGTGACAGTAGCACGATAGGAAATGGCGGATCTTCACCTGGAAACGGACCTGGTTCAGGCGGCAGTGGAGGTAATGGATATAACGGAAACAGCAACAATTCAAATGGGCGGACAAGCCTTCCCATGAGTCACGACACATTGTCCCTAAATCCCATAGAAGGCTGTTCACCCTTAAGCGTTTCTTTCAGCAATTTTTTAGGTGCGAACTACGTCTTGAAATGGGCATTTGGAGATGGCACATTCAGCACTTTACAAAATCCCGTTCATGTATACACCAATGCGGGCTGGTATACTGTAAAAATGATCCTGACCGATTCCGCAAGTACGGATTCAGTGATTATCCCAGACTATATTGAAGTCTTTTCTCCGCAAGCGTATTTTGCAATTACCCCAGATACCGGTTGCACTCGAAGCAAAATAAGTTTTCTGGATTCTTCAGTAAATGCGGTACAATGGCAGTGGAATTTCGGCGATGGTACAAATTCAACACTCATTAATCCGGTTCACCAATTCAATGATTCCATATCTTATTACAACATTAATCTTACTGTCACAGACAAAAATGGTTGCCAGAACAGTTATTCAAAATCAATATCTGACGGGGTTGAGAATATTATCTCCTGTAACATGCAGGATGCCTGCCTGGGAGAGACTGTAAATTTTAACAGCCTGGTATCCGGGGCAACCAGCTATTTCTGGAACTTTGGTGACGGTTTGTATTCTTCAAACCCAGAGCCGACACATGCCTATACAAAGCCTGGAAACTATAAAGTCAGTCTTCTTACGTCTACGTCTAAGGGCTGCATTTGGTCAGATAGTCTTTCTTATTTACTCGGTATCCACCAACCGATCGCCAACTTCAGTTACAGGCAGGACAGCACCTGCGGCTCAATGACTGTTTTTTTCACTAATCTTTCATCGGGGATGCCGCAACCGGCTGCAAATTATTGTGTGTATGACTTTGGAGACGGTAGTCCCCTCCAGTATGCAAACAATACAGCTCACTCCTATTCAAAACCAGGTACGTACCTGGTTACATTAATGGCAACCTACAATTCAAGTTGTTTCAACAGCATACGTATACCCGTAAAGGTTACCGAAAGCAATTTTAATTTTACGTATACTCCGGCTCTGCTTTGCATACCTGCCGTCGCCCGGTTCATTGCATCGGGAACAGCTATCGCATTCTGGCACTGGAATTTTGGAGACGGGGATACTTCTTCTGAACAAAACCCTTCACATCTGTATAAAGCGATTCCATCCGCTGCCATCTTTCTTACAGCAACCGACAGCAATGGCTGCTCCCAAACAATAAGCAAAACAGCTATTCAGCCTTTTAAAGTAAAACCTGTACTTTCCGGAACGGGGGGCTGTGCGTCTTATTTTTTATCGGTCTCCGATACTTCATACCAGTCTGCGCAATGGTTATGGAATTTCGGAGATGGAACTACCTCCAAAGTCCGGAATCCTACTCATGTATACACTGCTAAAGGACGTTACACCATCCTGCTCCATTCTGAAACCGCCGGAGGTTGCCTCGATTCAGCAGTTTTGGGCCCGATTGCCGTTGATTTACCTTCTGCAGACTTTTCTTCCAGTATAACTTCTGGCTGTGCTCCTTCCATCGTTTCCTTCAGTAATCAATCTGCAAATTCAGTTGGGCAATTATGGAATTTTGGAGACAGCAGCAGTTCTAATCTTCCTGATCCTTCTCACATTTATTATATTCCCGGAAAATACACAATACGGCTTATCACATTTGATAAAAACGGATGCAGTGACACCCTCAAAAAGACTAATTACATTACTATACCAGGAGTGATTGCCAACTTCTCTGCATCCGCAACCCAAAGCTGCAATAATAAAACAATTCAATTCACTGATGAAAGTATAAATCCCTCATCCTGGATATGGAGTTTCGGAGACGGCAGTTTTTCAGTTAACCAGAATCCCGCACATCAATATAGTACATCGGGAAATTACCAGGTCGTACTCATTGTATCGGATTCAACCGGATGTAATTCCAATTTTGAATTGCCTTATTCCATTCAGATATCTGCTCCCATTAACCAGGTCACAATGACACCCTCCGGAGGTTGCGCTCCCCTATCTGTCATTTTTCGGGATTCCACTGCCAATACCACCCGTTGGCAGTGGAATTTCGGAGATGGAGCAACTTCCATACAAAAAAACCCAACCCATCTGTACACTCAGAACGGAAGCTACCGTGTACAGTTAATTTCATCAACTGCCGGAGGCTGTACCGATACTCTAATTCTTCCTCCGGTAGTGGTTAGCAGACCAGACACATCCATTTTATCTTCCGGCAAAAGCGGTTGCTCACCCTTCACACTTTCTTTCACAAACCCCGGAAATCTGAAAGGCTCCGCCAGGCTCTGGAATTTTGGAGACG
>Ga0206879_1169_pt1 | contig 13750 bp, 9 predicted proteins | sample Alteio_BWOrgCont_5_FD_152897 | JGI IMG/M metagenome (GOLD analysis project Ga0206879, IMG submission 152897) | Enriched cells from forest soil in Barre Woods Harvard Forest LTER site, Petersham, Massachusetts, United States -... | ecosystem: Environmental > Terrestrial > Soil > Temperate forest > O... | reverse complement strand
GAAGGCAGACACAGAGCAGAGGGCGATGCAACGGCTACCGCCAAACTGCTGGATCTATTGATATACCTTAAAAGTCTGCACCCGCAATACAAGAACATGGGTATTGAGGATATAATGACACGCCGAATAGATAAGATAAAAGAATACATACTCAAAAAATTACCGGAAGAATGTGGGGTATATTACTTTCTGGATAAAGAGGGGAAGATCATCTACATAGGCAAAAGCACCAATATGTATAACCGTGCTTTAAGCCATTTTAATACCAAAGAAAAAAAGGGGAGAAAATTGTTGAATGACTTATATGATGTGGATTATGTGACCACCGGCAGTGAGTTAATAGCCCTACTCACTGAGTCTGCAGAAATAAAAAAGCATAAGCCATTATATAACCGTGTGCGCAAATCAGATAAGTTTACGCATAGCATCGATTGGTGGAAAGATGATAAGGGCATAGTCAATTTTAAGTTGGTGGATTATAAAGAGGCTGTAAATCCTCTGCGTTCATTCACTACCTATAGTACTGCCAGGGAATGCCTGGAAGGCTGGATAGAGGAACATACGCTATGCATTCGTTATTGCGGACTTACTACCGACGATGCTATATGTTTTAACCACCATATAAAAAAGTGCAATGGCATATGTGCAGGTGAGGAAGATATGGAGGAATACAATAAAAGAGCCAAGAAAATAATAAAGGAATACGTGTATAAGGACAGCCATTTTTGTATGGTAGATAAGGGTCGAAACCCCCAAGAGCGTTCTGTAATATTAGTAGAGGATGGGCATTATGCAGGGTATGGATATATAGATGCAAACGCCCAGGTTACTTCTCCCGAAGAATTTAGCAGTGCTATAAAGAGAGGGCCAAGCTACCCTGATAGTGATGACCTGGTAAGAGGTTGGCTAAAACAAAAAAGCCCTAAGATTATTAAGCTAGGGGAGTAGGGTAGATAGTATAATTGATTTCCGGTATATTAATTTTTGTAATTCTGTTCAGAGTTTATTACTTTTGGTAATATACCCTTACCTACTATCTCCAAAGTGATTAAAAAATTACTCCTGATATCTTACTTAATGTTGGTATTAGTAGGTATCCATTTTTCTTCCAAGGCACAAAGCGTTTGCAATTGTTGGATTATGCGAGATTCTTCTTTCCATACTGTTCCATTTGCATATGACAGTGATAACACTGGGTTAGATTCTGTACCTGCCCCGCCCCTTTATATTAACGATGATGGATCTACCAAAGCCATAAAGCTTCCATTTCATTTTTGTTTCTGGGGAACCTCAATTGATTCAGTATATATAAACAATAATGGTAATATATCTTTCGGGCAGGCATATTCCAGTTTTGTGCCCGTCGGTTTTCCGAGTCATAATTATATGATGATAGCTCCTTTTTGGAGTGATGTAGATACGCGAGATACATTTGCCGGTACAAAAAGTGGTGTTGTATACTATAAACTTACTCCTCATTATCTCGTTGTGCAGTGGGATAGTGTTGGTTATTTTGCTGAGCACAACGATAAACTGAATACCTTTCAGGTAATCATGAGTGACGGAGCCGGTGCTATAATCCCTTCAGGAGCTAATGTTGAATTTTGTTATAAAACCATGCAATGGACTACGGGCGATGCTTCAGGAGGCAACTTTGGGTTCGGCGGTTCACCGTCTACAGTGGGAGCTAATAAAGGCGATAGCATTAATTATATACAGTTTGGCTTATTTGATACTTCGGGTACTTTATATAGCGGCCAGTATCCAACCATAGCACCTTATGACGGAGTTGCCTGGCTTAATGATAAATCGTTTATTTTTAATACGTGTCCTAATACAATACCACCTATACTGGCAGGTATTTCAACATGCGATACATTAATCGCATGTATTGGCGACACGCTTGACCTTGCACTTTCTTACCTGTCATCTAATTCATCAGACAGTGCTCACTCTGCCCTTTTGCCCGCATATGTTCCGGGAGTGAGTATTATTACAAACTCGCCCGGTAATACGGATAGTTTAGTTCTTCAGGTTATAGCTTCTACAACCAATTATGGATACCATACCATACGTATTTGTGGCTATAATAACGAACATCCGGCTGATACAACTTTTACCACAGTAGTGTTGCAAGTCGATTCTGCGCAGACAGGTCATCTAAATGTATCTGCTGATACCATATGCTTTGGTGATAGTGTACGTCTAATTGCAGTTACCGGTTCTCATGAGCTAGTGTGGAGCACAGGACAAAAAACAGATACTATAACTGTAAAGCCGGCGAATAACAGTATCTACTCTGTGCAAATAGGTGAAGGCCCTTGCGCACTTACATTGTCAAAAAATATTGTGGTGAATAAGATTCCGACAGTTACAATTAAAAAAGATACTATTTGCAATGGAGATATTGATACGCTTGTTGCAAGCAATGGTTTATCATATAAGTGGAATACAGGACAAACAACCGATACTCTTATATTAAAGCCGGGTAAAGATACTACCTACTGGGTAGTTGCCAATAACAAGTGTCATGTGGATACTTTAAAATCCCATATTGCAGTAATAAAAATACCTGCAGTCACAATTACACCAAATAAACAAATATGTGCCGGCGAAAGTGTTACACTTATAGCAACTGGCGGCGGCACATATAGGTGGAGTAACGACAGCACTACTCCTTCTATTACAGTTACCCCTTCCGCAACAACTACTTACAGTGTTTTGGTTAGCGATGGCTGTCTAGATTCTGCTGTAACCATAGTTAATGTAAATACCGTTTGGATAACAGCTTGCTGCGACACAAGTATTTTCCCGGGTAAATCGGTAGATATTAATGCTGCAAGCAGTGGAAATTATATATGGTCTCCCGCTGCAGGATTAAGTTGTACCAATTGTTATAATCCTGTTGCGACACCCGATAGTACAACCATATATACGGTTGCTACCACCGATTCTGCCGGCTGTAGAGCTTCAAAAGAAGTAGAGATTAGAATTAAATGTGTTGATTTTAGTGTACCTAACGTATTTACACCAAACGGTGATGGCAGTAATGATGTATTTATGGTAAATGTGTATGGAGTAGAAACATACAATATTGAGATATTTGACCGTTGGGGTATAATGGTTTATAGATCAGATACTCCAGATACGCCATGGAGTGGGAAAAATATGGATGGCAACGATGTTAAGGATGGCGTTTATTATTATATAATTAAATCGAGCTGCGGAGTGAAGCAGATGGATAAGCGGGGATTTATACAATTGATAAGATAGATTAACTATTAAATAAGAGAGCGCCTACAGTTATGCAGGTGCTTTTTAGAAGCAAGGAATAGGTATATAAAAAGGCCCGGCAGTATGCCGGGCCTAGACACTAAAACCAGTACTATATACCTTTCCCTAAAAAGCACATAGCTACTTGTTTTTAGTATTGTTAATGAATAGATGCTGTACTTGAAGTTGAAAATGGAACTTCAAATAAACGTACAGGTTCGTTTGAAAGGTCGGTTGCAGATATGCGATAGAATATATTGCCTCCAAGCGTATTTGCGTCTATAGCAGAGTAAAATGAATTGTTGTTCTTGTTTTCAGTTGTCTTAACCATAGATACAAATTCATAATGTACCTTATCTCTCGTGCGTTCTATTATAAAAAAGCGATACCTGCTATCCATGGCTATGTTCCATCTTATAATAGCACTGTTATTAGCACATTCTGCATTGGCAGTACTGTTTTTTAATATGTCTCCTTTGTAGGATGATTGTCCTTTAACCTGGCTAGCTAATAGAACAACAAGAGAAAAGACTAATAAGAATACTATAGCAACCACTTTTTCTCTGTTGTTGTTTCTTCCTAAGAATATCGGCTTGATTGGGTTCATGATAATTTGATTTTGTTTTACAGTACAATTCTACTACAGAATGAGGGTCTGCGCTTATCGAAATCGACGATTGGTAGAGATTGTCCGATGACAGGTATAAATTGTCCGTGACGAAAAATGGGGAAGTACTTATTTGAGCAAATAGTAGTATCTTTCAAATAAATAAAATCGACCTTGAACTTAATACGCTATACGGTAAACCTCACCCATATCGATCATAAAAAATTGCTCGACCCATGGCGTTGGTTAATAGGGGAGGACAAGCAAATTATTGTCGTTACAAAAATAGGCGATGTGGTATTAAAGGATCCTGATAATAAACTGTATCTGCTCTCTACAGCTGATGGTACTATTGAGCACCTTTCTAACTATGCGGATGACTTTTTTAAAAACAGGCTTTCTGCCCAGCAATACTATGAGATCTTTCAGCCAAGATTTATTGAGGATCTGGAGGATACGGAGCAAGGCAATAAAAAGCTGAAAGAAGGAGAAGTGTATGCTTATAATATCTTACCGATACTTGGTGGTAGTTATATCCTTGAAAATATTTGCATTGTAGAGATATACGCACATTTTGCCTCAACTGCCCAAATACATAAGGACATTGATGAGCTAGCCAAAAAACAAAATAAGTAAGCACAAGGGTTACTTTGTTTGATTTCATCATCGCTTTCATTTCATATTTTTCCTGAAAATAGTGTACGTAAAAACAGTACATCTGTATGTAAAAGAGCATTTTTTTCATATAAAATACTGATTATCAATATTTTAATTAGATATATACAATTTAATATACCTGATTTATTTCTTATAACTTACTTGTAACCATAGATTTGGCTTTTTAGGAAGTGGACAATTTTAAATAAATAAGTAGGAGAAGAGCTAAAAACTACAACGATTCAGGAAGTAATGAAAAATTAAAATAATTGATACAAACAGATCTATTACAAATAAAATACAATTCAAATTTTTATGAGGTATTCTTTACTCTTTACAGTTTCAATATTTGTTCTAACTATTGGCCTAAGGGCTCAAAATGTGGGTATAAATAACTCAGGTGCAATACCCAATCCATCAGCATTGCTCGATTTAAATACAGGTAATACATTTACAGCTCCTGGTGGTAAAGGGCTGTTAATACCCAATGTAGCATTAACAGGTATAAATGATAAGAGTACAATATCTTCTCCTGCTCCTACATTACTGGTATATAATACAGCGCCTGTTGGAGGGCTCACTCCGGCAGGGTACTATTACAACTCAGGTACAGCAGTTGCGCCCGTTTGGACACAAATTGGAACAGGTGGTAGTATAAACCCAATAAAAGATAGTGCATGGACTCTTTGGGGTAATACTGGAACGGCTTATGGTACAAACTATATGGGGACAAATGATGACCAGGGCTTAATGTTTAAAGTATTCGGACAAATTGCAGGACGGGTAGAAGATGGTACCAGTGGCACCTCAAGTACCGCTCTTGGATGGGAGGCATTAAATGTAAACGCTGGCATTGACAACACGGGTTTAGGTTTTGAAGCTTTAGCTGCCAATACCAGTGGAACTAACAATACTGCTGTCGGCTGGCGGACGCTTTTTGCCAACACTACCGGAAGTTCTAATGTCGCGATAGGACGTAGAACGCTTTCTCAAAACTCCACTGGAAATTACGATATCGCCATCGGACAAGGGGCGCTACAAGGTAATATAGCACAATCTCAAAATATTGCCATCGGGTACGAGGCTCTGTTTCTCCAGGCATATAGTACCGGTGCTCCTGTTACTGATAATGTGGCTATTGGCTACCAGGCTATGGAACAAAACTTTCCCACTACGGCAACAAATGGGTATCAAAATACCGCAGTAGGAGATTACACTCTTCAAGCAAACACCACCGGTAGTTATAATACTGCTGTTGGAATTGACGCACTTTTTCATGGCGCCACCGGTAATAACAACACAGCCATTGGCGATAGTGCAGGATATGGCAATGGCGCTTCGGGTAATACCGCTGTAGGTGGTTCTGCCTTATTAGCAAATAGTGCTTCCAATAATACAGCTGTAGGGTATTTGGCATTAAGGTATAATTCTGCTGGTGCCGGTAACATCGCCAATGGCTATGCCGCACTTTATGCTAACACTACAGGAAACAATAATACTGCTGCGGGATACCAATCCCTTTATACCAATACGTCGGGGGCTAACAATACCGCAACCGGAATGAATGCTCTTAAATCTAACACCACAGCTAGTAGCAGCACTGCTCTGGGCTATGAAGCAGGTTATAGTAATACTGCTGATGCGAATGTATTTGTAGGAGATAGTGCCGGTTTTGCCAATACTTCTGCCAAGGGTATTACAGCAGTGGGTTACCAGGCTGCAAGCGCTAATACAACAGGTAGCAATAGTACTGCCTTTGGTTACCAGGCACTTAATGCAAATATAAGTGGTAATAATAATGTGGCTATCGGCCCGGAGGCGCTCCTTAAAAATACCACTGCTAATGGCAATACAGCTATAGGGTGGGAAGCGCTTGAAGTTAATAACGGAGCCCAAAATGTTGCTGTTGGGAATACAGCTTTACTCGATAATACCAGTGGTGCTGTAAACGTTGCTGTCGGATTAGCTACCTTAGAGACTAATACTACCGGTACTGAAAATACAGGTTTGGGGGCTTATGCACTTGAAAATAGTCTTACAGGCAGCTATAATACCAGTGTTGGATACGGTAATATGCTTGCAAGTACCAGTGGATCATATAATACATCTGTTGGTTATGAATCATTTGAAGGGAATGCAAGCGGTAGCCATAATGTGGTTATTGGGTATAAAGCAGTTGGCAATGGAGCTAATTTTGCTACAGGTGCCGATAACGTTTTTATAGGTGATACCTCATCCTTTAATAATACATCGGGACAACAAAACGTGGCCATAGGGTATGCCTCTTTTAATACCAATGCTACAGGCACCAATAATACGGTTTTGGGTTACCAGGCTAATGTTGCCTCTGCAGCACTTACCAATGCTACAGCTATAGGTAATGGAGCTATTGCGCCTATAAGTAACTCAATTACTTTAGGAAATTCTTTAGCAACATCTTTGTATTTACCAGGATATAGTACAATAGGATCTATGTTTTATACTTCTGCTGCAACAGGTTTAGTTTCACCACTTAGCCCGGGTGCCAATGGTACATTTTTAACTGTAAGTGGTGGTGTACCTACTTGGGCTGCATTTTCTAACTGGTTAACCCTGGGTAATACAGGTACAACATATGGTACAAATTGGATAGGTACTAACGATGACCAGGGACTGATGTTTAAAGTTAATGGAACGATTTCCGGGAGAATAGAAGATAACACTGTTGCTAATGGATCCAATGCTAATACGAGTTTTGGATACAATACGTTACCTATAAATACAGCTGCTAATAACACCGCAATAGGGTACGATGTGTTAACAGCAAACAGCACAGGTACAGGTAACACCGGCATGGGATTTAATGCGCTATCCACAAATGCTACCACTTCAGATAATACAGCTATAGGTATGAATGCCCTGAAGCTTAGTACTTCAGCAAATAATACGGCTGTTGGATGGAATGCTATAGGTAATGGTGTGAATAGCGCCGGCCCTAATACAGCAGTTGGTAGAGCTGCTCTTGGCAGGGTATCAACTGGAACGAATAATGATGCTTTGGGTGCTAGTGCCGGAACTGGTATTACTACCGGAAGTTACAATATTGCAATTGGAGACAATACGATGGTAATAACTACTACAGCCAGTAATAACATTGCAATAGGATATTATGCTATGGATGCCGGTGGTGGAACAGGAAGCAATGTTGCTATTGGAGACTCTGCTATGAACAATATGGTACTGGGCGGAAGTCACAATGTGGCACTGGGTACTGGTGCCATAAGCGAGGGTAATTCTCCGAGTAATGACGTTGCGATTGGTTGGGATGCTATGGCAAACACAGGATCTAACTTTGTATATGCTACTAATAGTGTGGCAGTAGGTTACCAGGCGTTAAGAAATGCATGGTCAAGTTCGGGTAATACTGCTGTTGGATACGAATCAATGATGACTACGGGTATAAATCTATGGACCAATCAGGCACCTAACAATACTGCTATAGGGTATGCTACTTTATTAGGCAATACAAATGGTATTGGTAATGTGGCAGTAGGTTACCAGGCCGGGTATAGCAGTGTTGCGGCGAATGCCAATACAACGGGTAATTACAATCTATATGTAGGATACAATGCAGGACCCGGTTCATCTACACAATACACTAACGCAGCTGCTATCGGATCCTATGCAACTGTTACACAAAGCAATTCTTTGATACTGGGTTCTATAAGTGGCGTGAACGGTGCACCGGCGAGTACCAATGTGGGTATTGGGTGTACAGCTCCTCAATATCCGCTGCAGGTGGTAGGGGATGTAGGTGTAATTGGTAATATTTGGGTTTCTAATGCGGTTACAACTTCGTTTGGTGTAACAGCTTGTTCTGATATACGATTTAAAAGGAACATAGTTCCACTTCAAAATTCATTACATAATATAATGAAATTACAGGGAGTAAACTATGAATGGAAGACTAAAGAATTTCCGGACAAGCACTTTGGTGATGGTGTTCAAGTTGGCTTTATTGCGCAGGAATTAGAAAAGGTATATCCTCAAATGGTACTTACGGATGAAAAGGGATATAAGTCTGTTGATTATTCACGCTTAACTCCTGTATTGGTTGAAGGAATGAAGGAACAACAACAAATAATAGACAGCTTAAAAATGAAAAACGAGAAGTTGCAATGTACTATTGAGGATGTGAAAAGATCTCAGGATGCAAGAATTAATAGCTTGCAAAGTGCGCAAGCAAAAAGCGAGCAGGAGATCAATGATCTTAAAAAACTTATCTATACGCTTACTGAGAAAGCAGACGCGCAATCAGTGAAGGCAGTTCAGCAATAACATTAGGTTATAGAGCTTACAAAAAAAGCACCTACATTTAATGTAAGTGCTTTTTTATCTTTGTGTCCCAGTAGTAAACATATTATCGTACATTAGCAATGTTTTGAAAATTATGGGCGCAGCTAAGACTCACACGCACGTAATTAAAAATGAAATATCAAACAAATAATAAAAAGAATCATGAAACAAAATCTAAGAAAAAACATAGCAAGAAAAAAACGCGCTAACAGAAGGGCTGAGAAGAAGAAAGCTATAAAACTTGTATCAAAAAAGAAGTAGCGCACTTTAGGCAATATCAGTGAATTAAATGAAGAGTTGCGGAAATCGATGGTTTCCGCATCACGAGAGTTCACCTCAATTTGCTAATTATTTATATTCAGAATGATTGGGTGGAGAATTCTTCCCGCTTGTGCTTATGTACCCTTATAAATCTTAGAACCTTAGCATTTCTGCTTCTTTCAGCAGTAACCTTTGTCTCATTGGATTAAGATATGATTATACTTCCAGAGGGTTTCAAATCACGTATTTTCTCGTCAAGGCTCATTAATTGCAAATAAAAAAGCACTTGCAAATGTCGCAAGTGCTTGATTATCTTTGTGGGCCCAGTAGGACTTGAACCTACGGCCAACGGATTATGAGTCCTAAACTAATCCCTCAAAACCAATGAAATCAAGGCGAAAGTTTGCAAAATCATGCAAAACTGGATGGTTTCCGCACACCAATATCGCACACCAAAAGCATTTTACTTTTCGCCACTGAAAGCCTTTGCCTAATAATATGGATAAAAGACAATATAGACGCATAGCTCAGACGGTTAGAGCAGCGGATGTAAATTCAGAAACTATTTTAGACTGATTGACTATCTTTGGTACTTATATAAACATGAAAATGCAAATTATTCAATTCACCACGCTAATATTATTGTTACTGGTGACAGGGGTCTTCTGGGGGCCTTGGCTTGGAATTCATCGTGCCATAAATGTTTTCACAAAAGAAGAGTTTATAAAAATTACTAAAACAATGGCTGCAAATTTGGGACGGCCAATGCAGATATTAATGCCTTTGTGCATTTTGTTTATGCTTTTATCTATATTTTTCTATCCCAAGAAGAACTGCATAGAGTTTTATTTAATCATTGCATCATTTTGTAGTATCACGGTTACACTTGTCGTTACCTTAACAACTGAACTGCCAATTGTGAATCAAATAAAGCAATGGACGGTAGAAACAATGCCTTCAGATTGGGAAGGTATTCGTGACAAATGGGCAAGGTTTCATTCCTTAAGAGTTTTTCCTTCTCTGATAAGTTTTGGTCTTTATTTGTCTGCCATCCTATTTTTTTCTTAATCTTTGCTCACAGTTCTTCCCATTGATTTTAAGAAATAGTGCACACCAATAGTGTACACCTAGAAATAAAAAAGCACCTACGATGTTCGTAAGTGCCTGATAAAGAAGTGGGCCCAGTAGGACTTGAACCTACGGCCAACGGATTATGAGTCCGCTGCTCTAACCGTCTGAGCTATGGGCCCGGTAAAATTGAGCAGCGAATTTATAGAATTTTGCTTTGCATATGCGTGAAAAGGTATCTAAAAATATTACTTCTGTCATTTTCGACCTTGGAGGTGTGCTGTTTGATATTGATTATTCCCTTACGCAAAGGGCTTTTATAGGCATTGGAGCTACTGAGAATTTCTATAATATATATTCTCAGCATAAGCAAGAAGGCTTTTTTGATGACTTTGAAAAAGGAACCATCTCAGCGAATGAATTCAGAAAGCAGGTAAAGCAGTGGTTACCGCTTAGTACAAGTGATGTGCAAGTAGATAAGGCATGGAACGCAATGTTATTAGGGTTTCCGGCTTCTAAAATAGAGCTGTTAAAACGGCTCGGTAAAAAATATAGGCTTTTTTTGCTGAGTAATACCAACGAGATACACCTCCCTGAAGTTATCAATATGATGGCTCATTTAGATGGCAACAAAGGAATTGGACACTTGTTTGAAAAGCATTATTATTCATGCCGCATAGGTATGCGCAAGCCCGATAAAGAGATATTTGATAAGGTATGTAGCGAGAATTCATTATCTCCCTACAATACTCTTTTTATAGACGATCTACTTCAAAATGTGGAAGGCGCAAAAATAGCAGGGCTTAATATACTACACTGTACTCCTTCTGTTAAGCTTGAAGAATATTTCGGTTAGGGAGAACTATTTTATTTCCTGGCAAAGCTCAATAAGAACTCCATTAGTGCTTTTAGGATGAACAAAGCATATCAGTTTATTATCCGCACCACGCTTAGGTTTGTCAGATAATAAAGTAAATCCAAGGTCTTTAAGTCTTTTCATCTCTTCTTCAATATTCTCAACTTCAAAGGCTATATGATGTATACCCTCTCCTTTTTTTTCGATGAACTTAGTAATAGCATTATCAGCAGAGGTTCCTTCCAAAAGTTCAATCTTGCTTTCCCCCGTCTTAAAAAAAGAAGTTATTACTCCTTCTGCTTGCACTGCTTCGCTCTTATAAGGAGCTATACCCAACAGTTGAGTATAGATGATATTGGCTTGCTCTATATTCTTTACTGCTATGCCAAGGTGTTCAATCTTCTTTACCATGTTGTTTAAAAAAAGAAACCCGAGGAATAGCCTCGGGTTTGTATAATTCTAAATAGGGAATTTATTTTTTAATGAATTGCCCCATACTATTATCATAGTTCAGATAATATATACCCTTTTTAAGATCAGAAGCATCTATATCTTTACCAAAGCCTCGTTTTACAATATTGCCATACTCGTCGTATATCTCATACATAGTAGGTGATGTAAAGAATATCTGGTCTTTTACCTTTTCGGGACTAAAGCTTACAGCAGGTAGATCGGAGGTGTAATCGAATTTATTAGAAAGGCGCGGTTGGCCTGTATAATCTACTTGTTTTACCCTGAAAGAGTTTTTGCCTGAGTTTGGAGTTACTTTAAACTCATAGTTATGAGCATCAGCACTACCCATTCCATCTACTTCTCCTACTTTGATCCATTTGTTCCATCTGTACTGCTCTATAATGTAGGGTAGTTTTCCGCTTTCATCCTTGGCACTCCATTTTAAAGTGCTATTGGCTGCATCGAATGAAAGGGTTACAATATTGAATGTGCTTTTTGGTTTTAATACTTCCGGATTAAGCACTTTAGGGGTGCAATCATCCTGGTGCTCTATTTTAACCAATACTTTATCTCCAACTTTTAATCCAAGATTCTTAAAGTCAATTTCAAATGCACTGGAGTTTACCTCATCAGTTGTTACTTGTCCGTTAACAGTTACTTCGTATGCACAAAAACCTACGCCCACACTTCTGAAAGGATTCTGTACGTAAAGATTTTTGCCTTGATAGTTACCGTCGAGAACAATAACGCCTGCATAAGAAACACTTACACCCCAAAAAAGCAGGGCGCAAATAAATGGTATAATATATTTCACTTTTGATATCACAATCTTCACAAATAGCTATTAATGAAAATAATTACTTACTTTTTTTCGCGCTGCAATATTATAAACTTAATTTCAAATTAGAAAGACTTTTTTAATATTTTATCAATAAAGGGCTAAAATTGCTTTTTTTTACATTTGCATCATTCTGATTGGTACTTTTGCATGGAATAAAATATCCCTATATTGATGAGAAGGTTTTTATTGGTCATTATCTCAGTATTCATGCTGCTTTCAGTCAATTCCTGTGGTCCTTCAGGGCCTGTAAAAGAAAGAAAGGTAGCAAAAGGCAATCGTATTTACGGTGGAACCCTGAGAATTAATGTGTTAAGCCCGCTTATTACTTTATATCCTTATTATATATACGAAAATATATCGGGTACAGTTGCCGCCCAGATCTATGATGGTATTCTTAAGTTCAATCCCAAAGATCTTTCGGTCATGCCCGGAATTGCCACTAAATGGGAAATAGATTCCAATGGTGTTCTTTATACGTTTCATCTCCGCAAAGGAGTATTTTTCCAGGATGATCCCTGTTTTCAGGATGGGAAGGGAAGAATGGTTACTGCCGATGATTTCAAATACTCCATGGAGGCGCTTTGTACTGCAAGTGCTGATAATGCAGTGTTCCCGGTAACTTTTAAGGGTACCGTAGAAGGTGCCGATGATTACTATGAACAAAGCAAAAGAGGTAAACCTATAAGTGATCTTAAGGGTGTTAGAGTAATCAATGATACGACCCTTCAGATAAAACTTAATAAAAAGAACCGTTTGTTCCTGGATATGCTAGCCGGTTGTGCAGGATACGTTATTGCTAAAGAAGCGGTAGAAAAATATGGCAAAAGCATGCATTTGGGTGTAGGCCCTTACATTTATGACCATTCTAGCGATTCTAACAGGATTGTATTGACCCGTAACCCAAACTATTATAGGTATGATAGCCTTGGTAATCAGTTGCCATTTTTAGATTCTGTAGTTATAAGCGTTATTCCAAGTAAGATTGATGAGTTTAAAGCCTTTCAGCAGGGTAAATTGGACTACATAAGGAGTGTGCCCTCTACACAGGTAGGTAGAATGGTGGAGGAAAACATAAGCGACTTCCAACATAAGCCACCAAAATATGTATTGTCCAGGGTACCTGAAATGCGTACTGATTATTATGAATTTAACCTTTCTAAGCCACCATTTGATGATGTAAGGGTTCGTAAGGCCTTTTGCTATGCTATCGATAGAAACAAGTTGGTGAATGATGTGCTGCAAGGTGAGGCATTTGCACCGGGTACTCACGGCATAACGCCTCCCACATTCCTCGATTATCCTCAGGATTCTGTTATAGGTGATACACTTAATATTAAGCTGGCTCAAAAACTTTTGAGTGATGCAGGATATAAAGACGGTAAGGATTTCCCTTCCGTTA
>Ga0206879_1168_pt1 | contig 13848 bp, 2 predicted proteins | sample Alteio_BWOrgCont_5_FD_152897 | JGI IMG/M metagenome (GOLD analysis project Ga0206879, IMG submission 152897) | Enriched cells from forest soil in Barre Woods Harvard Forest LTER site, Petersham, Massachusetts, United States -... | ecosystem: Environmental > Terrestrial > Soil > Temperate forest > O... | reverse complement strand
TTCCTCCCAGGTTCATACCATCCGAAGGCATAGTAATCCTGTGAGGAAATAACATCTGCTTCATAATGATTTACAGAGTCCACAGCCGAGTTCGGTCTGGGTATTTTCCTGTCAGAAACAACAGCCAGAACATTTCCCAATTGGTTATCAAGTTCATATTCTTTGTTTCCAAGATAGCGTTTAAATGTATCTACTTTTAATGCTTGCCCAAGCGTTCCGACTAATTGAACAGGTGTTTTTTCAGCACCCACCCTGTGGCTTCCATAGATGTCCTTCTCAGTTTGTGAATAACTCATCGACATACCAACAGATTGTTGAGTGTAAATTGAAAGTATATTTCCCTGTGCGTCTCTAATATAATAAGTATTTACAGGACTTCCACTTGCTGGCTTAAACTCCTTAAGAATCCTATCTCCCTTTCCATCGTAGGTAAAGATAAGGCTATCTCCATTATATTTCTTTATCTTCCATATTTTACCATAAACTGTCCAAATTAAAGTATCTAAACCAGCAGATGTGTCTTTTGCCAATTCTCCCATTGCATTATATCTGTAATTATTTTTTTGATTTATTGTGCTTTCAATTGAATCAAATATTCCTTCGTCCCTTATATTATTTGCAATGCCATCCACAGTTCCTGAAATGGCATTGTTTACATGGTATAACCTGTTTTGAACTGTTATTCCATTTTCGTGATTATAATGATAAGTCAGGGAGTCAAAAATATTTCCCAATGAGTCTGCCTTCTTTTGAGTCAGGATGTTACCGTTTGCATCGTAAGTTAGCCAGTTATTAAATCTGCCATTATATATTCCTGCTGTTCCCCATACATTTGTTGCTGTGTCCAGATTAGCAAATGCTTTCATTTCAACCATCCTGTTTAATTGGTCATAACCATAAGCTGTACCCTGTGGATGAGTACTTGCTGATTGATTAGTGTAGATTTCCGAATATTCCTGTGGCTTTTGAATATTTGTGTTCATTGCAGTTACATTTCCATTGAACAAATCCCGTCTTGAATTTGTTAAATCACTTCCGTAAGTGTAAGCTTCAAACCTTTTTGTTATATGGTTCCATCTTGAAGTATCAATTGCATCATAATCACCATATTCTATTAGTTGATTTGGTATAGGTGTTTTATCAAAATATTTAATCGTATATCCCATCGCATCCCTCGCAAATCCACTATTGAGATTTCCCGAAGCTTGCAACCCGTCCTCTCCCATATCTTTGTTTGCCGATAAAGCATCGCTATTAACTCCCTTTACCCATCCCTGTAAGGTGTAGGCATAATCCTCTCCCTGTACTTGTTGGTCTCCGTATTCAATCCGTGCTAAGGGCAAATGCGCATAGTAAAAATAATTTACGTCATTGTCCCAGTTAACACTGTCCTTAGAGGTTTGAACTTGAGATATTCTATTGTCAGCATCCCAAATGTATCTGTGGTGAAATTGGTCAAGGCTGTCGTTTTGGTAATCTACTTCATTAATTTTGTTAGCCACAAGGTCATATTGGTAATCAATACGCTTATACCTTTGCCCTGTTCCAACGTTATAAACACTATCATCTTGGATGAATGTCTGAACGTTACCGTGCACATCATAGGAATAATAAGAAGCATTTTTAAATGACGAGTCCGCTCTTGAAGTATCGGAATATGTAATGCAAGCTATACGATTTCTTAACTCATTTTGTACTAAATAACTTGGTGGTAGCCTGAATTGTTTATCATAATAATTATGGGTTACTTCAGTTCTTGGGCCTGTATTGTCATTTATCCATGCAAGAAATTTAGACTGAGAAATTAGAGCAGGATTGTTAAATCCAAAAATGGTATCTCCAAAAATGGAAGTAAACTTTCTGATACTACTATTTTCCGTTTTCTGCCCTACTTCAGTGATACGATTAAGCGAATCATATAATGTATAACTATATGCTTGTCTTAAATAGTTATGCTGTAATGTATTTTGACTCACATTTTGTCTGCCAATCCTGTCGTACCACAGGAGCGTAGAAAAAACACCACCTCTATCACTCAACTTTCTCGCATACGGATACCCGCTGTTACTGAATGTACTGTTGGTATACGCCCCCCCGACAAAGCCATCATACGCCCCGCTGAACGCAATGGTATTGTAGTTTATGTTCACAGGACTGACAATATTAAATCCGTCTTCCACCGGTTCAATGTTCCAGGAGAGCGAAGCTGAAAGTGAAGAACCTGCAGTCGGAGGCTGAATATTTACAGGACTGATTGTTTTTATTATTTCCCCGTGAACGTGTGTTCCTGAAGAAATACTATCCCCGACCATCCAGCCTGTTCTATCATCCCTGAACCAGACATCGTTCCATTGGAAGCTTGAATTGCCAGGTATTGTAGGTGTTTCAGCCTGCCATAAATAACCGGGTGTTGCCGTTGGATTGTAATAGGAAGCCAGTCCGTTAGCTCCTGCGACAAATACGCTGTTGTCCCTGAATACGTGCAGAGCGTAAAGCGGATTACCGTCAATGGCATATCCTGATGTGCTGATTGTTCCTATTGTATGTAAAGTATCCGCACTGATACCAAGTGTCAAAACCTGTGAACCCGATACGCCAGCATTCCCGACCATATATCCTGCATTTGGGAAATTGGGATTGAATTTAATCTTGTTCCAGGTTTCGGCACTGCTTCCACCGCTGGCGGTGTATCCGTACCCACTTAAATGATGAACCAGGTTACCTGTATTGGCGTTTCCGATAAAGTTTCCATTACCTGCAACGATAGCCTGCCCTGTTCCGGTAGTCCAGACCGTGTTGTAATTTTCTCCTTTCACAGAGCCAATCCCCCCTGTAAGGTCTGGTAACACTAACTGCCAGGTGTTTCCTCCGTCATCGGTTCTTCGTATTGTACAACTATCCCCGACAACGTACCCGTGGTTTTGGTCCGTAAAGTTCTCTGCATTAAATCCTGGTGTATAAAGACTGGTTGTTGGCATTGCCGATGAACTGCCATAGGTCCACATGCTGCCGTTGGTTCCCACTGCCAAAGCCCCTAAATTATAGTTGTCTGTTATACCGATAAAATCATTAGCTCCTGCGTTTATAGAAAGCTGCGCCGTAGCACCTGGTTTCAAATCCGGAATATAATAAACTGTTCCGCTTGCCCCTGCTGCATAGTAGCCCATGCTTCCCGCTGAGGGACCTACAACACTATATAGGGGTTTTGGGTTGGGTACAGGTGGAAGTATCTGGCTGTAAGTAGGCGCAAAACCTCCGCCGGAGTAGGCAACAGAATACATGCTTGCTGAATCCCCTGCCACAAGCCCGGGAATGACAGCGTAGAGCGTTTTGCTGGTAACAGGTAAAAGCTCTGAAAAATTACTGCTGGTTCCCGTTGTACTATACAGCAATTCTCCTCTTAGCCCTGTTTCATAAATAATATTACCATTAAAATTTGCGCTTATACTATATAAGGTTAATGGGTGGATATTTTGACTTACGTTTGTCCAGCTAACGCTTCCACTGCTGATTGCTCCTGTAAAGATGTTTCCGCTTGCGCTGTCTACTCCTGCAATGTGTCCGCTGGCGGAATAACCGACAGATATTATTGTACTGGAAGGATTTGTACCTGAAAACGCTGTCATTGCAAGCTCATTGCCTGACCCGTTGGCTTTTAAATAAAACAAACCATAATCACTACTGTTATTACCATAAGTGTATATGGTGTCGCTGCCATTTACAGTTCCGTGTTCATACAGTTCATAAAAAGGTTTGCGGGCACTGAACGTAGAAACGGTATCCTCGGTAAAGACGGGTGGATTGGCTAAGCTGCTGCTGAAAAGATAAATTTTACCGGTTGTAGCTCCAACCGCCACAGGTAACATATTTGAACTGTTAAGAACGAAGGCTGTTTTACCAACGGGCTCTCCAACACTTACCTTGTGCCAGGTAGCAGAGGTATAACTATTCGAAATGGGTATTGTGGTGTAATACAAATTTCCTGAACTGCCGCCTGTTGTAATATAAAGATTGCCATTACTGCCAATGCTGTATGATTCCGCAAAAGCTCCCGTAAGGTTATCCGAGGTATTTGGGCTGTTCAGCGAAATAAGGGCAAAGTACGGAGCTTTATTTGTTTGTGATACGATTCTTGTTACAACTCCTTTATTTCCAACCGCTACGCCTTTGTATCCAGTATTATTTGTGGTGTTGTCGTAGTAGAAGTTCATATCATAAAAATATTGCCCGGGTGTGCTTAGTAAAGTCCAGGTCTGACCTCCGTTAGAAGTTTGATATAACTGGCAGGACGAATGTGTATTTGCAATGCTGTCTACCAAAGCTATACCGATATTATCTGTAATAAAATAAATATTTCGGATGGTTTTATGCAGGTAGTTTGGAACAGCGAACCAGTGATTCCCTTTGTCGGTTGTGTGAAGCAACATGCCTCCTAAGCCCGTAGCAAATCCGTGAGCGGGGTTATTGCCTGTTATTTTAGTTCCAAGAAACTGTACTTTGTAAAGAGGCAGGCTGGAAGTATTGCTGCTGACTTTTGTCCAGGTGCTTCCGGTGACATCACTCTTATAGAATACTCCGTAACCGCTGCTGTCTCCCACAGCATAGAAACAGCTGTTATCAAAATCCCAGGCAACAGACATCAGGTTATCAGTGGAACTGATTCCAGTTCCTTTTGTGTAGGTTGTGCCACTGCTTCCGCCTAAAGTAAAGGCCACTCCGTTTCCTACAACTGCCGCAGGTGTTTCTCCGTTTTTATTGGTCACCGCATTTAATTGCTGTGTCACCCCGTATGTATACAAAGGCAATATATCCCAGGAAATGCCACCATCAATAGTCATCATGGCTACTCCATTATCTCCAACGGCATAGCCAAAATTAGGATAACCCATCTGTGGCATTGTTACGCTGGTCAGGTTGGCTGCTGCCGTTCCACTAATCTGCTGCCAGGTATTGCCCGCATTATGTGTCTTATACAGGTAACCTCTTTTCGGATAAATTCCCGGATAGGTTGCTCCCGCAGGCACGTACCCGCTTAAATACCCGTTCTGGGCATCGGTAAATTGTGTTCCGGTAACAACAAGACTTGAATTTAATCCATTAGGCAAAGTAAAGTTCCAGATATTCATATTATCGGCATCCGGTACGTTCTGCTCTGTGAGCTGATTTAAGCTGTTATATACATACGTGCTGGAGAGCACATCGTTTGTAAAATAATTATGTATGCCTGCGGTTTTATCTGCGTTAATCTGCACATCCAACGGATCTGTACTGCTTGTAATTGGAAGCAGTTGTACGCCCTGGGGTGGCACGGTCCTCACTAAATTACCTCCCTGGTCGTAGTAGTAAAGCGTGTAATGGTACTGCTTGTCGATAAAAGATGCCGTCATCCCTTCTACTGCTCCAAGGCAGTGCTGCAGGTAGCTTGCACTGGCTGCCGTTGTAATGCTGTCGATGTAATTGTTATAGGCATTGAGTGCATTGGCGTTGGCATTTTGTATGTATTGGTTTACGCAAGGGTCTCCCCCCCTGGGGGTATATGGTGGAGAAACAAATGTATCAGTAACAACTACGTTACACGGAGGATTGCAGGCCGTACAATTTTGAAGCGGAATGCAGCTGTGGCCAAATACCGTATCATGGCTGATAACATGTGTGATTGGGTTTTTGTAAGTGGCTATAAAGTAAAAGTCTGTGTAATTGCCCGCCTCTAAAGGCCCGTAGCCTGTAAGGCCTGAAATAGCTATCAGGTTTGAAAGGTGAATTGTGCAGCTATCCCTTCGCGTAAGGTAAAACGGACAGGAGGTGCTGTCAGGGGGAAAAGTAAGGGGCTGATCCGGACCTAAGGGAGCAACGGGCGTTGAGACTACTGTCAAAAGGGTAGCAGGACTTACAAACAGAACAGGAGGAGTGATACCAAGCAGTTCTGTTGATGAACTGGTCAGTAGCTCAGGCACCTGGAGCGGGAAAACGGCACCCTGGCTGTAATGAGCAGGAGGCGGCAATGCAACGCTAACATAGGGAAATTGATCATTAATCTCGTTGGCAGTTAATCCTACAGAGGGGTGAGAGGGTGGCAGAGGCGTAGTATTGAAAATAAATTTAAGAGTATCAAAGCAAAAACTACTGGAACTTGGATCAGTTCTCACAATTTCCCTGGAAGATGTACTTGCCAGGTAGGCCGGAAGAAAAGAAGCCAGCTGCATAGTGTAATATGGACTCAGGTTCAGATCTATGTTCGGGAAAGAATCGTTTTTAATAAGAACACTTTTGAGCAAACTGTCCAGCTGGATCAGGTTGCTGTAAGGGGCTCCCTGGCAGGCCAAAGGTGTAGGCAGGGCGCTGGTACCCGTACTGAGGCTTTCATTTATGGAATCAAGACAAAAATATTTTACAGCGCAGGTGATGCTCACAATGGTATTGTCACTGCTGTTTTGTCCTTTAATGGTAAAGCTGCTGCTTCCATTGCTGGTTATGGTGTCAAACTCCGCAACGCTGGTTAGATTTACTCCCGAAGGAACCATCGAAGTAATGATAAGTTCAATTTTGCAATTTGGTTTTGTATGATCAAAAATTTCGAATTTACTGCTATCACTCAGATAACTCCATCTAAGCTGCTTGTTGGGACTGCCCAGGGCATTTAAAATTGCCGGAGCAAGCACGGGTTGAAAGGTGGCCGGATTCTCCAGGTTAACATTAGTTCCTGTGAGCGTTGGCAGTGATGGCTGCTGGAAACTGGCCAGCATCGACATCAGGTTTCGTATAGCAAACGCGAAAGCATTGGCATGAGTCTGTTGCTGGAAGCTGCACCGGTGTATGTTAAGGCCGCACTTGCCTCTTATGGTTCTGAAAAAATAGGGTTCTCTTCCTGTGGTATCATTTGTATTAGCCCAGGATGCGATGATAGAAAAATTGTCATATCCCGAAGTAGAATCCAGGTACTGCAGATCCTGGAATGACTGCACAAGAGCCCAGCTGCTCACCCCGCTGTCAGCCTTGTTTAAGAAAATGGTATCCAGCACATGCCCGGCTCTATCTATAAGCCCAATGATCAGCAAAGAATCTGTAGGATAACCAAGAGGATTCAGGCACTTCCAGTAATAGGAGGAATCGGCCGCAGGCATGGGCGTACCAATAAGGGCAGTGTAAAGATCAGGGGTCCACTGTACATACTCGCTGAGCGGCACATGGACCGAATCCAGTTTCTGGCTTTGGGCTACTGCCGCCAAAAAACCCTGTAACTCAGTAGCCCAGGGACACTGCCCCGTCTGCTGGTAACTCTGGTAATTGGAGGCATTTACGCTTGCATTGGGAATGTCCGCACTACTTACAAAACGTCTTTGTTTGCTGATATAATATTGAAAATTATACGCATCACAGGGCTGGGTATAACTGGTCCAGGCTCCGGGGAACATTCCTGCTAAACTGAAATTCGTATCTCCTATACATACATTATAGCCCCCGTTGGTAAGAGCGTATCTATTCTGGGTTGCAAACTGGTACTGTTTTTTTAATGACAAATAAAAGTTTTTAAACTCGTTCCATTCCGAATCCTTGAGTGCCTGGCTAAGAGGTACCATATTACCTCCGAAATCCGTACAGGTGGTGCTGAAAGGCTCCGTATTGCCGCAGCGTACCGATACCGCTGCTTCCTGCATCATATTGTAATAGTGACCGTCGATATAGATAGCTGTTCTATAAGCCCTGGAAAAGGCAGTATCAAGAGCGGATTTAGAAGATGTTCCGGAGTATTGCGCATTAAAAATACTGTCCGTTAAAAACGGATCATGCATCTGGCCGGTGGTAGGTTTGAATAGGTTTACAATCACCGTATCATTAAGGGCATGGGTAATGAATCCGGCTGCTATAGCCTGCTGAAAGGTCTTTGCTCCCATCATCTGCTCATCGAATGTCTCACTGCTTATGGTATCTTTTGTCTGTACGTTCTCAAAACCAAGACAAACGTTATAGTAATTATATTCAGGGTGGAACATCACCAGAGACTGGGCCCAGGTAGGTTGCCAGAACCCTATAAAGTCACTGAAGTTTTTCAGATTCTCAGGGTAGGTATAATACTGCGAGGTAGAAGCATTAAAAAATACGTAAGCCGAACTGCTGTCATTTACATCCGGCACAAACCCATGACTGGTAGAGTCAATAGGAACAGTGGAACGGTTCCCGGTTTGATCTACGTATTGGTAATAGGTATTTCCGTTGAGCAGCACCTTCGGATGCTGCCAGTTGCCATTATAACCTTTTTTGTAATTTACATTTGCAGGCAGTGCATTGTAGGTATTAAATACAGATACGGCAAATACAGAAGGGGTTACAGTGCCCCCGGCAGTCATGTATTGTCCGTATTGCCCGTTAGGACTTACATCGGCAAGCATCTGCTGGTACTCCGCGTCACACAGAGTAAGTGTCCTACAGGGCGCTCCGCACTGCTGGTACAGAAAATCGTACTGGGCTGCCGTACCCTTGCCCGAGGCTACGAAGAAATCTCTGGTACCCAATGAATCCATGCAGGTCGCACAGGTAATATGGCAGCTGCAGGTATCTGCGTATGCTGCCGAGAGGTAAGTACTTTGAAAATCGGCCAGAGTTTTTACGCAACTTGAGTGAGAAGCGGTATCAATTAGATTTAAATAATAGTTCATTGTCGTGTCGTCCACTGTCAGGATTTTGCTTAAAGTGTAATTGCCCGGAGTAAGAGCAACCACAAAGCCATCCGTATCATTCACACTTGTCCCACATGCCATAAGGCTTTGGGTACCTACTTTTCTGATCAACGGATTTTTTTCCCTTCCGCTGCCCCCAAGGATTGTAACAGGTTGTCCGCAATCATTGGTAAGTTCTATTTGAAGAATGTATACGCAACTAAGGCACATGCTGGAACATAAAACAGGCAAATCCGTATCATGTAAAGAATAATGTATAAAATAATTACTTGGGTATCCCACCGAGATTTGAGTGTTGAATACAATCCGGTTGCCCTCGACATCAATACTGTTATTATTGCTGTGTCCGATGGAGTTTTTGGCAAAAAGATCCACTGTGAGACTGGCCGAATCGTTCTGACTGGGTAGTGGGTTGAGCGTAAAATGCCCGGTACTGTCTGTCCCCGGATTACCTGCAAGACAGGTGGCAATTGTTCGCCCTTCCTGGTCAGTATAAGTAACACTCGCCTGTCCATTAGGGTCTATTACCACATTCTTTTTATAATGAGTCGCATCCCCTGCTTCTTCGCCAAACATACGATCAAGTTCCAACTGATAAGGCTGACCATAAACGTATTTTGTTTCGTGTCCGCTGCCAAGTTGGAACTGTGGCCCTACTCCACCCTGGGACCTTATTCTTCCGGTATTATCGGGAGTATACTGTACCTGTGAAAAAGGATAACCATGCGCCTGGGGTACAAAAGCCTGATAGCCTCTCTTGTTGGGATTGGCAGGAGAATAATAGTTGGATGCACCCGAAACAGCGCTCATCGAATCAGCATGCGCTGTGCAGGAATCCAAATAATCCTGATCGAACTTATAACGGGTATACGGTATGAAAAAGTGAGAGCTACCCACTGTGCTGTCATCTAAGTTAAATCTTGGATAAAAACGTATGGCCGGATAATGATCTCCGCTGCATGAAGGAAACTGAACCGGCACAGGAAGTACTGTTACCGCAGGCCTTCCCTGGAAATCGTAAATGGTCTGGCCAGCCAGCACATTGCTATCGGAGTTCATCTGGGTGATAGCTTGCCGGGACCGCAGACTTCCGTCATAATAGGTAACTACCTCCTTCTTTTTCCCTTCTTCGGCAAAAGTAGCGTTGTACTGGTAATTGATGCTGTCCAGCTGATGAGGCTTAATGATGTGGTAACAATCCGGGAATGCAGATGACACCAGGCTGCTGTCGGGAAGGCTCCAGCTTTGGTATAGAATAAGAGAAGGTTTATTGATGTTCACTCCTACCCCTCTTACCCGGTAAGCCAGAAAACCATGCTCGTAAGGTAAAGATATTTTATAATTGGTATACGCTGTATTGATCCGGGTACTGTTAAAACGAAAATTGTAGCTCAGTAGATTTGAGTCAAGGTATGGCTTGATAGGGTTAGGAACGTTGATAGAATCCACATTGGCATAGTCATTCACAAAGGTCCACTCCAGATCGTAAGTTTGCGCCCCTGTTTGAGTTTGCCAGCATACCAGCACCTGATCCGGTCTGCCGTCACAATCCACGTCCAGGGCAGTATCCTTTATGGTGGACGGTGAAATGGCAGTATAGTTTAATGTATAATACCTGTTTAGCTGAATGTCCATGTCAAGGTATACGTTGATCGGTAAAGTGTCCACCCTGAAAGCGTAAGTATTATTGCTTATAATCACTGTGTCAATAGTGACATTATATTTGTAAGCATTTTTAAAAACAAGACTGCTTTTGTCCAGGTAATTGGTATAGGTAAAGGGTTGATAGATCACCCAAAGGGTATCGTACTTGGTAGAAATGTATGCATCACTCTGGTTCCAGGAGACTACTTTAATGATCACCTTGCACTTAAAGGAATCCGGCAGGTAGTTGAGTTTACTGTGATCTATACCCAAAGTGATAATATCCCGTACATTGTAATCCACAAAACCACTCCCGCTCATGGGTGAAACCTGTATGCCAAGGGAATCGCAAGGGGATACACCGCCTGCCACAAATGAACACATATTCAGGCCGTCCTGAATCCTCTGTGTAGCAGGAGGCTGTGCAGTAGCGATCAACCCTAAACCTAAGTAGATCAGGCAAAAAATGATTTTTATTTTAACAGGAACTTTCAAGTGTATTACGATTTTTTAGTTTTTGTCAGTACACGTCCGTCAAACAATGTATATTTTTTTGCGTATGGAGCTTTCAGCACGTATTTATTTTCCTTCACATCCAGGTCCACATAATTTTTTATCTGAACAGCGTCCCACAGCGCAGTAGTATTTGTTTGCCAGTTATTAAAGGAAATTTCCATCCTGGGTGCTGATTTGACTTTCTCCCCTTTCCCCTGAACAGCCTGGCTGTAATACATCACAATTTTTTCCGGTAAGCTATCTTTAAGTGTAATCTGGTAAGCTGTATAAGGTGCGCCCTTTGTAAATTCCATGCGGTAAGAAATTTGCTTTTCATTATGAGAAATAAGCACTTTTTGGCAGATTTTCAATAACTCATCGTAGTCGCCGCTGGTAAGTGACTTTTCAAAATAATCCATCGGGTCAGAGATCATGACACTCTTTTTTACGCTGTCCACAATGATACGACACTGCTTATCCTGAAGGGTATGCACTCCAAGAGTGTAACTGTGGAATTTATCTCCCATGCGGATAAAGTATCCCGCAGACCTTTCATGGTACGCAGCAGTTGTGTAATCGGCATAGGAAGCATCCGTAATATTAACCTTGTAGTAATGCATTTTCAAAAAGCGGTTATTCATCTGCTCCAAAATTGTAGACATGGTTTCCTTTTTTATCTCCTTCCACTGAAGCGACGTATTGGGAACTCCCTTGCCTGACATAACCGATATTAAAGCCAGTCCGGCTACCAAAACATTCATTTTTATTTTTTTCCTCTCAGCCAACATTTAATATTTTTTTTGCATGCTTGTTCTGCTTTCCTGTATGGTCATAATACCCCGCTCGGTTTCTTTTTTTACTCTTATCAGTTTACCCTCCTCGTCATACTCATAAAGGGTTGCATAATTTCGTTCATCCAGCACAGCCCATAAACGCAGTGTCCCCGGATCATATACGTATGTTTTCAAGGTGCCGTTAAAAGGGAACACTCTTAAATCATCAAAATTACAGCTGCCTGTATTGCAGCCCAGAACAATGTTAAATCCTGTTGCTGCTGAGGGCACAGTAAATTGCCCTTCTATGCGCTGCCATCCATCAATGATCAATCCTGCCGGTCGGAAGGTAAAAGGTCCAAAAGTGGGACCTGATCCCCCGGTAAAGGAAACGGAAATTCTGGGATAAGTATAAATGGTATTGGTGTCGCTGGGAGAATGATTTTTAGCCCATGAACTTACAAGATAAGTTTGGCCGGGAGTAAAGTTAATAGTACCTATACAGGTATCACAGCTGGTTGGAACATTGCTTGTCTGAACGATGACGGGAATAACTTCAGTAAAAGGGTTTCCCTCATAAGGGGTAATGGTTAGCGTATAATTTGTGGTAGAAGTGGGAGAAACAGTCGTATTGGCGCCGGTACCTCCATTACTCCAGGTATAGGTTGGTGTTCCTATATTCGGCCCAAGGGTTGCAGCAGGACCTATTGAGGCATGTAAAGTTACAGGCTGGCCGGGCGATATAATGGGAGCAACATTTCCTATTACTGTAGTATTAATTACCAGGTTAATGAATTGTCCTGAATCAACAACGGCATTGGTTCCTGGTCCGGCGTTAATTACTGTAGTTGCGGTGTAGTTACCCAGAGAGAGGGCGCTATTGACACTCAGAGCCCCTGATGTTGTAGCTGTTGTTACAACAGGAGAAGCTGGAATCGGTCTTGCTATTTCCCGGATACGTGCATTATCATAATCGGGAATATACAAATTAAAAGAGGCGTCTACCGTTATCCCGTAAGGAGAGTTTAATTTGGCTGAAACAGACAATCCTCCGTCTCCGGAGAAACCTGCCGATCCGGTTCCTGCGATGGTGTAAATATTTCCGGGCTGGTAGATGACCCCCGGAGTATAAAACATACTCCCGCCTGCGTATACTTCCCGGATACGGTTGTTATCAAGGTCTGCAATATATACATTGCCCAGAATATCTACCGCTACTCCGGTGGGATTAATCATCTCGGCTGCAGTTGCTAATCCGCCATCCCCGGAGAACCCTGCCGTACCATTGCCCGCAAAGGTGTTGATGGTACCTGCACTATTTACTATACGTATCCTGTTATTATGAGTATCTGCAATATATACATTACCCGAGCCATCTAAAGCGACTACACTGGGAGAATTTAATTCCGCTGATGTAGCAGGCCCGCCATCCCCGGAGAACCCTGCCGTACCATTGCCCGCAAAGGTGCTGATGATCCCCGCAGCGTTTACCTTACGGACTCTGTTCTCATAAAAATCTGCAATATAAACGTTTCCAAGATTATCTACTGTTACCCCTGTAGGGCTATTTAATTCTGCTGATGTGGCGGGTCCGCCATCTCCGCTGTAACCCGATGTTCCGTTTCCGGCAATGGTAATGATTTTTCCTGTGCTACGGATTACTTTGCGGACACGGTTATTAAAAAAATCAGCAATGTATAAATTTCCGTAACTATCTACCGTTACTCCTATAGGAAGGTAAAGCTCTGCTGATGTGGCAGGTCCGCCATCCCCGGAAAAGCCGCTGGAACCTGTTCCGGCAAACGTGCTGATTTTACCTGAAAAAATGTTAACTGCCCGTATACGATTATTGTCAAAATCAGCAATATATACGTTTCCTCCGGCATCTACTGCGGTTGCGGTAGGAAAGTTTAATTCCGCTGCGGTTGCCGCTCCTCCGTCTCCACTATAATTCTGTGTTCCGTTTCCGGCAATGGTGCTGATAATTTGTGCAATAGATGCAAAAGGCGCAGCAAAAGCCAGGAAACACACTACAGATAATATGTAAAAATTAATTTTCCTCATTGACTCTCCTTTGCAGGTTAATTATTTTCCTTTTTTAAAATGTTTTGGTTTAAATACATTAAGGATTAAACCTTATTTTATTCAAATAGCCACTTTTAACTTTTCGTTTTCCAACTGAAGCGCTTTCATGTTTTTATTCAGATCTATCACATAAAGAGTGAGTTCTTCGATTTTTTTAAGTAACGTGGCATCCATTG
>Ga0206879_1019_pt1 | contig 13903 bp, 9 predicted proteins | sample Alteio_BWOrgCont_5_FD_152897 | JGI IMG/M metagenome (GOLD analysis project Ga0206879, IMG submission 152897) | Enriched cells from forest soil in Barre Woods Harvard Forest LTER site, Petersham, Massachusetts, United States -... | ecosystem: Environmental > Terrestrial > Soil > Temperate forest > O... | reverse complement strand
CCGTTTGAATTTCCGCAGGTTCCCGACACATTTGCCGTTGCAGCCGAAACAGCTGCAGCAGGCTGTGTCAACGCAACCGAAGTGGTGGCCGTACATCCGTTGTGATCCGTTACGGTAACTACATAGGTATTCGCGCCCAAACCTGAAGCAGTCATGCCTGTGCCTCCGCTGGGTGACCACGAATACGTATACGCCAATGTACCGCCGGTAGCCAATACCGATGTGGATCCCGTTGAAGTTCCGAAACAATTGATATTTATTGCCGATTGAATTGCTGCAGCCGGCCCGGTCGCATTGCCCAGAATTGCACTTGAAGTAACCGTACAACCTTTACTATCTGTAACAGTTACAGTATATGTATTTGCAGCCAGACCCGAAACCGTCTGGGCCACTGCTCCCGAAGTCCAGGAAAAACCAAATCCTCCGCTACCCCCGCTTGGACTGACACTCACTTGCCCGTTCGCACTGCCACAGGTGCCTGCAATTTCTGATGTACTGGCGCTCACAGCGGTAGCCGGCTGCGTGAGTGCAACAGTTGTGCTTGAAGTACAGCCCAGGTGGTCAGTAACAGTCACCGTATAGGTTCCCGCACCCAGATTGCCCGCTGTCATTCCGGTTTCTCCGCCCGGTGACCAGGAATAGGTATAATTGAGTGTTCCTCCTGTAGTCATAACGGTAGCAGAACCTGTAGTCTGACTAAAACAATTAATATTGCTGGCGGACTGAATAAACGCCGTAGGCCCTCCAGGATTACCTACAACAGCACTCGAAGTAGCAGTGCAGCCTTTACTGTCCGTAACAGTCACCGTATAGGTATTGGCAGCCAGTCCGGTAACCGTTTGCGTGAGAGAACCGGTCGACCAGGAATATGCAAATCCCCCATTGCCTCCCGAAGCGCTCGCGCTCACCTGCCCGTTGGGACTTCCGCAACTTCCCGATACAGCAGAAGCAGTGGCAGACACCGCCGAACCCGGCTGAGTAATGGATGCCGTAGCTGTAGCCGTTGCCCCTGTAGCATCCGTAACCGTGACGGTATAGGTTCCGCTACCTACGCCGCTAAGGGTATTTGTGGTTAAAGAAGTTATGGTTGAAGCTCCCGTGTTCCAGCTGTAGGTGTAATTGGGCGTTGTGGCGGTAGTTATTGTTGCTGTTGCCGAACCGTTTGCCGACCCGAAACAACTTGCATTTGAAGCGGCTGCTGCGGTTATCGCAAGAGGAGTAACAGTACACAGCACATTTGATGTCAGATTAGTGGTCTGGGTGGTCGGTGTAAGGGTCTGTGTTCCGGGTTGAATCAAACCGGCGTATTGTCTCACAGTTGGCGTCCTGACATCAAGCACGATAGGTGCTGCTACAATGGGCCCGGTTAATTCATTACAACCTGAGGTATAATCTGATTTATTCAACTTTGCCATCATAAACCCATTGCTGTTTCCCAGATTACCTTCAAGATCCCCCATTAAAAAATAAGTTCCGTTACTCGACTGAAGGGGCCATCCTCCTCCTCCTGAGTTGGGAGACCAGTAAGACGCACCTTCATCCCAATTTGCCCTTCCGATTTCTTTGGTATAGGCAGGTATCACATTCCCGTTGATGTCAATTTCAAACATCAGCATATCCCCGTCCTGATTGGCTGACTCAGAACCAACAATGTAGTTGCCCGTATTTGCATCCGCATATAACCTGTTGACATATTGAAGTATGGTACCAGTATAGGTATTGCACCACATTGTAGCACCTGTAGTGGCATTGATACGCATAATCCACTGGTAACCGCCGCCATAAGAATTTCCGATGGCGATAAAGTTACCGCCCGCGTCTTGCAGTACATCTGTGATCTGCTCTTCCTTACAGGTTCCAGGATTGCTGTAAGTTCTGGCCCAGTTGACAGAGCCATTAAAATTTACCGAAAGCAAAAACCCGTCTTCACGGTAGCCGCTAAGCGCAGCACAGGGATAACTGGTGCTGTAGGAAAGGCGGTATCCGCTAAATACAAACCCTGTGCTGGTGACTATAAAATCGGTAGGGTATTCAGAGGCTACGGAATCCGAAGGTAACACACCTGAGCAAAGGTAAGGGTAGTCCAGGGAATATCTCATGGTCATAACCGTGTCAAGAGATGCATCAGTTTTAATTAACAGAACATCATCACCCGGCAAGCCTTGCTCTCCGTTTGACCCGACAGGATACCCGATTGTTGAAACACAGTTTCCTGCACCATTTCCGCCCATCTGTCCTACAAAAGCATAAGCAGCGCCGGATACCGCGGGAACAGGTTTATTGAAATTAAGATTACAGCCGCTGAAAAAAGAGGTACAATACGTTTTGCTGCTGACCATATTCCCGTTCTGATCAATGACCCCGGCCCATGCACCCGGCTCCCCGAAGCCAGGTGTATAATCCACAGTTGCTTTTCCGCAAATAAGGTATTGTGTACCTGTCAGGGTCGGATAAATATCAAAAACCTCAAACTGATCCAGATCGGCCGAATCAGCCAGAGATTTAAGCCAGACCATATTTCCGGCCGTATCCAACTTGGTTATTAATCCGATGGCATTAGAACCGCCCATGAAAGTGCCACCGCATCCTACAATATCGGGTTGATTCATTCTAAAAACTGAAATAGCAGGATAATTATAAAATGGAGGGTTACTCAATAAATAAGTGCTTTCAAAACCTAACTGTGAGCACGCCTCTTTAGGTGAAAGACTAAGTATTAAAACACAAAAAAATACTAAACGAGTAAAAAATGTATTCATAATTTTCACACCTTTCGGCCTACTTTTACGCACAATCTCATAAAAGGTTTCGAAATAATAGTAGACGACACAAAAATAGCTTGGTAAAATTACAAAAAAACAGGAGTTATTAACATTCCCCCCCTCAGCACATAAAAGCCTTAATTTTGAAAACAATGAGTAGTTCTGACTATTTAGCCGAATTAAACGAAGTTCAGCGCCAGGCGGTTGAATGCACCCAGGGGCCGGTAATGATTATTGCAGGGGCCGGTTCAGGAAAAACCCGGGTATTGACCTACAGAATAGCCCATTTGATAAGGGGTGGCATTGATCCCTTCAATATCCTCTCGCTTACATTTACAAATAAGGCTGCAAGAGAAATGAAGGACCGAATCACTTCAATTGTAGGAAATAACGGGAAAAACCTATGGATGGGGACCTTTCATTCGGTTTTTGCGAAAATTCTCCGGATTGAAGCCCAGAAAATAGGATTTCCTTCAAATTTCACGATTTACGATGCCGAAGACTCGAAGAGTCTGCTTAAGGACATCATAAGAGAACTGGGATTGGATGAAAAAATATACAAACCAGCCTTGGTTTACAACCGGATTTCGGCGGCAAAAAATATGCTGATTTCTTCGCAGGCTTACAGCCTGAATGAACGCATAATGAGCGAAGACAAATTAAGCGCCAAACCCCGCATCTCTGAAGTTTACGCCAAATACAGCAACCGCTGCTTTAAGGCAGCGGCCATGGATTTCGACGACCTGTTGTTTAAAACGAACGTATTGCTGCGTGATCATCCGGACATGCTTCAGAAATACCAGGAAAAATTCAGGTACATCCTGGTCGATGAGTATCAGGATACCAACTTTTCGCAATACGTGATTGTCAAACAACTTGCTGCCCGTTTTGAAAACATCTGTGTAGTGGGAGACGATGCCCAAAGCATTTATTCGTTCAGGGGTGCGAACATTCAGAATATTTTAAATTTCGAAAAAGACTACCCCGACCTCAAAACGTTTAAACTCGAGCAAAACTACCGTTCGACCCAAACCATTGTCAATGCGGCCAACAGTGTAATAGCCAATAACAAGGAACAACTGAATAAAAAGGTGTGGACGGACAATGTCACTGGCGAAAAAATACGTGTGATGCGGGCCCTCACCGATAACGAAGAAGGCTACCAGGTCGCCCGTTCTGTTTTCGACCGCCGGATGAACGATCAGGCCAGACCTTCCGATTTCGCAATCCTTTACCGCACCAATGCGCAGTCACGTGCCATGGAAGAAGCGCTGAGAAAACTGAACATCCCTTATAAAATATACGGTGGCCTTTCCTTTTACCACCGCAAAGAAATAAAAGACCTGCTCGCCTATTTTCGCCTGGCCATCAACCCCCACGATGAAGAAGCAATCAAGCGCATCATCAATTATCCCGTCCGGGGCATTGGTCAGACGTCGATAGAAAAAATAATCCTTGCCGCCTCCGATAACGATGTAAGCATTTGGACCGTTATAGACAACCTGGCCGACTTCAAACTCGATATCAATTCCGGAACCGCCGGTAAAATAAATGATTTTGCGGTGATGATAAAAAATTTCGGACGGATGGCTGAAAGCAAGCCGGCTTATGAGGCCGGCAACAGCATTGCCAATGCATCCGGAATAGCGCGCGATCTTTACAACGACAAAACCCCGGAAGGAGTCAGCCGCCATGAAAACATCCAGGAACTGCTCAATGCACTGAAAGAATTTTCTGACGAGCAAGCCACCGAACCCCGGGAACCCCGGGAGTCCCAAACCCTCGAAAGCTTCATGCAGGATATTGCTTTATTGACCGACACTGACAAAGACGATAAAGACGACAACAACCGGGTTTCCCTGATGACCATTCATGCTGCAAAAGGCCTCGAATTCCCTTATGTATTTATTGTCGGACTCGAAGAAAATTTATTTCCGTCCCAGATGGCCCTCAGTTCAAGGGAAGACCTCGAGGAAGAAAGACGCTTATTCTATGTGGCCCTCACCAGAGCCGAAAAAACAGCAACCCTCAGCTATGCCGTTTCGAGATACAAGTGGGGAAACCTGATCAACTGCGAACCCAGCCGCTTCATCAGCGAACTCGATGAACAGCACATCGAAATGCCTGTTCTGCCGGTTTCACAGGACGAAGAAACCTGGGGCGTTCGTTCTCCAAAATCCTTCTCTTACAAAAGAAACCAGACCGATACGGCAAAAAAAAATCTACCCGGCTCAACTGAAAAAACACCTGCTCCCAAAAATCTCCTCCGTCTGAAAAACAACAACCTTTCAGCAGCCCCGAACTACAATCCCGAAGACCTCAGGGACCTGGCGGCAGGCATGCAGGTTCTTCACGAACGTTTTGGGACCGGAACGGTCGTAAGCATGGAAGGAATTTTTCCCAACAACAAAGCAACTGTGCAATTCCCTTCGGTAGGACAAAAACAATTGTTACTGAGATTTGCCAGGCTCAAAATCGTATAAAGCTTACCATTCGTTTTTTTCTTTATTTTTACTTTTAATTCGATTCAAAACAGCGGCATGAGAACAATTGAATTTCGTGAGGCCCTTCGGGAAGCCATGACTGAAGAAATGCGAAAAGACGAGCGCATTTTCCTGATGGGAGAAGAAGTCGCCCAATACAACGGAGCTTATAAAGTGAGCAAGGGCATGCTGGATGAGTTCGGAGCAAGGCGGGTAATCGACACACCCATTGCCGAGCTTGGTTTTGCCGGTATTGCAGTGGGCTCAGCCATGAACGGACTCCGGCCGGTTGTTGAATTCATGACCTTTAATTTTTCACTGGTTGCCATTGACCAGGTCATCAATTCTGCGGCAAAAATGATGAGCATGAGCGGGGGGCAGTTCAATGTACCCATTGTGTTCAGGGGACCGACAGGCTCAGCAGGTATGCTCAGCTCCCAGCATTCGCAATCCTTCGACAGCTGGTACGCCAATTGCCCGGGGCTGAAAGTAGTGGTGCCCTCGAATCCGGCCGATGCGAAAGGCCTTCTGAAATCTTCCATCAGAGACAACGATCCGGTTATTTTCATGGAAAGTGAACAGATGTATGGCGACAAAGGCGAAGTTCCGGATGGAGAATACCTCATACCCATTGGAGTTGCCGATATTAAAAAGCGCGGAACCGATGTTACCCTGGTTTCCTTCGGAAAGATTATGAAGGTAGTGCTCGCTGCTGCAGAGGCCCTGGAAAAGGAAGGAATTTCGGCAGAAGTTATTGACCTGAGAACCATACGTCCCCTCGACTATCAAACCGTACTTGAGTCGGTAAAAAAGACCAATCGCCTGATCATTATAGAGGAAGCCTGGCCTCTGGGATCCATCGCCACCGAAATTGCTTTCAAGGTGCAGCTGGAAGCCTTCGACTACCTCGACGCTCCGGTTAAACGAATAACCACCGCTGATGTTCCCCTGCCCTATGCACCAACCCTGATCGAAGCCTCTTTACCCAATATGGAAAGAGTAATAAAAGCGGCAAAGGAAATTTTGTACATCAAACGCTAAATTAAACCGGCGCAATGGCTCTGTTGGGTTCAATTTTAAAACGCACAATTGAAATTGGAGGAAAATTTCCTAAAATCCGCCTTGCCGATGCCTATCGTCAGCAAGTTAAAACACTGAAGTATCTTCTTACAAAAGCTGAATTTACCTCCTTCGGAGAAAACTATAATTTTACCCGCATACTGTCTTCTGAAAATCTGGTCAACGCGTTTCAGCAAACGGTTGATACGCACGATTACAATTCGATTTTCAAAAAATGGTGGTACCGCTCGCTTAATGGCGAGCCCTACGTTTGCTGGCCCGATCACATCAAGTATTTTGCATTGAGCTCAGGAACCTCCGAAGCTTCGAGCAAGCAAATTCCGGTAACAAAGGACATGCTGAAGGCCATTAAAAAAACAAGCATTATGCAGATGGTCTCCCAGGTTCACTACAACCTGCCGGTGGAGCACTTCGAAAGAGGAATACTGATGATTGGCGGAAGCACACACCTGAACTACAACGGAACCTATTTCGAGGGAGACCTGAGCGGAATAACGGCGGGCAATATTCCTTTTTGGTTCCAGCATTTTTACAAACCCGGCACCCGGATCTCCAAAGAAAGCAACTGGAATTCAAAACTTGACGAAATAACAAAAAGCGCCAAACAATGGGATATCAGCATCGTTTGCGGGGTCCCGGCCTGGATACAGATCCTCTTCGAGCGTATCATTGCCCACTACAATGTATCCGGCATTCACGACATCTGGCCCAACCTGGCCATTTACGTGCATGGCGGTGTTCATTTCGAACCCTATAAAAAAGGGTTCGAAAAACTGTTGGGAAAACCAATCATTTATCTCGAAACCTATCTTGCATCCGAAGGCTTTATCGCCTATCAGAACCGCCCCGATTCAAAAGGGATGAAACTGGTTCTCAACAACGGGATATTTTACGAATTTGTTCCCTTCAACGAAAGCAATTTTGATTCCGAAGGGGCTCTGAAACCCCGTGCAGAAACTCTTCACGTCGGACAGGTACAGGAAGGAACCGAATACGCTTTGCTCATTTCGACCTGCGCAGGAGCCTGGCGCTACCTGATTGGCGATACAATAAAATTCACCTCGCTGGAGCACTACGAAATAGCAATCACCGGCCGAACCAAACACTTCCTGAGCTTATGCGGCGAACACTTGTCCCAGGACAACATGAACAAAGCCATTAAAACGGTATCCGATGAACTCAACATCGACATTAAAGAATTTTCCGTTGCAGGTATCAATTACGGTTCCCTCTTTGCACATCGCTGGTATATCGGGACCGATGACGCAGTAGATAAGAACGTAATGAAAGAAAAGCTCGACGAGCATCTGAAAGTCCTCAACGACGATTACCGGGTCGAACGTATCGCGGCGCTGAAAGAAATATTGGTCGAGATTCTTCCTGCGAATGTCTTTTACGACTATATGCGGGAAAAGGGAAAAGAAGGCGGTCAGAACAAATTTCCCCGTGTGATGAAAGAAGGAAAACTGAAAGAATGGGAGACCTATCTTGTTCAGCAAAATCTTATTAAACTGGAATTATGATCGAAGCAATACGTGATGGTGTTGGTTTGGGACTGATGTTGGCCATCGCTTTCGGTCCGTCATTTTTCGCCTTGCTTCAGACCAGTATCAAAAACGGATTGTTGTCAGGGATTACCCTGGCTCTGGGAATTTTCACAAGTGATGTCCTTTACGTAGTGGTTGCCTATTTCGGAGCCACCCGGCTACTCAGTGACCCTCAGAATAAATTTTACATCGAAGCCATAGGCGGATTGCTACTGGTCGCATTCGGAGCTTTCGCCCTTCTTCAGAAAAAACACACGCAAAAAACGATCGAAGTGATTTACGAAAAGCCGTCAGTAACTTTTGTCAAAGGTTTTCTGCTCAACACCTTCAATCCCGCCGTTTTTTTGCTGTGGTTTCTTTGGGTGAGTATTTTCAGTGCTAAGCTGCAATTTTCAAAACTTCACATCATCGTCTGCTTTTGTGTCGCTCTGGGTACTGTTTTCACTACCGACGTCCTGAAGGCCGTTGTAGCCAACCAGCTCCGTAACATCATGACGGCAGCCGTCCAGGTTTGGGCCAGCCGGCTGCTGGGATTGGTGCTGATAACAATAGGCATCAACCTGATGTGTTCAGATTGCCTGCTGCATTTCTTCTTCAGGCTTATTGGACGGGGATGATACTCAGGGTTTCTCTAAAACTTTCCTGATATCCGGCTTGAAATAATTCGTTCCCTTCAGGATTTTGCCGTCTTCCCTGAAAATGGGCTGGCCATTTTCGTCCAGCTTAGACATATTGCTCCGCTGTATTTCGTCAAAAATTTCCTCTATTTTATGCTGCAATCCGTGCCGTAAAATGGTTCCGAATACAATATACAACTGATCCCCCAGGGCATCCGCCACTTCCACCAGATTCCCGCTTTTGCAGGCTTCCAGGTACTCTTCATTCTCCTCCTTGAGCAGATTGAATCGCAATTGGTATTCCTGCTCACCTACATTTACTTCCGGACTTTCCCTGTTTCCGATTTTAAAAACCTCGTGAAAGGTTTTTACCTGATCTATCTTTTCGGTAAACAACTGTTTTTGGGGCACTGCGATCAGGGTTTTTTAGCCTTGTCTGATTTGTACTGTTCATTCAATCCGTTCAATACATCAGCCGTAATATCCAGGCTGTCTGCTCCGAGCAAAAGGCTGCCGCCAAGGCTTGAATAGGATAAAATATAATTGTAACGGCCCTCCTTATTGTATTCTTTGAGAAATTGGCTTATTTTGTTCTGAAGAACAACATTTTTTTTCTGCGTCTCATCGGCAAGTACGGTCAACTGCTTTTCCATGCCATCCAATTCTTCTTTGCGCTTCATCAGGTCGGCCTCTGCAAGTTTGCCCTGATCAGGTGTATAGCCACCCTGGCTGGCCTTCTGCTGAAACTCGCCATAATCCTGTTGAAGCTTTTCGGCTTTTTGCTTATAAACCGATTCCAGCTGATTTTGCCGGGCAGCCGTTTCGCGTTTCAGAACCTTTACGTATTCGTAATTCCCGTACAGACTGTCTGCATTGACAAAAACAATCCTGGAGGCCTTGAGTTCTTTGGGGTTAAATTTCACTGCAGTTTCTGTAGAATCCTTTCCCGAATGAGCTCCGGCATGCATACCGTGATGTTTTCCTTCAAAATGGAGGTAATACAAAAAGGCCACTGATACAATCAGCAGAACCTGAATCAATGTGGAGGAATTTTTCAAATGGTCTGTTTTTGGTTGCCGGCAAAGATAAAGCAAATCCTGAAAATGCTTGTGCTTAAATTAATTTAAATTTACAGCACATGACCTTTCTTCAACAGCTGGCCGATTACCTGCTCAAACATCACCTGAATAACCTCAACCGCCTGTGCATCGTCTTTCCAAACCGGCGTGCGGGTCTTGTTTTTAAATCCGTTTTGAAAGAACATATAAAAAACCCTGAACAGCAGAATAGCCCTGAGCAGCTTCCCGAAATTTATTCCATTGAAGATTTCATAATTAAACTCAGCGGACTCGAAATACTCGATCCGGTCGGACAATTGGCAGAACTCTACAACGCGTACACAGAGACCGAAAAAGGAACGCCGGAAAGTTTTGATGAATTTTCAAAATGGGGACAAATTCTTTTATCCGATTTCAACGAAGTCGACCAGTACCTGATCGATCCCGGAGAATTGTTTCTCAACCTGAAAAGCATCAGGGAAATTCACAACTGGAACCTGGACGAAACAAGTCTTACTGAATTTCAGCAGAACTATCTGAATTTCTGGGAATCCATCGGTACCTGTTACACGGCGTTCTCCAAAAATCTGGCAGCAAAAAGACTGGCCTACCCGGGAATGGCCTACCGTAAGGCTGCAGAAAACAGTTCCGAAACGGAGGCGACCCAATCCTGGGAAAAAATAATCTTCGCGGGATTCAATGCCCTCAATGCAGCAGAAGAAAAACTATTCGCTGATCTGGTTAAACAAAAGAAAGCCGAAATTTTCTGGGACGCCGACTCCTACTATACCGAAAATACGATCCAGGAAGCAGGCCGTTTTCTGAGAAAATACAGAAACGCAGGGACCTTCGCCAACCCTGAAACCGGCAATTTCAACTGGGTCGAAAACAAGCTCGCCCTGGACCCTAAAAAAATTACAATCACCGGCGTTTCAAAAAACATTGGGCAGGCCAGACTGACCGGCCAGCTCATCCGGGAACAAATGATACAGCAGCAATCGGCTCCCGATTCCGGCTCAGGATCCGCCTCAGGATCAAACTCCGGTTCCGGCTCATTACTGTCAAATACAGCCATCGTCCTTGCCGACGAAACCCTGCTTTTCCCGGTACTCCATTCCCTGCCCGAATCTGCAAAAAATGTCAATGTCAGCATGGGCTATCCCTTAAAAAATACGGCCCTTGCCCAATTTACGGACCTGATCCTGCAATTGCATGAAAACCAAAGTCAAAGCGGTAAAAAAAAATTCTATCACCGCAAGCTGACCGCCTTTTTCAGACACCCCTATTTCTCATTGGCTATCGACGAATCCGGTGAAAAAATCTCCCGCAATGTGATCAGTTACTTACAGGAAAACAATGTAATTTTTTGTTCAGCAGAAAACATTCGCCCGCTAATGGCGAATGCCCCGAAACAAAAGCGCAATTTGCTGGATATGCTTTTCTCTGACTGGATCAGCCTGGAGCAAATTCTTGATTTTTTTTCCCGTCTCATTGAAAATCTTGAAGAGCAACTCAGTTCTTCAGCAGAAGCCGAATTCCTCATTGCTTTCTCAAAAATCATAAGCAGAATCAAAGCTCTGCCTCTTTCAAATACAGGTGCGAATCCTGTAAAAACCTTCCGCAATCTGCTCGACCGGATGACAGCCATCACAGCGCTCCCCTTTTTCGGAGAACCCACCTCAGGCCTGCAAATCATGGGAATGCTGGAGACCAGGGCTCTTGATTTCGACCGGGTGATCCTGCTCTCGGCAAACGAAGGCGCACTTCCCGCCGGAAAAACGCAGGCAACCTTTATTCCTGTCGACCTCAGACGGGCCTTCGGCCTGCCTACCTTTTCAGAAAAAGACGCCTTGTTTGCGTATCATTTCTATCACCTGTTACAGCGGGCCAAACACATCGAAATTATTTACAATACCGAAGCCGACGTGACAGGAGGCGGGGAAAAAAGCAGATTCCTCACCCAGCTTCTGCAGGAGTTTCCTCCCGTCAACAGTTCTGCACATATCCGTGAACAGTTGCTTGAGGTGAATACAGACCCCAACGCCAATGATCCTGAAATACGTATCCCGAAAACCGAAGACGCAATAGCCCTTATCGTTAAAAAGGCTGAATCCGGTTTTTCCCCTTCCCTGATTAACATCTACCGCAACTGCTCCCTTCAGTTTTATTTCAATTTAATCGGCAATTTAAGAGCCGCTGAAACAATCCAAGACAGTATCGGCGCAGATACCCTGGGTACAGTACTTCACAAAACCCTTGAAATGCTGTACCGTCCGGCAATTGACAAAACGCTTACTGCCGATAAACTAAGTGAAATGAAAGCGGCTGCAAACCAGCTGCTTTCTCAAAACTTCCAGGATCACTACGAACCGGAAGATCTTTCTTTCGGAAAAAATCTGCTTACCCTTAAAACAGCACAAACCTATCTGTCCCGTTTTTTCGACTCCGAACTTGAATTTATCGAAGGCCTGTCAAAACAGGGTAAAACGCTCCTCATCCGCGAACTCGAAAAGGAGTACAGCTGCGATTTACCTACAGATAAAGGCAAAATTAAAATCAAGGGAAAAATAGACCGTATAGACGAAATCGGTTCTACCCTGCGCATATTGGATTACAAAACCGGCAAAACAGAGGAAAGGGAACTGAAAGTTTCAGAAATGCAAGCCTTAAGAAACGATCCGGTTTTGAACAAGAGTTTTCAATTACTGATGTATGCGTTGCTGGTTTCTGAAAATCACCAGGGCTTTACAGCACTGGAACCGGGCGTCATCAGCTTCAGGCAGCTGACACCCGGAAGCAGAGCAATCCGTGTTAACCAAAGCAAGGTTGTTACAAAAGAAGTACTCACCGGTTTTTCCGCTCTGCTGGCCGACCTGTTCCACGAAATTTACGATCCTTCAACCCCGTTTACGCAAACCGCCGATACAAAAATTTGTGTACATTGTGACTTTAAATCCATATGCAACCGTTAATTTTCACCCCTATGCAAAAAAACCGTTTTCTCTTCCGGCCTGTTTCCTTTCTGTTAGCCCTGCTTCTGATGACTACTGTTTTTTCATTTGGTCAGGACCTGCAGCCAACCCCAACGGAAGCCTGTCTGACCGTTAAAGTTTTTGACGGCAAGAAAAAACCACAAACCGGTGAAAAGGTAATTTTTGAAAACAGCGCTTCAAAAAAAGAATTCAGCGGAGTAACCAAAGAAAACGGATCCTTTAAAATCCTGCTTCCGAAAAATGCCACCTACAAAATCAAATACAAAAACTTCAGTACAAACGTAGATTATTCAACCCTTACCCTTCCGCTTTCCAAGGATACCCTTGTAAATTTTGCGGTTAACCTTACCTTTGATACCCCTGAAACCTTTACCCTCGGTGATGTTAATTTTGATGCCGGCAAAGCATCAATACGTCCCGAATCGTTTAAGGAACTCAACCAGCTGGCAGAATACATGAACAACAAAAAAGACCTGGTTATTGAAATTGCCGGTCATACAGACAATGTCGGCACAAAGGAATCCAATCAAAAACTTTCAGAGGATCGTTCAAAAATGGTTGTAGACTACCTCGTCAAAAAAGGAATTGCGCAATCCAGACTAAAAGCCATCGGTTACGGTGACTCCCGTCCTGTTGCCTCTAACGATACCGATGCCGGAAAACAGAAGAACAGAAGAACTGAAATTCGCGTTATCAGCAAGTAAACCATCCGGCCGGTTCACGAGTCGGTGAATCGATAACCGACCCCCCTGATCGAATGAAAGTAGCGCGGGCTCCTGGGCTCGGGTTCAAAGTATTTCCGAAAGGCAAGAATATAATTGTCAATGGTCCGGGTAGAAGGGTAAACATCCACCCCCCATACTGTTTCCAGAATTTGTTCCCGTGAAACAACCTGACCTCTGCGGTCAATCAGCAGCTTGAGCAGAAGAACTTCACGTTTGCTGATCCGCTGTCTTAATCCATTGGCACCGGTAATTTCAAAAGTTGAAAAATTAATGCTGTTTTCTCCAAACACACAGGTTTTTAGTACACCTGCAACGGATTCGCTTTTTTCATTCCGTTTCAAAAGGTTCTTCACCCTCAACAGAAATTCTTCCAGATTAAAGGGTTTGGCAAGATAGTCATCCGCGCCGAGCCGGAGTCCCCTTATCCGGTCTTCACTTCCCGATTTGGCGGTTAAAAACAAAATAGGAATCTCGCTGTTTTCCAGACGGATGGTTTCACAGACCGAAAACCCATCCAGCTCCGGAAGCATAACATCCAGTACCAGAAGATCGTATCGCGCCTCCCTGAATTCCTGCAAGGCTTTTCTGCCGTTCTCAACTGCATTCAAAAAATAGCCCTCCAGCTCAAGATTTAGCTT
>Ga0206879_1166_pt1 | contig 13963 bp, 13 predicted proteins | sample Alteio_BWOrgCont_5_FD_152897 | JGI IMG/M metagenome (GOLD analysis project Ga0206879, IMG submission 152897) | Enriched cells from forest soil in Barre Woods Harvard Forest LTER site, Petersham, Massachusetts, United States -... | ecosystem: Environmental > Terrestrial > Soil > Temperate forest > O... | reverse complement strand
GGCTTTTGGCAAGCGTGGCGGTTTCGTTTTTTACGCCTTTGACTTCGTTTCCCGCCCGAAGATCCACCGCAATGCAATTGTATCCAAGTTTGCAAAGACGAAGCGCCGTTTCCCGGTATTCTCCCCTGCTGAAACCGGCCTGGTGGCAAAGAATCATATAGGGTAAGCTGTCGTTGATAAAATACAGATCTGCGGTAACAATAACCGGATCCCTTGTTGCGGACATGGTGATTTTTTGCTGGGCGTAGAAACAGGGCGACCCGACACCAATGGCAAGAATCAATGCAAGCAAATACCGTAAATACATGGCTTATTCGGCCAATAAAATAACCTTATTATTGAGCATCTCAACGACCCCTCCGTTTATGCTGAACTGCTGGGTCTCTTTGTGATCGTTGATAACGTTGACCGTTCCTTTCTTTAAAGAGGCAATAATCGGGGCGTGATTATTCAGCAAACCAAATGAACCATCAGTGCCGGGAAGTTTAACGGACGTTACTTCTCCGCTAAAAAGTTTTTTATCCGGTGTAATTATTTCTAAAAACATGTTATTTGGTTTCGGCTAACATTTTCTTGCCTTTTTCAATGGCTTCCTGAAGATTTCCGACCAGGTTAAAAGCTGCTTCAGGGTACTGGTCTACTTCACCGTCCATGATGGTGTTGAAATCTTTAATGGTATCTTCTATGGGAACAAACACACCCTTGAGGCCGGTGAATTGCTCAGCCACATGGAAAGGCTGGGACAGGAAGCGCTGAACCCTTCTGGCACGATGAACCACGAGTTTGTCCTCTTCAGAGAGTTCATCCATTCCAAGAATAGCAATGATATCCTGCAGTTCTTTGTAACGCTGAAGAATTTGTTTAACGCGTTGTGCGGTATTGTAATGTGCCTCTCCCAATACGGCAGGTGTTAAAATCCTGGAAGTTGAATCCAGCGGGTCAACGGCCGGGTATATTCCAAGCTCTGCAATTTTACGGCTGAGAACGGTGGTGGCATCCAGGTGGGCAAAGGTAGTTGCCGGAGCCGGATCGGTGAGGTCATCAGCAGGAACGTAAACGGCCTGCACTGAAGTAATAGAACCGCGTTTGGTTGAGGTAATTCGTTCCTGCATCGCGCCCATTTCGGTCGCCAGCGTAGGCTGGTATCCAACTGCCGACGGCATACGTCCCAGCAGGGCAGATACTTCTGATCCGGCCTGGGTAAACCGGAATATATTGTCGATAAAAAACAGAATATCTCTTCCTCCGCTTGCTTTATCATTGGGATCTCCGTCTCTGAAATATTCAGCAACCGAAAGACCCGATAGTGCAACCCGCGCACGGGCTCCCGGAGGTTCGTTCATTTGTCCGAAAACAAGAGTAGCCTGTGATTTTGCCAGTTCGGTCATATCCACTGCACTCAAATCCCATCCTCCTTTTTCCATGGAATGCTTGAACGCATCTCCGTATTTAATAACCCCTGATTCAATCATTTCCCTGAGCAAATCATTTCCTTCGCGTGTACGTTCTCCGACACCTGCAAAAACAGAAAGACCTGCATAACCTTTGGCGATGTTATTGATCAGTTCCATGATCAAAACCGTTTTTCCTACTCCGGCTCCGCCGAACAGTCCTATTTTTCCGCCTTTTGCATAGGGCTCTAAAAGGTCAATGACCTTAATTCCGGTAAACAACACCTCTGTGGAGGTAGATAACTCCTCGTATTTGGGAGGATCCCGGTGAATGGAATAACCTTTGCTTTTATCAACCTTTCCTATGCCGTCAATGGCATCACCCACTACATTGAACAGCCGTCCTTTGATCTGTTCTCCTACGGGCATCTTGATCGGAGCTCCGGAAGAAGTAACTTCGGTGCCACTGCTCAAGCCTTCGGTAGAATCCATCGCAATGGTGCGAATGGTGTCTTCGCCAACGTGTTTCTGGCATTCGAGGATGATCGACGTGCCATCCGGACGTTTTACTTCAAGGGCATCCAGAATATTGGGGAGTTTGGCCCCTTTTTGTTCAAAACTGACATCAATTACCGGTCCGATGATTTGAGTGATTTTTCCTTTTAAAGTTGACATAGATCTGGAGCGTATGAATTAGGCCGCAAAGATATTGTTTTTTGAATTGCATATTCCTCTATTGTTGATAAATTGTAAATTATTCCTTTTCCATATCTTCGTGCCCGCATCGGAATGAGGTATGAAAGTTTATCGAACAATTGAGGAGTTTAAAGGTCTTCTTTTTCCGGTAGTTACTTCGGGGACATTTGACGGTGTCCATCTGGGTCATCAGGCCATACTAAAACGGCTTAAGGAAATAGCTGTTCAGAGCGGAGGAGAAACTGTTTTGCTGACTTTTTTTCCTCATCCGCGGATGGTGTTGTTCCCGGATGAAGAGGTACTAAAAATGCTAAGTACCCAGGAGGAGAAAATCAGTTTGCTGGAAGAGCAGGGCGTTGATCATTTAATCATATATCCCTTTTCCAAGGAATTTTCAAGGATGTCTTCGGTTCAGTTTATACGGGATGTTTTGGTTAATAAAATAGGGACCAAAAAGCTGGTTATCGGTTACAACCATCATTTCGGACGCAACCGGGAAGGATCCTTTCTCCACCTGAGGGAATTTGGTCCTGTTTACGGCTTTGAAGTGGAAGAAATTCCGGCCAGGGATGTGGATTCTGTTGAAATCAGTTCCACTAAGATCAGGCAGTCTCTGGAAGCCGGGAATATTTTATCCGCTAATACTTTTTTGGGTTACCCTTACGTTATAAGCGGTGAAGTTGTAAAAGGTAAACAGCTGGGCCGGAAATTGGGATATCCGACAGCGAATATTCAGGTTCAGGACCGGTATAAACTGATTCCGGGAAACGGAGTGTACGTTGTTAAAGTGACGTACAGAAATAAACACTATAAAGGGATGCTCAATATCGGAACCAACCCTACGGTGAATGGAGTCAACAGGAGCATAGAGGTTCATATTCTGGATTTTAATCAGGATATATATGGAGAACAGCTTAAATTAAGCCTTATTGAAAGAATAAGAAGTGAGGAAAAGTTTGAAAACATTGAAAAGCTGAAGGCTCAATTGGGAAAAGACAGGGAAAAAACAGTACAATTATTTTCAGAAAAAGGAAATTGAATACAACTCAGCGCGCCGCGGTTTCAGTTTTTGCGATTTTGTTGCATATCTCTGGCCTTTCGGCACAAACCCAGACCGAACCTGGCCCAACCGAATCGGCACGGCAGGCTGTTGATTCGCTTACGTTGGATACCATGGCAGGGTTTAGCAGTTTAGACCTGGCCGTTAAAGCCGGAGATCAGGTTGTGAAGCTCGTGCTTAGAAAACAAAAACTGAAGGAGTTTCCGGTTGACATTCTGACCTTGAAAAACCTCCAGTACCTTGATCTGAGTAAGAATTCAATTAAGGAATTGCCCGAAGGTATTGATTCGCTCCGTCAGCTGCAGGTATTGATTCTTTCCAGGAACCGTCTTCAGCGCCTGCCGAAACAAATCGGCAGGCTAAGAAATCTCAAAATTCTGAACGTCAACCAGAACGATCTTGTTGCATTGCCTCCGCAGATTGGCGATCTGGAGAATCTGGAATATCTGGACCTCTGGAGTAATAACATATCTGTATTTCCTGAACAGATGTCCAGTCTAAGCAAACTGAAAGTTATGGATCTCAGGGTAATTATGATCGAAGACGATGACCAGCAAAGACTCAAAAATTTACTTCCCAACACCCTCATTGAATTTTCACCGGGATGCAGGTGTAAAACTCAGTAAGAGTGATTTTTAATTAGAATTTAGTGATTTTTTATAAAAAATCATGTAGGTTTGTAACCCTTAAAATAAAAAAAGATAAACATGACTAAATTGAGCGTTGCTTGTTTAACTCTTGCGGTTTCATTTTCTTTATGCCCCCGATTGACCCTGGCGCAGTCCAATCAGGACGCAGTTCTGATGACGGTCGGTGATTCAAAGGTTACAGTGGCCGAATTCGATAATGTGTATAAGAAAAACAGCGGTAAAGAGAGTGTGGCTGAAAAAAAATCCCTGAATGATTATGTGGATTTATACATCAATTTTAAATTGAAAGTAAAAGAGGCGGAAGAATTGAAGCTGGACACCTCGGAAGCATTCAAAAAGGAACTGGCCGGTTACCGCCAGCAGCTTGCCCAGCCGTACCTGACAGATAAAAATGTGAGCGAACAGCTTTTAAAAGAGGCCTATGAGCGCAAGCAACTCGAAGTAAGGTCGAGTCATATTTTGGTTAAATGTGCTGAAAATGCACTGCCCAAGGATACTCTGATCGCCTACAACAAAATTATGGGTTACAGAGATATGCTCATGGGTAAGAAGGGACCTAAAATCGAATTTGAAACACTGGCAAAATCAAGTTCTGAGGATCCGTCCGCTAAAGAAAACGGAGGCGATCTGGGCTATTTTTCTGCGTTTGATCTGGTTTACCCTTTTGAAACGGCCGTATATACGGCCAAAATAGGCGAAATCAGTATGCCTGTGCGCACCAAGTTCGGCTACCACCTGATTAAAGTTATTGACCGTCGTCCTGCCCAGGGTGAAATCCAGGTGGCGCACATCATGATAAAAACACCAAAGGGAATGACCAGGGAAGATTCTGTTAAAACCAGAGCAACAGCTGATCAGATCCTGGAAAAGATTAAGTCCGGAGCAAATTTTGCTGACCTGGCCAAACAGTTTTCGGATGATAAAGGCTCTGCACCAAAGGGAGGGGAATTACCCTGGTTTGGCATAAACCGTATGCCAGTTGAATTTGAAAAAGCCTCTTTTGCCTTGAAAAATAACGGGGATGTTTCAGAGGTTGTCCGCACACGCTATGGCTGGCATATTATAAAACGTCTGGACAGGCGCAACGTCGGATCTTTTGAGGATATGAAATCAGAGTTGAAAGCAAAAGTAGCAAAAGACAGCCGCTCTCAAATGGGAAGAACTTCCATGATTGCAAAAATAAAAGCAGAATATAAATTTAAAGACAACCCTAAACTTGAAACTGAATTTTACGCTGTTGTGGATTCTGATTTTTTTAAAGGAAACTGGAAAGTCGCAAAAGCAGAGAAACTGAACAAAGTCATGTTTGCCCTTAATGACCAGAAATACACTCAGGTTGATTTCGCCAAATTTATAGGGCTGCACCAAAGCAAAAGGGCGAAAACCGAACTTAAACCCGTTCTGGATGCCCTGTATAAGCAATTTGTTGACGAGTCCTGCATAGCCTATGAAGAGGCTCATCTGGATCAGAAGTACCCGGAATTCAGATCGCTGATGCGGGAATACAGAGACGGCATTCTGTTGTTCGACCTGACCGACAAAAAAGTATGGTCGAAAGCCGTCAAAGACACCGTCGGACTCCGGGAATATTATGAGAAGAACAAACAGAATTATTTGTGGGAAGAAAGGGCTGAAGCATCGATTTATACCTGTGCCGATGAAAGGATTGCGAATGAAGTAAAAGCGATGCTTAAGAAAAAGAAAACGGAAAAAGAAATCCTGGATCAGGTCAATAAAAACTCGCAGTTAAATTTGCAGATCGAATCAAAAGATTTTCTCCCAAAAGAAAATAGTTTTGTTGATGCCAATTGGAATCCCGGCATTTCTGCTACGAAGACCGAGAACGGAAAAGTCATGTTCGTTGAGGTTACCAAATTGCTGAAACCCCAGCCAAAGGAGTTCAATGAATCCAAAGGACTGGTTACTGCGGATTACCAGAATTACCTTGAAAAGGAATGGATTAACTCCCTGAAAACCAAATATCCTGTTACGGTCAACAAGGACGTATTGGCAACTATTCAGTGAAACGGCGGCCCCTGCCTTTCCTAAGTTACGGGCGATACGGACAACTGTCCGGAAGCATTGTTTTAATCGGGTTACTTAGCAGTATACTGTTCTCTTTTTGCAAAAATAAAGAGGATGTGAAAAAGGGCGCCATTGCCAGGGTCTACGATCAATACCTGTACGGAGATGAACTGAAGAATCTGGTTCCCAAGGGAACAAAAAAAGAAGACAGCCTTGCGCTTATAAAAAAATACATCAACAGTTGGACAAACGAAATGCTCACCCTTCACAAAGCGGAGGAAAACCTGAGTGAGGTTCAGAAAGATGTGGAAAAGCAGCTGAAGGACTACCGGAATTCACTGATCACCTACACTTATGAAAAAGAACTAATAAGGCAAAAGCTCGATACGCTGGTACGTGCAGGAGAAATCGAAAGTTATTATGCCAGGAATAAAAACAATTTTGAACTCAAGGACAATATTATCAAAGTGCTTTATGTTAAGGTGAATAAAAAAGCTCCCAACCTCCAGAAGGTGAAACTACTTTACCGTTCAGAAAATCCGAAAGACAAAGAGGCCCTTGCCGGCTATTGCAATCAATACGCCGAAAATTTCTATCTGGATGATAACCAATGGCTGTTGTTTGATGATTTGCTTAAGGAAATTCCAATTCAGGCCACTTACAACAAAGAACTTTTTTTACAAAACAACCGTTTCATAGAAGTCAGCGATTCGTCCAGTCTTTATTTCGTGAATATTAAAGGCTTTCAGATAAAAAACAGCATTTCCCCGCTCGCTTTTGAAAAAGAGAACATAAAAAACATAATTTTAAACAAAAGAAAGCTTGAATTGATCAATAAAATGAAAGATGAAGTTTACAAAGAAGCCCAGCTTAATAACAACGTGGAGAACTTTTAGCAGCCCACTCCTTTTTCTGCTGCTTTTTCAGGTTGTTGTTGTTTCCCAGAATCCGGTGGTTGATAAGGTTGTTGCGGTTGTCGGTGATAAAATCATTACCAAATCACAACTGGAGGAGCAGTATTTAAGCTATTCGACCAAGACCGACAAAATGGATCCTGTGCAGATGCGATGCAGACTGCTGGAGCAAATCATGTTTCAGCGACTGTTGCTTTCCCAGGCCCAAAAGGACAGCGTAATGGTCACTGACCAGCAGGTCGAACAGGAACTGGAGCGTCGTGTTAAAATTTTTTCAAACCAGTTCGGATCCGAGCAAAAGTTTATCGAATTCTATGGGAAATCCATTGAGGATTTTAAATCAGAAATGCGGGACAACATCAGGGATCTCATGCAGGCCCAGAAAATGCAAGCCAAAATTACCGAGGATATTACCGTTACTCCTGCGGATGTCAGGGCGTATTACAATTCCATACCAAAGGACAGCCTTCCCTTTGTCAATGAAGAAGTGGAAATCGGCCAGATCATAAAAAAACCACCGGTTTCTGAAGAGGCAAAAAGGGAAGCCAGGGAGCGTCTTCAGGTTATACATGACCGGGTCAAAAAAGGAGAAGATTTTGCTGTGCTGGCTGCATTGTATTCTGAAGATCCCGGTTCTGCTGCCAAAGGAGGTAATTACGATAGTCTGAAACGTGGTTCGTTTGTGCCTGAATTCGATGCTGTTGTGTTTCAGCTCAAACCCGGAGAGATATCTCCTGTGTATGAAATGCCGCCCTACGGCTACGACATTGCCATGCTGAGGGGGAAAAGGGGAGAAGAAGTGGATGTTTGCCATATTCTTATTGCTCCGAAATCCTCTGCTGAAGATTTAAAAAAGGCGGGAACTATTCTGGACAGTGTTTACCGCGTTATCAAGCACGACTCGCTTCCTTTCAGAGAAGCGGCTTCCCGATACACTGACGATGAAGAAGGAAAACAAACCGGGGGCCTTATCGTCAATCCGCTTACCGGAGCGACCAAATTTGAAAAGACCGATCTGGGCCAGTTCGATCCTTCTCTGGCCTTTACTATAGACCGCATGAAGGTTGGTGAAATTACCGAACCCAGCATCACAACAACAAAGGATGGAAAACAGGCCTACCGAATTTTGTACCTCAAAAGCCGCAGCGAACCGCACAAGGCAAATCTGAAAGAGGATTATCAACGCCTTCAGGCCATTTCACTGGAAGAAAAAAAGAGAAAGGCCATGAGTACCTGGATCAAAAAGCACATTGTCGGAACGTATATTCATGTTGATGAGGAATACAAGAACTGCAAGTTTGAGCACAATTGGCTGGTGGATCAATAAATTCAGAACGTATGGAATACAAAAATGATGTAGAGGCGGTGGATGCCTTCAATGTAAAGTACAAAGTCTTAAAGCAGGAAATTGCGAAAGTGATCGTTGGTCAGAATGAAGTGGTCAAGGATGTGCTGATCTCGATCTTCAGCAAGGGGCATTGTTTGCTGGTAGGGGTTCCGGGTCTGGCCAAAACATTATTGGTAAATACCATTTCTGATGTGCTGGGTCTCAGTTACAACAGGATTCAGTTCACCCCTGATCTGATGCCTTCTGATATTGTCGGCACCGAGATTCTGGATGAGAGCAGACAATTTAAATTTATCAAAGGACCGCTTTTTGCCAATATTATTCTCGCCGACGAAATCAACCGGACACCTCCCAAAACCCAGGCTGCTTTATTGGAAGCCATGCAGGAAAAGGCCGTAACCGCAGCCGGTAAACGCTATGAACTGGGTTCTCCGTTTTTTGTATTGGCCACTCAAAATCCGATTGAGCAGGAAGGAACCTATCCCTTGCCTGAAGCTCAGCTTGACCGTTTCATGTTCAATGTCTTCCTGGATTATCCCAAATACGAGGAAGAAATCAAAGTGGTGAAAACCACTACCTCCGATCAAAAATCGGTATTGAATAAAATTCTGACGGTGGAAGAAATTCTTTATTTCCAAAATCTGGTCAGGCGTGTTCCGGTAACCGATAACGTTCTGGAATTTGCCGTCAAGCTGGCCCGCAAATCAAGGCCTGAAGGAGAAGAGGCCTCTGAGCAGATAAAGAATTACATTTCCTGGGGCGCAGGGCCCAGAGCTTCGCAGTTTTTGGTGATCGGTGCCAAATGCAACGCCATACTCAGCGGGAAATATTCTCCCGACATAGAAGATGTACGCTCGGTTGCGCTGGCCATTTTGAGGCATCGCATGGTCCGCAACTATAAAGCCGAAGCCGAAGGAATAAGCATCGACAGCATTATCGGAAATTTGCTTCATTAGAAATGAACAGATCGGTAGAATGAACAGATCGGTAATACCTTTTGGCAAAAGCCGTTCCTTTTCAGAACTATTTTTAGCCTATACCGAAAATCCGGCCGGCCTTTCGCACTTTTATACGTACGCTTTAGAAATCGCATCCTTTAAACAAGCGATTGAAGACAGAAAAGAGGAAACGATCAATCGTGAACTCTTAGTCCGGGTACTGAAAAATCAGTACAAACGTTCGGGCCTTGAAGAACCTAAACAAAACAGCAGGGACTCTGGTTCGTCTATTGATCTGTTGTTGCGGCCGGATACCTTTACCGTTTGCACCGGACATCAGCTTTGTCTTTTTACCGGCCCTCTCTATTTTATTTATAAACTGGTTACTGTCATCAAACTGGCCGCACAACTCAAAGACTGTTATCCTGATTTTAATTTTGTTCCGGTTTACTGGATGGCGAGCGAAGATCATGACTTTGAAGAAATAAATCATTTGCAGCTTTTCGGGAAGAAACTGGTTTGGGAGTCAGCGCTTGTTGAGCAGGCGGGAATGAGGGCTGTAGGTGGCATTGAAACCAAATCGCTCGAGCCTCTGCTTGCACAGTTGAAGATGATTTTGGGAGAAGACCAGCATGCCAATCAGCTGTTCACGATTTTAGAAAAGGCCTACTTTGGACATGCGAATCTGGCGGATGCCACCCGTTTCCTGGTTCATGAACTGATGGGGAAGTACGGCCTGGTTGTTCTTGATCCGGATAATACAGAACTGAAAGCTGAATTTTCAGCCATTGTTAAAGATGACTTGCTTCATCAAACGAATTTCAAACTGGTAGATTCAACTGTCCGCGAATTGATTGCCGCAGGGTTCAGTGCTCAGGTAAATCCACGGGAAATCAACTGTTTTTATTTTCAGGATGGACTGCGCAAACGGATCATTGGGCCGGTAGCTACCGGAGAAGGAAGCACCCGGGAAGCAAAAAGAAACGAAGGAATTCAACCGGAGAAAGAAATCCTTTTCAGCAATCAGATGCTGGAGGAACTGGATTCGCATCCTGAAAAATTCAGCCCGAATGTAGTGCTGAGGCCTTTGTATCAGCAGAAGATTTTGCCCAATCTGGCCTACGTTGGTGGCCCTGGAGAACTGGCCTATTGGCTGGAGTTTAAAAAAATGTTTGAGCAGCATGGGATTAATTTTCCGATGCTGGTACCGCGAAATTTTGCCCTGCTTCCAGATTCGAAATCTGCCCAGGTCTGGACCAAATTCAGCTTTTCGGCGGAAGACTATTTTCAGGATACCGAACAATTGATAAAAAGTTTTGTACTAAAAAATGCCCAGACTCCGCTTTCGCTTTCTGCCGAGCAGGAAAAGCTGCATAACTTGTTTGAACAGATTTCGGCTGTGGCTGCAAGCGTTGACTCCACACTGAAAAACAATGTTCTTGCCGAAGAGCAAAAGGTCCTCAATGCCCTGAAAGGCATTGAAACCAAATTACTCAGGGCGCAAAAACAGAAAAACGAAGATGCGATCGGACAGATCAGGAAAGTTAAAGCCCGGCTTTTTCCGGAGGGTGAATTGCAGGAGCGAACTGATAATTTTATTCCTTTTTACTGCAAATACGGCCCGGGCTTTATTGAAATGCTGCTTAAGGAATTTAACCCCTTTGAAAAAGGGATGCTGGTTCTTTCTGAATAGTATCTGCCATGCGCAAACTGCTTCGTCGACTGCTCGTTTTTATTCTGAAATTTTGCGTTGCTTTTCTCGCCGTTTCTTTTCTGAGCGTGCTTGTTTTCAGATGGGTGCCCGTTCCTGTAACACCGCTTATGCTGCTCAAATGCGTTGAACAAAAGTCTAACGGTAAGCCTGTGAAACTGAGTAAAGAATGGGTTTCACTGGACCGTATCAGCAACCACCTTCAATTGGCCGTGGTATGTTCAGAAGATCAGAATTACCTGGAGCACCACGGTTTTGATTTCGGAGCCATTGAAAAAGCGGTTTCCTTTAACAAAAAGAGCCGGCACATCCGGGGTGCCAGCACCATCAGTCAGCAAACGGCTAAAAATGTTTTTTTATGGCCCGGGCGAAGCTGGGTAAGAAAGGGACTTGAGGTGTATTTTACATTTCTGATCGAACTGTGCTGGAACAAGCACAGGATCATGGAAGTTTACCTGAATGTGATTGAAATGGGGGATGGGATTTACGGCGCGGAACAGGCTTCCGAAACTTATTTTCACAAATCACCTGATCGTCTGCAGGTCAGCGAGGCGGCTTTACTGGCCGCCACATTACCCAATCCCATACAACTTTCTGCGGCACATCCCTCTTCCTATCTGATTTCCCGCCAGCAGTGGGTGCAGCAGCAAATGGAACTTTGGGGAGGTACCTTGAACTATTAAATCCTGTTATTTCCAAATCACCTGACACCCGGGCAGCAGCGCTTTAATGGTTTCAATCTGGGACTGGTCAAGACTGTTTCCTCGTACATCCAGCTTGCTCAGGTTTTTAAGGTAGCAGATATGCTCGGAGAGTTTTGAAAATTTATTATTGCGTATCGAGAGATAATTCAGGTTTTTCAGGTGATAAATTCCCAAGGGTAAACGCTCAAGTCCATTGTTGTCAAGGATCAGCTCCGTCAGATTTTTCAGTTGGGCTACACCTGCCGGCAGGGTTTTCAAACCGCAGCTTACCAGGGTAAGGGATCTTAGATTATCCAGGTTTGAAAAAGCTGAGGGCAATGGACGAAGTGTGGTTTGAAAGATAAGCACATCTGTCAATGCGTTTAAAAATCCAAACGAGGAGGGAAGACTCAGCGTATCTGAATTGTTCTGAATCTCGAATGTTTTTAACCGCGACCAGTTTCCGATTTCGGCAGGGAGCGAATCCAGTCTGGTGTCTTCCAGGTCAATCTGCATAATGCTGCTCCAGTTACCTGTGGTTTTGGGCCATGCATTGAATCCGTTTCCTTTGCTAGAAAAATAAAGAAGGCTGGAGAAATTTCCGAAGTCTTCCGGCAATACGCTGAGGTGGTTGAAGCCCAGTTTCAGCACCTGAAGGTCTCTGAGTTTACCGACTTTAGCCCATAGCTTAGGCTCCAAATCAGAATTGGTCAGATTCAGATTATAGACTTTATCTTTTGAGGAGAGGGCAGACTTTAGATTTTTGTACGTTACAGCATTAGGAGGGCTGTAAAGCGTAAACGGGTCGGGTTCCTGAGTGCCTTCTGAGGACTGGGCATTGCAGACATTCAGAGCAAGAACAGAAGCCAGGAAAAATAAGAAAGGCAGGCGTAAGGTATGTGAGTCAGAGTTACAAACCAAAATTGAAACCGATTCGTAAAATCAGGGGACTGGTGTTGTACGGTGAATTTAAATTCATGTAATCCATGTCCCATAAAATAGTAAGCAGGTAATACGCATGCTCACCGATCTGCCTTCTGATTCCGCCTCCTACCAGCCGACTGTCCACGTTGGTTCGTGTACTGAAAAAGTCTACCGATGGCACATTCAGTATCTCGTATTCGGCCTGCAAAAAGAAAACAGGGGTAATGTTGAAGCGCCCGTACACGCTACCCCCATAATAACTGGTACTCCCGTACCCGCCGGTGACCATATTTGCGCCTTCCCCATATAAAATCAGGTAGTTGGCCCGAATTCCTGCCTCCAGCCTTTCATTGAGCCGATAGCCTATTGTAGGGGCTATATTGATTTCAGAAATAAGAGAGAAATAAGCTCCGAGATCTCCGCCCCAGAAAATATTTTCCCGCCTGAATGCGGGAGGCGGCCCCTGGGACTGGCCCTGGTTTGGGGTCTTCAGTGAAGCATCTTTGTCGTAATATTGTGCCGGGCAGTCACTGACGAACAACAAGCCACCCAGCAGAAGAACATTTAAGGAGATTTTTTTTATTTTTCCCATCTTATACTATAAATTTAAGCAGCTCCGAAGTAAAAATACTAAAATACCGCAGTATATTCGCTACCGCTTAAACGATTTTAAATGAATTGTATTGTAACAGGGGCCAGCAGGGGAATTGGTTACGAAACGGTAAAAGCTCTTTCAAAGTTAACGGGCCATCAGATTATAGCTGTGGCCCGCACGCCCGAGTTGCTGGCGAGTCTTAACAACGAATGCAGGGCAGCAGGGGCTCAGAGCAGTATTCATCCGATAGCTGCAGATCTGGGAAAGCCCGAATCGCTCAACCAGCTTGTAAAGCAGGCGAGTTTGCTTTTTTCCCGTGTTGATGTGCTGATCAATAATGCGGGTCTTTTCCTCAACAAGCCTTTTCAGGATATCAGCGACAGCGAACTGGGCAGGCTTTATGAGGTCAATGTACTTGGCGTTTTCAGGCTTATACGGGAACTGGTTCCTTTGCTCGGTTCAAAAGCCACTGCAAACACAGGGGCAGGGCCATCCCATGTAGTCAATATCAGCAGTATGGGCGGGGTGCAGGGAAGCACCAAATTTAAGGGACTTTCGGCCTACAGTTCGGCCAAAGGGGCTCTGGCAGTGCTTACCGAGTGTCTCGCCGAAGAGCTGAAGACCCAGTTCATTACTGTTAATTGCCTGGCTCTTGGCGCTGTTCAGACCGAGATGCTTGAAAAAGCGTTTCCGGGCTATAAAGCGCCACTTTCTGCGGCGCAGATGGGCGCTTACATTGCAAATTTCGCCCTGACCGGCCAGGAGTTTTTCAACGGAAAAATTCTGGAAGTTTCGTTGAGCACGCCTTAGATTATCTGTCAGCCATTGACTATCCGTTAGCCATTAGCGAATCGCTTTTGATATTAAATGAGCTGATTAACAGAATGTTATGTTTTAGTTAATAAATATGTTTGTAATTGACGCGAAAGACTCTACATTTGCATCCCCAAATTCAAATTTTTCAAATTCGTTCATTGAACAAGAGTAAAAAGAAAGTTTATAATTATTTTGATTTATTATTTGCAGAT
>Ga0206879_1164_pt1 | contig 13973 bp, 10 predicted proteins | sample Alteio_BWOrgCont_5_FD_152897 | JGI IMG/M metagenome (GOLD analysis project Ga0206879, IMG submission 152897) | Enriched cells from forest soil in Barre Woods Harvard Forest LTER site, Petersham, Massachusetts, United States -... | ecosystem: Environmental > Terrestrial > Soil > Temperate forest > O... | reverse complement strand
AAATAAGTCTCCTTCAACTCTGTTGAGCTCTTTACTTCATAAAGCCTGTACGAATTTCCATCCCGAACCAATATATCCACAGCCACGAATACGCCATATTCCTCAAATGCTGCCTCGTAAATCACAGGAACTTTTGCTTCTATTAGTTCAGTAGTCCTGATAAGTGAATTGTCATGGTGTGGCACTTCCACACCGTTCGGGAATAACTGCCTTGCCAAAATCCCGACTTCTTTTCCTTTATCAAATACCGCCTGCTGGCTTCTGCTTATTTCGTTTCTGAGGCGTGGAGCGTATTTATTGAGGTGTAAAGACTTTAAACACTGCAGGCTGCGGAGGAAGGTGGATTTAGAGAGGAGGTGCGATGAGGTGGGCATTCGTTTGAGGGATACGCTGTGACAAAGACTGGTCTTTCAAAATATAATCAGTTTTTGTTATCCAATCCGCCACCCATTAATTTAATATCGCCCAAGGTGTCCATTTTAGTAAGGTTATAAGCTGTCCTCATTGCCTCTTTACTTTCAGGCGCAGATTTGTGAATTAAATCTTCAACATACGTTTTATCAGCATAATCCTTAAAAATATATTGGAAATGTCTGCCCATCAATCTCGTTGTCAGTATGCCAGTCTTTTCCAACTTGGTAACTTTTTGTTTCAGTTCAAGCTCGTTAATGTTTTCGCCCAAGTCAATATTTAGTATTTCACAATTTCTTTTGACAGGCTTGTTATCCATAACAAGGTATATGCCATTTGCATACTTTTCAGTGTATTCAATCTTTTTGATTACTCCGCCATCAGTTACTTTTAGCTTTTCCATTTTTTATTATTGTGTAAGGGATGATGAGTGAGGAGCGGTTTTTTGAGTTAATACTTTCCGTCTTGCTTCGTTTTTTGCTTTTGAAACAATGACTTCATTTTGGTCAAATATATTATGGTTTTCAATGAAATCAGTAATAACCGCTTCAATTACTGGAACTGAAACAGCATTTCCCATTTGCTTGTACACAGCATTGTCATTGGGTAGCAATTTATATGTATCAGGAAAACCCTGCAATCTGGCACACTCTCTCGGCGTAAGTTTTCTGGCCTTTCCATTTTGAACAATACCAAGCCTATTCGTATCTGATGCCGTCAGGGTGATTGAAATACTTTCGGGGTCAAGAAATTTGAATACTTCAAACGACATGTTTCCTGCCACAGGATTGTACTTGTTTTCATACGCACTCAAATACCCTTTTTTCAAAAGTGATTTTAAAATATTCTCCAAGTCAGTTTTTTTGTAAAAAGTTTTGATTTGGTCAATGGTCAATGATTTGCCGTCCTGATGTGTTCCAAAGGTTTTCCTCCTTCTGTTTCCGATGAGCAGGTTTAAGAAATTAATTTCCGCCTTGGTACAATCACCTTTGATTCCTAACTCCCAAGAATGAATTGACTGCCCACCCCTGTAATCAATTAGCCTGTATCCGTGCAGTTTTGACAGATTGCTTCCTACCACTTTTTTCAATTTGGTCACGAATTCATCAGTGCAATTATATTTTTCAGGAACCTTGGTTTCAAGAATGTCTTTTACGACCCTTATAGTTTTATCCTCTAAAAAAAGAGAAGTCTGTCCATTTTTTGTTTTGAACTTATGGGAATCGGAAGCCCCTACATCGGATTGAAGTGTCATCTTGATTTCTTCATTTAATATCCCGACAATGTATATACGCACCCTGTTCTGTGGAACTCCGAAATGACTGCTATTTAATAGAAAATAATCTACTTTATAATCAAGCTTTTTAAGATGATTTATTATGGTCTGAAAAGTCCGCCCTTTGTCGTGGGATGTTAAACCCCTAACATTCTCAAGCAAGAAACCTTTTGGTTTATATTTTGAAAGTAATCTTTCAACTTCAAAAAATAAAGTCCCCTTAGTGTCCTCAAACCCCCTTTGTTTTCCAGCGTAAGAAAACGATTGGCAAGGGAACCCCGCCAACATAAAATCAAATTTTGGCAATTCATCGACCTTTGTAACATCCGAATAAGGGTTATGCCCGAAATTTAATTCATAGGAAGCACAGGCATTTTTATCTATTTCAGATGAGAATACGCATTCTGTTTTCAAATCATATTTTTTGCAAGCCTGTTCAAATCCCAACCGGATACCACCTGTTCCCGCAAATAAATCAATGAATCGTATCATAGAACACTCTTAATCCAATTAGACAATACTTTAAATTCTTCAATTTTATATGCCACGGTACAATCGCTGTGATTGCAAATTGTTGAAATCGCTGCCGTCCTCTGAAAATTTCCTGCGCCATCAAGTACATAGGCAATTTTATATCCGTTTCTGTGAACCAATGCCTGACGTTCTGCTGCTTGTCCAGCCTTTCTTTCAATCGTACTGTTTGTTGTAACCTGAAAGCTAACTTCTATTCCAACCTTTTTCTTTCCCTTTTCAACCACTAAATCAAATGGCATTCCGCCTTTCTTGTCATAGCCTTCAATGCTGATATGACCATTTCTGATTATTTTGTATTCTTTGCCAAGTTCCTTTTCAAGATAATGCACAATCTCTGTTTGAGCCAATTGCCCCAAACTGTTTGAAGTCGCACCTCCTGTTATTCTACTAACAGTAATGTACCTCTGTTTAACGAAACTAATCAGTGACTTCTCATCGCCTAACATTATACCGACTTCACAGGCATGTAACGCTGCTTGGTCGGCATAATCGGAGGTAGAAGCAAACAATAAAAGGGCAATCATGTCACATGTTAAATCGTCCAACTCCTTTTTGATTATCAGCCCTTCACCGTCAATAAATAATTTTTTATTGTTGAGGCCCTTTATTGGTAGTCTTTTAAAGACGTATTTAAACTTTTTCTCTTTCCAAATAAAATCAAAATAGTATTTATCACCATCCCCCTTAACCTTTGGAAATATGTCTCTGAAAGAATTACCCAATCGTTGAATCGCTTCGCCACCATAATCAGCCAATACCACTAAATGTTTTAGAAAGAGATTTGCTGGATACTTTGCGACCTTGATTAATTCAAATAATTGGAATGGGTCATTTTTACTTAAAACAATTAAGTGCAAGAAATCCTCCTGTGTTTCTAAAAGAAGCGGAAGGACATTTACTAAGGCATTCTTGCTTTTTAAATCTTCGGGCCACCAAAGCGCCGCCTTTGTCCGTAGCTCAGTAATAGAACGATTAAATTCACCCATCTTGCGTTTGCGGCGTTTTGTTTTTTTGATTTTACGCAATTTCGGCAAGTTTGAGGTATGAATATAAAAAATGTTTCCTATTTTATTAACTGTTTGCTGTTTTTCGGCTTTTCCTGTGAATTGCGTTAGGAATTTATTAGGATAACTCCCATAATCAAAGATAATGTCTGCTTATAAGCACGATATTGTATTAAATACCTAATTTACCCAATGTAGATTTTCGGCCTTGGCTAATTGAAATTTATAGATGCCAACTCCTCATTCTCAAACAGCTTATCGGTTTCATCCAACAAATAATCGCAAATGTCCAATATGTCATTCATGGTAACGTCTTCTATGGGCTTTCCAACTTCAAATTTAAACTGCTTTTGTAAAAATGCGTATTCCTTATCAGTTTTATTATTTGGAAAATAATGTCCGTTATTATGAATGCTATTTCGCACATCTATTAAAAAGGAAGGCATATCACCTTTCATTATTCCAAATTCAGTAGAAATTAACTTAAACGGATTTCTTTTGTCATCAGGTAATTTACTTCTTTGAATAATTCTAAACGTAAATTCAGTCTGCGAGTAGAGATTTTGAAACAGCACAAAGCGAATTGCCATATATGTTTCCTTCATATATCTTTGAGCAATTGGCAAGTCTTTTATAGGAAATATTTCAGGTAAATCTCGTATGTACTTGGCAGCAAAATCAATTTCGGAGCCAGCAAGTTTGTGCGAAAACAGAAGAGTTTTAACTCCCATAAAACAAGAAACGTATCTGCCGTAATGGTAATACGCTAACCCCTTTTCCCTGCCCGCTTCTCTGTGTTTCTTGGCAAACTCAAATGATTTACTGGAAAGCTGATTTAAACGGTCAATAAATAATTGAATGTCATCCGCCATTGGAACAATCTCAGTTGTCAAATTATGCTCTCCTTGGAATTACCTTGTACTTCATGTCCCTTGTATCAAAAGCAGCGTACGTCCCCTCCAAAATATCTATGACCGCAGTATTTATATCGTGATTTTCCAATGCACCTGATTGAAGAATTACCTTGTTATTGTTATGTTTTTCAATCCGTACATGCACAATTTGGTCTGCATCACACACGACTGCCAAATTTGGATTGTGGGTCACGATAATTACCTGCCGTTTTTCTTTGGCGTTTTTAATAAACTGAGCAAGTAAATTATAAACGCTTTGATTATCCAAATTTTCTTCAGGTTGGTCAATGATTAAAGGCATATCATTTCTGTCAAGCGCCAAATAGAAAATCAAAAGCAATGCACCTCTTTCCCCTGGCGAAAGTCCTTCAATATTTTTTTCATTCAATTTTAATTTATAGGTGGGTTCCAAGTATTCAAGCCCGAACAGGAAATTATAGAGGTTTTCAACCGAATAACCACCTTTCATTTGTTTATCTACTTCCCTTTTTTCATCATTAAAATTGGGCCGTTTGTCAGATTTTAAATTATCTGTTATCGTATCCAAAAAGGAAATTATGTCATCTTCCCTTTCCCATTTACTGTTGAAAATAATATCAATCAATTTCCTTCTTCCATCATCTGTCCCGTGAAAACTTCCTTTTGACCCTGCGTTTATTTGAGATAGAAATTTATCTTCAAATCCATTAAGTTTATTCTCAACGTCTAATTTTATTTCATATTCCTTTAAAACATCGCCGTTCTTGGAAAAGAAGTCTGTGATTGGCTGATAAAATCCTCTGTAAGAATCCAAAATTTCCTTTTTCTTTCCGAAGAGCTTTTTTAAAATATCCTTTCTTTTGGTTGTTTCTATGGTTAGGTCATTGGCTATTTTTTCATTGATATATTTTAGCTCATCCTCATAATACTTCAAAGTGCCAACCCGCACAGAACTTCCAACGATTTCCATTTCAGCCTTTGTCCAGAGTTGCGTATCTGTAAGATATTTTTGATGTAACCTTGATGGAGTGTCTAAGGTATTTTGCAATTCAGATAATTTCTTTTTTAATTCTGCAACTTGTGCAGGTAAACTTTCAGGGTCAATTGGATTTAATAATTTATTAATGCCGTCCAATTGGGCCGTATGGTCTCTTGTTTTTGCCGTTATCGGCTCTCTCTTTATTGTAAGAGTTACTACATCTTCTGGATTTATACTATTTGCAATTAAGGTCGGGGAAATTTCCGCTTTTGTTTTATTAAATTCATTTTCTAAAATTGTTAAATCACCTAATACCTTATCAAGTTTTGCTTTTGAAAGCAAGACTGCTGTTTGCTTTTGATTGTTTTCAGTAATTGAAGCCTCAAGTGCATCAACCTTACTTTTGGTTTCAGTAATTTTTCCTGAAACTTCCTTATTCTTTTCCGTTATTGCAGGGTCATTTGGTGGGTCAATCGCAACTGGTTTCGTTAATTGATGCGCTGCCAAATCCGTCTTCTTCTTTTCTAAATTGCTTGCGGTTTGTTCTCTATGGGTTAAGTTGTCCCTCTTTTCTAAGCTGACAATCGTTTTGTTAATCTCCTTTAATTCAATGAGAATTTGTTGAATTTCCTTTTGAATAGAATCTGATGTGAATTTTTCAAGTTCTAACAGATTTGTTTTGCCTAACCTTTTTGGTTCTGGAATATAAGTGAATATTACATTTCGCAATTCATCCAAGAAATTTGAATGATTTTCATTACACAGAGTTTCAAGATACCCTTGTGGCAAATATTTTACTTTTTCAACCGCTTGTGGATGGGGTATGGCATTTAAAGGCTTTGTTTCATTATTCAAATTACTTTCCCAATGTAGTGTGGCAGAAAAACTTTCCGAACGATTTGGTTTAGGCGATTTGAATTTTCTGGTATTTAAAAATGAAAAGTCATTATGGTTAGGCGTATCTCCAAGCAGACCCATCGTGTCAGTCAATGCACTTTTGCCGTTTCCCTTATTGCCAATGATTGCAACTAAGCCTGGATTTAATTCCAGTTCAATATTTTCAAACCAACTTTCATTTAAGGTTGGACTTTCTAACTTTTCAAAGACAAGTTTTTTGATGTATCGCTGTGGGTGGTCTTTAACTCTTTTGATTAATGGGGGCAAATCCCCAATAAAAATTCGTGTTTCTTCCTTGGAAACCTGTTTTAGTCCTTCAAAAGTCGGGTTTGCTTTTAGCCATGTAAAACAATTTCCTATTCTTCTTTCAGGCTTGTCGCCTGAGCTGAATTTGTGCGCATCCGAACAATCTAAAAGCATATCGTTCACTTTTTGCTCTGTAAGTTTGTTTTTTTGATGTTGGTATGTTTCAGGTTTTTCAAGGGCGGTAAAGACGAAATCTGCATTATTGATGACAGTTTTTTTTACTCCAGGGGAACCATCCCATCGCATAGTGTCCCATTCGGTCTTACCAATGGCAGTTAAGTATTTGTCCTTAAAAGTTCCTGCACCTAATTTTTCAAAGATTATATCATAATTGAAGGCTAAACTATTGAAACCTGTTTTTAAGTCCGAATCATTTATTTCCCTTGTTGAAGTCTCTCTTATTTTTTTTCCTAATTCTGTTACTGTCTGAGGTGTAGCTATTTCGTTAAAATCTATTTCTCCACCTTCAGCATCAATTTTTAATTTGTGAGGAATTGCCTTCAAGAAATTTGCCTCAATGACATCTGCGCTTAATTCATTTGAAAAGATAATGTGAAAATTTACTTTCTTCCAAGTGTCTTCCGCACCCAATGATGCAAACCTGTCAAGGCGTAGTTCAATGACAGGTAAAATCAAGTCAATATTTTTTAGTCTTCCTTGTTCTCTGAATTTTAAGACTTTTCTATATCCATCCAAAAATATATAATCATTAATGCCGATTACTTTAAATTCCGTAGGTAAGCCTTCTAAGTCGGCAATGAACTTTTCCCAAACTTCGGGTTGGTCGCCTCCGTATTCTTGAACGATTGAACATGGCGTATGAACGTGTAAATCCCATTTACTCCATTCTGAACCTCTTGGAAATTTCTTTTCACTCATGATTGTTTCATTTAGCTTCAAAAGTAGCCTTTCCTCCGACTTTTTCCCGCCAATTTGCCCCCTTTTCTTGCTTAGGACGCATTATTTCCCCTGTAACGACTCTATCTCATACTTTCATTTTCCCTCAAAGTCAAAGCCTCCAATCCAATAATGGGTTTCCTCCTAACAGGATTTCAGGTAATTTTACCGCATAATGCTGCCATCAGAAATTTTACGAAGGGATTATCCGGATATTATCCAAAGTACAGTCCACATGTACCCCGAAAACTATGATGTAATCCTGCTGGAGGAATTCCTGAAAAGACAATTCCCAAATCTCAGCCCGTTTATTTCTATGGATACGGTGGTTAAAATTAAAACTGACCTGAAATTAAAGTTCGGCAACCACGATTCCTGCATCAAGGAACATGGTTTCCTTAAAAAAGTAAAAATTACAGAACTAAGATATTTTCAGCCAACCGTAGGAATATCAGGAGCAAAGCATTCCACTATGGATTTGCCTGTCTATGTTGTTTCCAACAATGGCACAATGATTTTATTCAATGGCTATCACAGGACACTGGTTCACATCCTGAATGAGGTGCAGGAAATAGAGGCTTATGTTTTGAATTTTTGATGGGGAACGTCCGCTATAAATTATATTCCCAATGTTTGCGATATAGATGCATTTTCTGAATGCACGTTTTTGCTTGAGTTTGAATGTTTCAGTTTTTCAATAACGCAGTTCAAATGATACCTTGCTGTATTCAACTGTCTTGCGGTTGTGATATAATAACGCCTTGTCATATTGTTTCCTTTTTCAATATTCTTATAGGCAATTAAACAATTCGTTCCGAATGAAAGAATTTGCGGAGAATTAGGATGGGTAAGGTTTTCACTGCATAATTTTCTTAACGGATTAATTAAAATATTAATGCCTTCATGTTCGTTTTGATAATCAGAATTTGATTGATAATGAGCAAGAAGTAAATCCAATTTTTCAAAAAACGGGTCATCACCTTTTTTTAGCCCTTGTTTTAATTTTGAATTTGCAATTTCATTAAAAGTGTTGTGTATGGCTTTCATATTGGTATTCCACTCCTTTAATAGTTCATAATACCTTTGCATAAAGTTGTTGAATACATTTTTATAAGATTGGTTTATTGATTCCATCAAGCTCAGGTTCTCCTGAAATGTTTGGAAATCCTTAGTAATTTCTTGGACGTTTAATTTTCTATCCCTGAAAAATATCTCATAAAGGTCTTGGTGCTTGACTTGCTTTATGTTTTCAACGTTAAAACCAGATACCGTAAGTAGTTGATAGTCCTCTTTACCTTTTCTTTTCAAATGATGTGCAAAATCAACAAACCCATTGATTTGTCTTTCAATGGGTTTATTTAATAGTTCAATCAAAGTGCAGAAATATTCCGAGGTTTCCTTTAATCCCTTTTTTCTTACGCTATCGTCGTAAATTTTTTTGGTAATATACCCTGCTATAAAAACACTGATAGTAATGGATGTTGTAAATATTGTATCTATTGAAATTCCGAGTATTCTATTTGCCGCTGCAGAATTGGAGTAGAAGTCTCCTGATTGGAATATAATGTCAATTATAATCATTCGGCAAGGGTTTCAGCTCATTCAAAGCTACCCCTTTCCCCTGACTTTTTAACCTGAATTTCCCCCTTTTCCCTTTCCCCGCTCAGGACGCATTGTTTTGCTTGTACAGAGTCCAATCCTTTCCCATCTGGATATTTCAGAAATCCCATACCTTACTATTCCAAGCCCAACCCTGAATAACCCTGCTGGCAATGAAATAAGTACATTCTTTGTATCTTTAAAGCTTAGAAGTAGTAACAAAGAAAAGGGATTGCCGCACAGTTTAAGAGTTGAAGCCTTTAAAGAGGTTGGTAATTACAAAACTGCATTTGTAATCAAACCATATTGGTGGTATCAGGCACAATTAAAATTAAAATATCCATTTGTGGGTATTGAGGAAGTGCGGGGATATTATGATTACCTGCTTCCGCTAACACTTGAACTCTTTAAGCAAATCAGATGGGAACAGTCCAATAATTTGGATGGTTCGGTTACGGACAATACACTTGGATGGAAGGAAATTCAAAAAAAGGAAAGCGATAAATTGGATGAGCTATTATTAAATTTTAATGCTTATACATTAGTGAGAATCAATATCCATGAAGAAGATAGCTTTGATTGATTTTCGTTTCAAGCTGAGAATTTGATAAATAAAGCCCCATTTTCTTCAATTTCCTGACACTTTTCCACCGTACTTTCCCAAAAAGTTCTATTTTTGTGTTCCCTAATGCGTTTTTCGCAGGAAAGGAGTCGTTCTTTGACCATCATTTTCTTCCTTTTTTGAGCATCGCTGGAGTGCTATAGCTGGAGTGCTGGAGTGCTATAGGAATGTAGCCAAATGCTGCCAAATGCGTCATTTTGCACGAAAACACAGCACTCCAGAAACGATAGAAATTGAAGAAATCACAGTACCAAGAAGCTCTGAACTGGCTGATAACAAGGCAGTTCGGACGATAAAAGCGGAAGTAGCTCAGTTGGTAGAGCGTAACCTTGCCAATCTGAATATCCAAAAAAAGTATTGCTGTCGTTAAACCCAATGAATTCAATGGGTGTAGCCTTTTTAGATTAAGGTCGTTCCAAAATGTATTGCTGTAGCGTATTGCTGTAGGCAAAACCCCCGATATGCCTATTTTGGCTAACTTAGCCTGCGCCATTCACGCAGGTTCAATGAGAAAATTTCTACTGATTTTATCTTTGTTGTTTACTACTTGCATCCTTAATGCACAATGGCAGCAGACATCGGGCCCCATTGACGTTCTTATTTCTTCACTTCTTATAAATGGGAATAACCTGTATGCAGGAACTCAATATGGAATTTTTTCATCATCAAACAAAGGTTCAAATTGGACATTAAGCGGACTTGCATCTGCACAGGTTGGACAATTAACCTCGGTAGGCAAGAATGTTTTTGCCTGTACAGGAAATCAGGGTGTATATCTTTCAACTGACAACGGCTCAAGTTGGAACGCTGTTAACAATGGAATTTCTGTGGTAAAATATTCAGGTTATGAAGTAAATACAATAACTGCCAGTGGAACCAATGTTTTTGTTGGAACAGCGTGTGGCGTTTTCCTTACAAATAATAATGGAAGTAATTGGACAAAAGTAAATGCGGGTTTAACAGACACTTCCGTTCAGGTTTTAGCAGCAAATGGAAACAACTTATTCGCCGCAACAAACAATTATGGTTTATTCCTTTCAACAAACAATGGAACGAGTTGGTCATCAATAAGTGCAGGACTCCCCGAAGATACAACTGTCAATGCCATTGCTTTTAATGGAAACAATGTTTTCGTTGCCACTGGCGGCGGTGTTTATTTGTCAACCAACAATGGCACAAGTTGGACACCCATGTATAACGGACTAACAGGCTTAAACCGATATACCTATAATGTATTTTATTTTGACAACAATCTTTTTGCTGAAACATATAACGGCTTGTTCGTTTCCAACAATAATGGCAGCAGTTGGAGTAAGAACAGTGTGAACGGGCTTACAGATACATTGGTCAGTTGCTTTGCTGGGAGTGCGAACAATCTGTATGTAGGAACAAACTATGGAGGAGTTTCTCTTTCTTCAAATAATGGAATTAGTTGGTCTGCAGTTAATATTGGTCTAACCGAATCAACAATAATGTCAATGGGTTCAGTAGGGAGTACCGTTTTTGCCGCCACCCGATATGAAGGTGTTTATCAAACAACGGATAATGGAGTAAACTGGAAACATACAGATGCAAGCCTTTCTGATTACGGAGTTTCTTCTTTTGCTTCCAGAGGTGGAAATATATTTGCTGGAACCAATGGCGGATTCGGTGGCATTTTTCTCTCCACCAACAATGGTACAAGTTGGAAGGAGGTTAATAATGGTCTGACTGATACAACGATATATTCTTTGATTTTTAAAGGGGATACTTTATTTACAGGTACAGTAAGTGGTAAAGTTTTCTTTTCAACGAACAGCGGAAGTTCATGGACTGAGGCTGATGCAGGATTGCCTTCAGGCTATGAAATATGGGCATTAGCAGCTAACGGCAGCAACTTATATGCAGGAGTTTTTGGAGCTGGAATTTACCTTTCAACAAACGGAGGAACAAATTGGACAGCAGTCAATACAGGCTTAACAAGTCTTGACATTTATTCATTTGCTTTTATTGGTAATACCATTTTTGCAGGAGCAATTGCAGGAGTTTTCCGTTCCGATAACAATGGCGGCTCTTGGATTAAAGTAAATAATGGGTTAGGAGCTGATACGGTGGAGACCGCATTAATTGCAGTCGGTAATAAATTATATGCTGGTGCAGATTTTGGCGGAGTTTATTTGTCAACTGACACGGGAGGTAGTTGGAAATCCCTGAGCGATGGTCTTGTTGCCCTTGGCGTATTATCATTCACAATTAACGGAAATAATTTGTATGCAGGGACATTTGGAAATGGTGTCTCCTATGCTCCATTGACTTCACTTACAAGCATCCCCGAATTCCAAGCCGAAACTCCACAGATAAACATTTACCCCAATCCCGCATCAGGCTCTTTCTTCGTAAAATCCTCTTCCACCGACAGGCAGCTCTTGCAAGTCTTTGATATGAGCGGTAGAATTGTCCTGAGCCAGCAGATTTTCGGGAATACTTCAGTAGATGCCAGCAGTTTAAGTCAGGGAATCTACAATGTCAGGATTTCCTGCACCACAGGAGTAGAAAATCAGCGATTGGTAATCTGCAGGTAATTAATCGTAAATCCTCGGAAATTCATCTGCCGTAGGAATCCTGCTCTTGTACCAAGTGTAATTGTTCTTGGTTACGCTTTTATCCCTGTGCCACACTGCTTTCGTTTTCTCCAGCCCCACCTTTTGAACCATCTGACTAATGTGGGTCTTCCGCATATCTTTGAAGCGCAGCATCTTCTTGGGACATATCTTTTTCATATATGCTACATAAGCATCGCTGACCTGCTTGATAAGAGTTTTTCTGTTTGAAATATTTGGCTGAATAATATAGGTGTCCGTTCCCTTATAGCGTTCAAATGAAAGAGCCATAAGCAATTCTCCCAAATCATACCCAATCCGGATATATGAATATCGCTTCTCTTCTTCCTTGAAGTATTTGAACATGTTGTTAATTTTGTAATCTTCTGATTTTAGAAATCCATTTATCAGGTCTCCATTGTCGGCCATAAGGATATTGGAAAATTTGAGATTCGCAACCTGCAAAGACCTGAACCCTGTAAATAGTGCGAGCCTTATCATATCCCAGGTGTATTCACGATAGAAGTTCTTCCCACCTGATTTGAAATCTCGGCGGACTTGCTCCTTTTCCAATAACATTTTTTCAAGCTGTAGAAATTCATCCTTGGTCATAATACGAATTTTCTCCTCTGCATTCTCTGGCTTCAGGGGAATGGTGCTAAATGGATTTAGAACAAGATTGCATTCGTCAATACCGAATGCGAACAGATAACGGTATGCCTTTAAGTAGCCGTTTATGGTGGCATTCTTAATTTTTCCGCCTGCCCGACTGTTTATGTTTGTAATAGCATCATATATCGCAGCCTTAACGCTCCGTCCGTCAGGCAATGGCAACCTCTCATTTAGCTGATGTACTCGGAACACGTCAGAATTAAGTCCCAATTTATCAATGGTACGCAACATGAATTTATAAATTCTCTCCGTAGTTTCTATTCCTCTTGGGGCCAACTGCTTCTTATCAAAACTATCAGTGCCTTCGTCTTTCAGGTATGAGAGGTGTTTCTTTATCAGGACAGGTAACAGTTCATAATCTTCATTCAGGATTTCAGCAGCGCTTGAAAGTTCAATCTTACCTCCGTAGGTCAGAATCTTGTCCCTTTCCTTTTGGGCTCGTTCTTTCGCAACGCTTTCCTGGAAAACAAAGTTGAAAGGCTTGGTTACAAAGAGCCTGCCTGTTGCCTCAGTATTAATTTCCAGCCTGTACCGCATCTTGGTTGGATTGCAAACACCTGTCTTGTTTCGGCACTCGCCAATGTATCTTTTTTTACAGGCATTACAAAAGATGTGCAGCCCCGTTACGGGATTATCCTCTGTACTGAGTTTTAATACTTGTTTGTGATTGGCTCGGTTCTGTTTATCCTGAACGGAAAGGTGGTTGGGTTGCTTCTGTGGAAGCTGTGGCTTGTTTATGTAGTTCTTAGAATGTTTTGACATTTCAGCATCTGATGGAGCAGGTACTTGACTATACGCTTCAGGAGCAGCATTTTTACAAAGGTCTGCAAGGACTTTGGCGGCATATTCAGGGTTCAAGGAGCCTTTGGCTTTGTCATCGTATTCGGCACACAATACTTGCCAGTTGTCAGGGGATGCTTTCTTAATGGCTTCAATTGATTTCCTGTCAAAGGCATTCATAAACTGAGTGCGGACGGCGTAGGTAGAAACGAAATCCTCCTTAATCAGGCTGACGTTGTTTGCCCTTGCCCATTTCTGTATGGTTCTGGAATCATTCAGATGCAGGTATTTAGAAATCTCGTCTATGTAGATTCTTGATATATCCACCTTACCTTTTTATTTTTTCAAACAGAATTTCCCTCGTTAATACATACGTTTTCATATCCTGGCCAATCTCAAATTCAAAGCTGCCGAGAAAACTTTCGGTATGACGGTCATAAATCGCCACGTCTCTGTCATTAAACTTTTTCCCATCAGCCACGAAATTCACTTTCTTTTTAGCAACCACATTTGCGTAGAAGATT
>Ga0206879_1163_pt1 | contig 14032 bp, 9 predicted proteins | sample Alteio_BWOrgCont_5_FD_152897 | JGI IMG/M metagenome (GOLD analysis project Ga0206879, IMG submission 152897) | Enriched cells from forest soil in Barre Woods Harvard Forest LTER site, Petersham, Massachusetts, United States -... | ecosystem: Environmental > Terrestrial > Soil > Temperate forest > O... | reverse complement strand
TTTTAATTCAGTTAATTTTTTTGCAGTTAGATCAAAATACTTCTCCCAGGTTAAAAAAGAAGCCCCTTGATCCCAATATCCCAAATCCATAATCTATACAAAGGTTTACCTTGGATTGCCTGTTCATTTTTATCCTTAGGCCTAGTCCTTCTCCCGGTGCCAGGTATTCAAACTTATTTGACGGCCATTGCGATTCACTTTCGCAATTAACAAAAACCACGCCTCCCAACAATCCGTTTTTTGTAATGGGGAATCTATATTCCGATTCCAGGTATACCATATCTTTGCCCCTGAACCTGCTTTGTATATATCCTCTTCCTGTATTTCCGTATGTATCCCAGCCATTGCTGGGCAAATCAAAATAGGGGGCCTTACAGCCAAAGGTAAATTCATTCCATGTCCAAAAAGCAATTACACTTTTAGTTTTCCCTATTGGAATATATTTTGTAGCCTCTAACAGAACATATTGCCAATCGTTGCTGCTACCCAATAAAGTTGAATTGTACCTGTAGGTAACGCTCACATAATTTGCATCTGTCGAATTGTTCATGTTTATGCGTGTATCATACTTTACATGCGCAGCTAAGCCCGAAGAAGTTGTGCTTGCAGCACCCTGGTTATAGTTTTGAAAGTCTGTATTTTCGCTCAATGCTTTAATGTTATAATGATAATCGAGGTCATACCCGCCACCAGCATAAAATGAACCGAAGCGGCGAAGTACTTCTTCGTAAATTTTAAGGTAAGAGTAATCTATCGGGTCAGCATTATTTAAGGATGTATTGGTTCCTAAACCATACGTATTGGAAGGAAATATATAGTACCTGCAATCTCCTATAAAGTCGATCTTATTATTCTTGGTCCAAAAATTGGTTATAAACCAGGTAATGGTTTGATGTTTTAGCGAATATTCTCCACCTGTTTTTATTACAGACAATTTAGTACTGTCAGGGTTATCGGTGTATACAGAAAGATTTGCAGTAGCCGAGACAAGCCACCCTGATACTTGTGTATATCCTATCGCCGGAAAAAAAGAAGGCATGAATTTGCCTTTTATGGGTTTTGTAGTATCACAAACTTTAGCTTTTATACCGGGTAGTATAATTTTGGGCAAATCAGTAATATCCTTCTGGCTTACAGAATCTTTTTTTACTTTTTTTGCAAAATTGGCAGAATCAAATAAATCCAGGTTATACATATAAGGAATAACTCTCGGAAAGATGTCTTGAGAAAAGGCAGGCATACTTATTACCAGGGAAAATAATAATTGAATTAGGTTGATTCTTCTGAACATTTTACTATTTATCAGAAAGCTCCGGATGATCTCTGACCTTTTTTAAATTACTTAACAAAGGTTGAAATAGTAGACTGGCATAGTGTTACACATGCATAAGTAAACCTTACATATATCGCATATTCCTGTAAAGTGTTAAAAACTCAGTGTTCGGTTAAACCATAGAATATGGCAAATTTTACCCTGCTGACTTTTCGGGTAAAGCTTTTTCATCAGATGGTGGAGCTGTTTTATACTTGCGGATATTATATTGCAGGTTAAGCATAAAATATCTTTTCAATACTTCTGTTTGGCTATCTTGTATATAGGTATCGGTTACAGTGCGTGTTATGCTGGTGTTTTGGTTGAGCAGATCGGTTCCGCTAATGGATACCTGCAATGATTTATTCTTCATGAATTTATAGCCTATGGATGCATTCCATAAGTAAACGGCCTGGTTATATGCTTCAGCTAATCCTGTATACGATGTTTGGCTTAGGCTTGTGTTCAGTATAAGGCCTTTAAACAAAATAATATTCACCTTGCCTGTTGCTACCCCGCTAAAGTAGTTATCATCCTCCGAGTTTTGCTGGGTGTTTTTTACTGTACTGTAATTACCGGTGTAGGATAGAGTGAAATCTACATTCTCGCTTATATTGCTGCTTAATACAACACCTTCGCTTGCCGTGTAGTTAGACGAAAAGTTACTTATGTTATTTATAAGTGCCGGCGTGCGTGTATATATAAGACCCGAATTTAAATTCAGGTTCACCTTAAGCGCATGTATAAGCCAGCCATAGGTTATAAATCCTTTGGCATTCCAATATCCTTGCAGGTTAACCGGCTGCGAGAGTTGTGAGCCTGTATGTAATATTGTACCGTCGGATAAAGCACTATCGCGTAACGGAATAAAGGATGCATTGCCAATATAGTTTTGTATGTAATTAGCGTATGTATAAACCAGGAATGTAGTACCCTTTGGGTTGGTAGCACCATAGCGTGCAATAAAGCTTTGTTCAAAATCTTGCTTTAGCGCCGGATTACCTGTGTTAAGCAACAGCGGATTGCTGTTGTTTATCACGTTCTGCAATTGCGATATGGTGGGTGGTGTAGCATTGCTGCGGTACATTATCCTTATGTTTTTACTCTTAGAGAACTTATAATTAAAAATAACCCGTGGAAGCACACTTACATAATTACGTATGATGGCTGCCGGACTTACAGGATATTCCTGCTGCGCTATAAGTGTGGAGTATTGCGGGTTTACACTCAGTGTTAAAAAATATGTTTTTTTATGATTAAGCCTGTAGCTCAAACCTACGGCCTGGGTTATGTATGTATTCTCATATTGGTTCGAAAGAGCCGTATCTGATAACGAGTATGTTTCGCCTGTTGAATCGTAATTAAAGGTGCGCTTGTTGGTGTTGTTTATATTTATCGAAGGGCTGTAATTAAACTGAAGAATGCTGTTGCTGTCTATCGGCTGGGTATACGAAAGACTTGAAGAAAAGGTATTACCCAATGTAGTTTGTGTAAACTCCTGGTTTAGCAAGGTAGTATCCTTCAGGTATTGATCTAAGGAGTAGAGGAAGCCCGGTGTATTTTTATTGTTGTTATCAAAGCCTAAGTTCCAGGATATGGTTTTACCTTTCTTTTTAAATTTATGCATGTAAAGAATATTCCCCGAAACATCGTATCCCCTGTTGCTTGAAGAAGAATTGGTTTGAGAAAAACTTTGAATAATGTCACTTAACAGATCATACTCCGTAGCGCTCGATTGGGAAGATGTTTGCTGGATATTACCCTTAAAGGTCAGTATCATAGAATTAATAGAATCTACATTCCATTCTAACCGGGTATTGATACGGCTATTGTAATTGGTACTACCTGAACCTGACGTTTGATTATAAATATTACTGTTTTCTGCACCACTGGTATATGCTGTAGTAGAGGTAGTGCTGTTGTTGTTTACGGCATTATTAAAAAAGTAGCTACCTGTTAGTTTAATTTTATTCTTATCCCATGCATCACTATAATTTAAGCCTATCGAATTGGTAGTAGTTATTCCACCCTGCTGCCCTACCAAAAAATTACCCGATCCTCTTTGAAGTCCGCTACCGGTTGTCGAAACATTATTTCCACCGCCGCCGCCTCCACCACCACCGCGTGGTCCGCCTCCCGAACCGCCTCTGCCGCCGCCTCCGCTACCACCACTAAGTGCACCTAATATATCTTCGGAAGCAAAATTCTGTTGATTCACATTATTGGCAAGCCCAATGATGGAGAAACGGCTGGGGCCGTTAAAAAAATTCATACTGCCACCTGCCAGGTAACGATCATCCGTTCCGTAACCGCCATAGGCCTTTCCGAATGTACCATTGCGTTTGTTGCGCTTAGTAACTATGTTTATGGTTTTTTGGGTGTTGCCATCGTCAAAGCCTGTAAACTGGGCCTGGTCGCTTAGTTTATCAAACACCTGTATTTTGTCTATCACCTCTGCAGGCAGGTTCTTTAAAGCTATCATCGGGTCATCGCCAAAAAAGGGAACCCCATCTACCAGCACCTGTGTTACCTGTTCACCGTTAACAGTAACGGCTCCATTTTGAGATGTAATGCCCGGCATTTTATTTACCAGGTCTTCGGCATTGGCGTCTGGTTGTGTTTTAAAGGCATTGGCATTGTATTCGGTGGTATCCTCCTTTTGCTGAACAGGTATAATACCATTGATGGTAATCTTAGAAAGATCTGTAGCGCCCCACTTCATTCTCAGGGTGCCCATGTTAATGTCTTTATTTGAGGCAGCAAGCCGTATAGTAAAGTCGCTAAAGCCAAGGTACGATGCCTTTAACCTATAGCGCGACGACGGCAGATCGGTAAAGCTAAAATGCCCTGCATTATCTGTTGTGGCTAAATACTGCTTAGTGCTATCGGGTGTATACAGAATTACACTTACCCCTGCTATGGGCACTTTATCTGTATCATTAACAAACCTACCCGAAATATTTACTGTTGCAGTAATTGGGATTTGAGCATTCGTATGGAAACATGGCAGGAGGTAATACAAAACAATAACAGAAAAAATCTTTTTCAACTTCATAAGATGTGTACTTCGGCCATAAAATATCATTAGACGATAGATCGCATGAAATCTGTGATATTATTTTAAGTTATATATGTAAGTTATTGATTATGAACTATTTTCTATTTAGTGGGCAGGGTAGACAGGTGAATTGGTTTCCATACGGATACAGCTACCGGATCGGGTGTGCCACCTCCTCCGTATCCACCACCGCTATTCATCATAACACCCATCATGCCCACACCAAAGCCAAAGTTTGGATGCATGCGCGGTCCACCGTTGCCATTATTACCTGCCTTAGGTATAGAGTTGTAATTGAATGAAATGCCAATAACCTTAGAACTATCAGAAGGTGCAAGAGGGTATTTAAAAAAGGATTTAAGAGAGATAACTGCTTCATAGACTAAATAGTTAGTATTACTCCAGCTTATACCCAGGTTTATTCCTACCGTATCCGGTAATTCTACAAGTCCGTTGAGAATCGTTTTAAATCCTGAAACATGCATCTGCCTGGTTCTTTCTTTAAAACTACGGTGCATAGCGGCTTGTTTTGTGGTGTCTTTCTTTTCTCCGTTGGGCGAATATTGTGGCTGACCACTATTTTGTGTATTCTGGTTTCTTCTTTGCCTGTTGCCATTGCCGGAAGAATTATCGAGTCTTTGGGGAATGGGGTAAAGAATTCCAACCTGGTGATTCTTTTTGCCTGTGGTATCTATCCATATTTGAAAACCATTTTTAGTAATTCCCGAAACGGTAGCATCTTCATTGGTCTCTATAAAAAGGTATAGGTTGGTACTATCATTTGTAATGCTGTAATTAAGTTTTGTATCCGGATCGTTATACATTAAAGGTAATTTCCAGTCAGTCGACTTACCATCTACCGTAATGGGCGTATTTTGCCAGCTGCTTTTGTATACGTATAGTTTTGGCGAACAGCCTGTAAATATGTTTAACAGTAAAACGAATAAAACTAAGTGTGTAGCTTCACTTTTTATTTTATCGCACATCAATTTGCAGGAATGAAAACCAACTGCTTTAGGTATTACGTCTTTTTCAGTTTTCATATAGTTTCGTAAGGAGCATAATAGGCTGCTAAGTTATTTATATGTCTATTACGGGGTGTGCTTTTAGGGCTAATTGCCATTATCTCCATTACACTCTTCCCCTTACTTTGACGGTAAAACGAGGTGAAACTTGCTTTGAATGGGTACTTAAAATCACCAAGATTATCACCCCTATGTATATACTATTTTTTGGGTTAACTTATTCTAATTCCTCATTATAAAAATAGGCATCCGGCGTAAAGTAGTAAACTGTATTTTTGAAAAATTAGGTTTACAATTCATGCGAGTTTCAAAATTTCAGTTGGTTTTATTCATACAGTTTTTGTTTGCAATAAATGCCTTTTCGCAACTTAATGCAAGCGTTTATATAAGCGGTGCCAGGGGAGCAATGGCCGGTAAGAATTATTTTGAGGCCATACAAAAACTGGATGTGTGCATAAAAATAAAGCCAAGTGAGTATGAGGCATATTTTTTGCGTGGTGTTTGTAAATACTTTCTTAACGACGATATTGGGGCAGAGCAAGACCTGAATGTTGCTATCAATATGTACGATCCCTACCTGTACGAAGCATTTCATTATAGGAGCTTTGTTAAATACCGCCTGGGAAAATACGATGAAGCCATAAAGGATATAACCGAAGTGATGCGATCGGATAATAAGGCATTGTTATATGTTGAAAGGGCATTTTCGAAGTTGGCTAACCTCGATTATAATGGATCGATAGACGACTGTAACACGGCTTTAAAGAGAGGACTGCTGATCGATAACCTGTATATGTGCAGGGGTATGTGCGAAAATGCACTAACGCAATTCGATAGCGCATTAATAGATTACAACAGGGCGCTTAAGCTCAACCCAAAGAACATCGATGTTTATGTACGCATCGGAATTACGTATGCCGGTTTAACCAAATATAAAGAAGCCATAGAACAATATGATATTGCATTAAAGTTTGATACGGCCTGTACGCTTGCATACTATAACAGGGCTGAAGCCAATGTAAAAATAAACGACTATAAAGCGGCTATGCATGACTATAATATGGTTATAAAATATGATCCTATGAATGCACTGGCCTATTTTAACAGGGCCGCTCTCGAAGCAGATCAAACTAACTATGCTGCTGCTATCAATGATTTTAATGAAGTGCTGGTACTTAATCCTAAAAACATACAGGCCTTATTTAACAGGGCTAAACTTAAAACGGCTACGAATGATTACCATGGCGCCCTGGCCGACTATGATAAAATCATTGATCTTTTCCCCTATTTTGTTGAAGGCTATTATTACAGAGCCAAATTAAAAGAAACCTTACACGACATTTCGGGGGCAAAAATGGACTATAATACCGGTAAAATGATGAGTATTTTAAACCATTCCATCGATAAAACACAAAGGGTAAGTGACTCAAATAAGCTTACCCAATTAACAGCATTAAAGGCAGATTTTAGCAATGAAAATGAAAAGCAGGCAGATACTGTACGTATTGATGTTTTTCCTATATATGGTATTGTATTAAAGAGCAGTAATCATCTTAAGGCAGGTTACTTTCCTATATTGCTTAAGAAAAGCAAAAAGGAATATACTGATTTTTTGCTCACCAATAAAGATGATGGAACAAGTGTATCTTCAGGCAGGATGGATAGTTTAAAAGACACAAAGCATAATGATCTGACCGCTGATGTTACGCTTCAAAGAGCAATTGAAGAAACCAATTTGCAGTTATTTAATGATGCTATTGAAGACTACAACAAAACTACGGAGCTGGACACGGGTATGGCTGTTGCTTATTTTGCCAGAGGGGTAGATTTGTGCAGGGAGATTGAAATGCTGGGAAGGTTTACTGACGATGGGCAATACACCTTAATAAACAATACGTACCATGTGGTTACCGACCAAAAGAATGAGAAATACAAGAAGGCCCTTTCTGATTTTAGCAAAGTGATATCCATGGAGCCTGAATTCTCTTATGCCTATTACAACAGGGCATATATTAAATATAAGCTGCAGGATTTTAGCGGTGCTATTGATGATTATAATATGGCCCTGCAAATAGATGATGATTTTGCTGATGCTTACTATAACCGTGGCCTATTGCTTTTTTGTTTGCACGATAACCTGAATGCATGTAAGGATTTTAGTAAAGCCGGTGAACTTGGAGTAACAGAAGCATACGCGGTTATAAAGCGTTATTGCGACCAGGTTGTTAAATAATTGCTCAATCTCATTCAACTGAGTCACTACTGGATTTTTTTAGCAGGTAACAGAACAGTTGTTCAATAGTCAAAGGATCCCTATTGTGCCTTTACAAGGTTTGCATACTCAGCCTTTATTTGCTGGTTCACTTTTTTTGCCTTTACCACACTGCTGCTTTCTATCATACGGTCGGTAAGGTCGGCAATGTTTTTTATGGGCATGTATTGAGTGGGGTGCAAGGTATTAAAGTCGCGAAATATAGGGTTGATATGGTCCTGCAGTGTATCTGCTATCTGTTGTATCATATTGGCATAGCGCTTTATCTGGTCCAGGTTATCGCACGAATCTATATTGCTGGTTATAGCTGCTGTAATGGTCTTTAGGTCTTCCAGGTTGTTTTCTAAAGCGGATATAGCTGCAGTATCTACTTGTCGTACTTTTTTTGTTTTTGCTTTTACAACTGCTTTTGCAGGGGTGTTACCTTTTGCTGTGTCTTGTGCACGCACTAAGGTAAATATGAACAAAGTAATAATCAGAGTTAGTATTTGTTTCTTCATTCCCGCTTCAATATTTTACAATGATAGTAAAATTATGAGGAAAAGGCAATTAGGTTGAGATTAAGTAGTTAATTGTAAATTACTATTTTAAATAAATAGTTCTTATATTTGATTGTTAGCGAATACCACTAAATTAAATACCATGAAAAAGCTATCCTTTTCGTTTTTCTTTATTGTGCTTGTAATCGGTTTTACAAAAGCTCAGAATTACCTGACTTACCGACAGGTTTACGATTTTAATGTAGGTGACATAATAGAATATGAGGGGCAAACGGATGATGATCCACCTATACTTTACAGAACAACAGTTATTGGGAAATGGTATTCTGTAAATACAGATACAATAGATTATGATGAAACGTGGGAAACATATTCTTTATGTAGACCTCCTTGTACCCCTACATATACTTTTGCTTCAGGGATTGAATTGGTCTATGATCTTGATTCAGCAGTTAATATTCAACAGAATGCTTTTTTGCAAAATTGCCAGAGTACAATTTCAAAATTCAAGGATACTTTATATAATTCACTTGCAAGTTGCGGCATGAGGGTATATGAATGTGATCCTATAATTAATTACGACTCATGTTTTGAGCCCATTGTACAGTCTGATTATGTAATAGAAGGTTGCGGAGGCCCATATTATTCAGGCGGTGATGCTACAGTACCTATGAGTTACAGACTATTCCTAACATATTATAAAAAGGGTAACGATACTTGTGGACAACATTGGGTGTATACTGGTATACCCGAAATAAACGGATTTAAATATGTTAAAATATCTACTTATCCTAATCCTTCGTCAGGAATATTGATATTGCAGGTTAACGATGGAACATTAAAAAGTAAAGCTACCATCAATGTATATAATATGTTAGGCCAGCAAATATATTCTAACACGATACCTGCTTTTACTAATCAATCTTCAATAGATCTCGCAGGCCAACCAACGGGTATCTATCAATACAGGATAACCGATGAAACAGGTAATTTGGTTTCGAATGGTAAGTTTGTAATTCAAAAGTAGTTTATGTAATTATTATCTTTACCCTTATATACCACCACTAATGAAAAACCTAAAGCTACCACTAGTCATTATTTCATTGTGCGTTTTACCTCTCTTTTCAAACGGGCAAAAAAAGGATAGCCTTTCACAAGATAGCCTTGCACATACCTATATTTCGGTTAATGGAGGACCTGTTTTTATAGATAGACGTGTACCCGCTGGCGGTACGTTTAACATTTTTGCTCAAATTCCCTTTCATCAATCTTACTTTGGTTTTGCATGTATGATGGAATATGGTACAATTCCATTTAGCCTGGATCAGTTTATCGATAATTTGAGCAGTCAAAGTAATTATTATACTTACAAGGGAATCAGTAAAAGCAATGGTACGGAATTTGGGGTACTTGCAGGTATTTATGCATCTGTTCCTCTTCACAAATTTACATTCCAAATAAATTTACTGGTAGGAGCATTTGTATGTGTATCACCGGGAGCGACTTACAGTTACGGCGTTGGTACTTCTTATGGTTTTTTGGGAACGATAACTTATCACCCGGATGAAGTTTTAGCTTTGGGTGCCGATTTTAGTTTTAGTTTAAGGTATAGGATCTCTAAACATATTTGCGCCAGTTTGAACCTTGATATCCTTTATTTAGCTCCCTCGTTTAATACGCCCGAGTACATAGATTATTATGGCTCCACAAATTATGTACTTAACGGCAGCGCTTACCACCCTTCTACGGCTGGTATGGCTAATACCACATTGGGTATTGGCTACTTACTTAGTAAGTAACTGTGTAAGAATAGACTAATACGTCGGCGGTATTTTGCTTTTCTTTAATTTTATTCTACCTTTGATTCACTTCAGTTAACGAAACCTCTTTATAATAATTAATAAACTGTATGAAAAAATACAAAAAACTACTTCTCGTTATTTCTATGCTTTCTGCTCCAGTCCTAATCCAAGCACAGAATATTAGTACAGTGGCACCACCGGCACCGGGTACATCCGACAGTCTTTCTTCTAATGTATATATATCCATTAACGGTGGTGTAAGCTTCCCTAACGGCAATGTGGGTTCGGGGTTTTTGTCTCCGTATGGTGGTTCAACTGGTGGGTACTCTTTAATGGGGGCTACAGGCAATATTTCTGTTTATGTTCCAATAAAGCATGCTTGCTTTGGTATTGCGGGTACAGCAGGGTATAATACAAACCCATTTGATATTACTAAAGTGGTAAGCGATTTAAATACTGCTTACTACAGATACGGTAACCCATTTACATACCAGGCAGGCAGCATAGGCAGTGGCAAAGAATATAATGCTATGGTTGGTGTTTACGGCTCTGTTGCTTTAAATAAACTGTCGTTCTATGTAAGTATCCTTGGTGGAGTTGTTTATTGTAAGTCGCCCGAAATAATATATAGTTATGGTGATGGATCTCCTTACCAAACCCTGGCAACATTAGATGATAAATCTGCTACAGCTACATCATTTGGTTGTGCCCTTAACTTTAGCTTACGGTATGCTATTACCAGGCATTTTAATGCTAATCTCAATGCTGGTTTTGTATTTTCCAGTCCTAAATTTACATTTGAACAATACGTAAATAATGGCAGCACCAGCACCGATAATGGCACTTATACTGCATCTACTCCCATATCCTGCTTAAGTTTGGGCTTAGGTATTGGTTACGAGTTTGGCAAGTAACCCCCATTACAGTATACTAAAGTTTTATGCAGCTACCCGTTAAGGTTGCTTAAGGCTCAATGATGATCGTGATCGTCTCCGCCGCGATGATCGCCTCCACCATCATGATGGTCGTATCCGCCACGGTGACCGCCACGTACGCCCCAAAAGCAGCCTTGCAGCAAGAACATGCTGTATAGTAAACAAAGCAATACAATTTTCTTTTTCATTTTGTTATTTGTTAATTAAGAGGCAAAAGTATGCCCCATGCTATATAATGGCCTTGTATAAGTCTGTTTAAGAGTTACATGGTTCACACATAATAGTTATAAGTGGTACGACCATAACATTTATCGTCAGGGTAATATTTACTAACCAATTGAAGTAGACACGGGCATTTACTACATTTGTTTTATAAGGATTAAAAAGCAGGTATATAAATTGAAAAAGTCGATTGGATCATTATTTTTTCTTCTTTCCTTTTTTCTATCACCGTGTACTCTTGCAGCACTTGGTAATTTAAAAGGCGGTAGAGATCCTGCGCTAAATACAAAAGTGCAGCAATGGATGACCAGCCCTAATGGTCTGCGCTTTATAGAAAACAAAGGCCAGATGACCGATATGCAGCACAAAGCTGTAAAAAGCTTGTTGTTTAAAGCCAGTGCCAAAGGGATAGACATGTATGTTACCACCGGTGGTCTCAGCTATGTTTTTGTTAAAACAGAAAAACATAAAAGCAGAAGTTCTTTAATAAACGCAGGTAAATTTAAAAAGCCAGATAGCATAACTCAGCAATATTGTCGTGCCGATGTTGAACTGGTGGGCGCAGATATTCGCCGCGAGAATATTATAAAGGAAGAAGAGAGCAAAGACAGAACTGACTATTACCTGGGTGGGGTTTGCCCCAATGGAATTATGAATGTGCGTAGTTATGGAAAGATAACAGTAGGGAATATTTATCCTGGAATCGATTGGGTACTATATACAGGTGCCCAGGGCTTGAAATATGATTTCGTAGTTCATCCGGGCGCAGACCCGGCGTTAATAAGGCTAAAGTATAAATGGACAGATAAACCCGAATTACAAAGCGATGGCTCATTAAAAATAAGTACACCGCTGGGTAACATTGAAGAAGGTATTCCGGTAAGCTATTGCGGAGCAGATAAACAAAATATTATTACCCGCTACATAGCAGATACTAACGGAATAGGATTTAATGTGACAGGCTACAATACCCAACAAACACTGATAATAGACCCCACCCTGCAATGGGCTACTTATTTAAGTGATGGGGTAGTGGAGACACAAGATATGCACGATGATGGTACGAATGTTTGGGTAACAGGCTTTATGACGGCTGCTACTTTTCCCACGCTTAACCCCGGTGGTGGTGCCTATTTTCAGGGATCGATGACGGGCCCCGCCAATGCCTTTATACTGCAATTTAATATAGCGGGAGTATTGCTGTGGAGCACCTATTATGGTGGAACAGATGGCTTGGTAGAAGCTAATTCTATTTACAGCGATGGTACAGATGTTTGGATAACAGGCTTTACGCAGGCTACCGATCTTCCATTGCAGGACGCAGGCGGGGGAGCCTATTTTCAAAACACATTAGGAGGTGCCACAGGTAATGCCTTTATCTTAGAATTTAATGCGACGGGGGTTCGTCAGTGGGCCACCTATTACGGAGGAAACGGCAGCGTGGGTGATGCAGGCTGGTCCATACAAAGCGATGGTACTAATGTTTGGGTAACGGGCAGTACTTCCTCTAATAACTTTAATACTTTAAATCCGGGTGGTGGCGCCTATTACCAGGCAGCACTGGCTTCTTCTATTTCTAATGTTTTTCTTTTGCAATTCAGCACCGTTGGCATTCTTAAATGGGCTACTTTTTATGGTGGCAGCTTTAGAGAAACGGGATACTCTATATATTGCGATGGGAGCAATGTTTGGGTAACTGGCGAAACAGAATCTCCCGATTTTCCTACACTCGACCCGGGAGGCGGAGCCTATTACCAGGCAAGCAAGAGTGCAAGCACCAATGAAAGTGCATTCGTACTTAAATTTAATACTACAGGTGTGCTTAAATGGGGCACCTATTATTGTGGCGACTTTTTTGATGCAGCTTATTCCATCCATAGTGATGGATCTAATGTTTGGCTTACCGGGCGTGCCAGCTCAAGTGATTTTCCTACACTCGATCCCGGTGGTGGTGCATATTACCAGGGTATACTGGCCGGATCAGGCAATGCTTTTGTATTAAAATTTGATATTGCCGGAGTAAGAAAATGGGCTACTTTTTACGGTGGTAGTTCTTTGGATGTAGGCTTTTCCATCCAGAGTGATGGTAGTAATGTTTGGGTGAACGGAGGAGCCGGTTCAACTGATTTTCCTTTGCTTAACATAGGCTGTGGGTTTAATCAAAGCTCGGCAGGCGCAGTATTTATTTTGCAGTTCAATACAGCGGGCGTTCGCAAATGGGCCACCTATTATGGTAACGATATTGAAAATGAAGAGAGCTCTATTTCAAGCGATGGTACTAATGTATTTGTGGCAGGTGATGCCCAGGTAGGTGCATATCCTTTGCTCAATCCGGGTAGTGGTGCCTATTATCAAACATTCAATGGGGGCGAATCTGTTTTTATTGGAAAGTTCTGTATTGCCTGTTCCGATGGTCCTGCGCTGGTGGTCAGTCCGCCCGATACCATCTGTAATGGCAATTCTGTGGGGCTTTTAGCCAGCGGAGCCTCCAGTTATGCCTGGAGTCCTTCGGCAGGATTAAATTTTACAAATGTTTCCAATCCTGTGGCAAGCCCTACCATTACCACAACTTATTCTGTTGTTGGATACAAGGGTGCCTGTACCGATACGGATAAGGTTACTGTGGATGTTATCTCTCCACCCATACCCGTAATTAATGGAAAGGCAATAGAGTGTCTGCATGGAGTAAAGGATACGCTTACTGTGAGCGGTGGAACAACATATATATGGAGCAACGGATCAACCGGTAATACATATTATACAGGTGCTATTAATGCCGATTCTACCATTTACGTTACTCTAAAGAATTCTTGTTTCCAGGTTAATGATTCATTTAAAATATCGGCACTTACTCCCCCCAAGGTAAGTCTTACATCTCAGGAACCTGATTGTTCACATACTCCAAC
>Ga0206879_1162_pt1 | contig 14210 bp, 8 predicted proteins | sample Alteio_BWOrgCont_5_FD_152897 | JGI IMG/M metagenome (GOLD analysis project Ga0206879, IMG submission 152897) | Enriched cells from forest soil in Barre Woods Harvard Forest LTER site, Petersham, Massachusetts, United States -... | ecosystem: Environmental > Terrestrial > Soil > Temperate forest > O... | reverse complement strand
TGGCGTCACGGGAGCAACAGGTGCTACAGGGTTAATCGGAGTTACAGGAGCAACAGGATCGGGGGCAACAGGAGCAACAGGAAGTACTGGCGTCACGGGAGCAACAGGTGCTACGGGAAATAATGGAACGAATGGCAGTACTGGAGTAACTGGTGCGACTGGTGCTACCGGAAATAATGGAACGAATGGCGTTACTGGAGCCACGGGTGCAACTGGTGTGACCGGTGCTACGGGAAATAATGGAACGAATGGCAGTACTGGAGTAACTGGTGCAACTGGTGCAACTGGTGCTACGGGAAATAATGGAACGAATGGCGGTACTGGAGCTACGGGTGCAACTGGTGTGACCGGTGCTACGGGAACGAATGGCAGTACTGGAGTAACTGGTGCAACTGGTGCAACTGGTGCTACGGGAAATAATGGAACGAATGGCGTTACTGGAGCCACGGGTGCAACTGGTGTGACCGGTGCTACGGGAAATAATGGAACGAATGGCAGTACTGGAGTAACTGGTGCAACTGGTGCTACGGGAAATAATGGAACGAATGGCGGTACTGGAGCTACGGGTGCAACTGGTGTGACCGGTGCTACGGGAAATAATGGAACGAATGGCGTTACTGGAGCCACGGGTGCAACTGGTGTGACCGGTGCAACTGGTGCTACGGGAAATAATGGAACGAATGGCGGTACTGGAGCCACGGGTGTGACCGGTGCTACGGGAAATAATGGAACGAATGGCAGTACTGGAGTAACTGGTGCTACCGGAAATAATGGAACGAATGGCGGTACTGGAGCCACGGGTGTGACCGGTGCTACGGGAAATAATGGAACGAATGGCAGTACTGGAGTAACTGGTGCTACCGGAAATAATGGAACGAATGGCGGTACTGGAGCCACGGGTGTGACCGGTGCTACGGGAAATAATGGAACGAATGGCAGTACTGGAGTAACTGGTGCAACTGGTGCTACCGGAAATAATGGAACGAATGGCGGTACTGGAGCTACGGGTGCAACTGGTGTGACCGGTGCTACGGGAACGAATGGCAGTACTGGAGTAACTGGAGCAACAGGTGCTACGGGAAATAATGGAACGAATGGCAGTACTGGAGCTACGGGTGCAACTGGTGCTACCGGAAATAATGGAACGAATGGCGTTACTGGAGCCACGGGTGCAACTGGTGCGACCGGTGCTACGGGAAATAATGGAACGAATGGCGGTACTGGAGCTACGGGTGCAACTGGTGCTACCGGAAATAATGGAACGAATGGCGTTACTGGAGCCACCGGTGCGACTGGTGCTACGGGAAATAATGGAACGAATGGCAGTACTGGAGTAACCGGTGCGACTGGTGCTACCGGAAATAATGGAACGAATGGCGTTACTGGAGCCACGGGTGCAACTGGTGCTACGGGAAATAATGGAACGAATGGCGTTACTGGAGCCACGGGTGCAACGGGTGTAACGGGTGTGACCGGTGCTACGGGAACGAATGGCAGTACTGGAGTAACTGGTGCGACTGGTGCTACGGGTACATTCGGAGCAACGGGTTCAACCGGTCAAACCATTTATAACAATGGAACAAGCTGGATTCCTACTTCGAATTTATACAACAGCGGTATAAACGTTGGAGTCGGGATCACTACTCCTGCATCCGTATTGGAAGTGAACGGAGATGTCGGGTTGGGTTCAGGAACTGCAACCGGAAATTCTCCAATTGTTGTTTACCTGACCTCTACAAATGGAAATTCGGCCAATGCGGTGGTAATTGTAGATCCGAACAATGACAATGCAGTTATTCCCTCTTCGGCGGCTGCGTCTTCACCGGGAAATACTTCGGTAATTGGTGTTGCTCTGGATGCTGTTGGTCCCGGGTTGATTACACGTGTCGCCATATCCGGTGTTGTTACGGTAAATGTGGATGTTGTTACAGCGTCTTGTCCCGGCGGTGCTGTTCGGGGACAGCATGCGATTGCGGGTTGCAATCCGGGCAATGCGGTTAGTACTGCTTCTCCAGGCCCTGGTGCTTCGTTTGGGGTCTTCCTGCAAAGCGTGGCTTCAGGACCTGCAAAAGTTTTGTTGAGATAATACAATGAATTGGGTATGCCGGATAATGGTTGTAATTGTCACCTGTTTATTGGCAGGAGTGGAATCAAATGCCCAGGTTGAATTCGGACCTGTTGTTCTGGATGCAAGTGGTCAGTCTGTCAATGAATCCTGGGGGAACCTATCCTATTCTATCGGCGAGACTGTGATTTTTACAGGCCAGGATTCGGGATTTAATTTCTGGCTTACACAAGGTTTTCAGCAACCCTCTTCAGGTATTTTTTCGGGTCTGACTGTAGAACTGACCGCAAATCCTGAATCCTGCTTTGGAAAAAATGACGGCAGTGTGGTGGCTGCTGTTCAGGGTGGAAGCGGGCCTTATAAATACACCTGGGCGAGTTTGTCCGGAGGTGCTCTGCTTAAGGATACACTCAGTCGAATCGACAGCGTATCAGCGGGCGATACTTATTTTTTAACAGTAACAGATAACTCAGATAATTCTGGCACAGCTTCTGTGATTTTGCAAAACGCAGAAGTAAAATGCGGGGAGCTGCTTATTTTTAAGGGGTTTACGCCCAATGGAGACGGGCATAACGATACCTGGATTATCCTGGGAATTGATATTTTTCCATCCAATGAAGTTTCAATTTTTGACCGATGGGGAGTTGATGTATGGGATGGGACGAATTATAACAATACCTCTGTAGTATGGAGCGGACAGAATCACAGGGGAGAACCCCTGCCGGATGCCACTTATTTTTACGTAGTAAAATATGGCACTGTTATCGATAAAGGCTGGGTGCAAATAACAAGATGAACAGAAGACATTCTATACTTGTTTTGGTTTTTCTACAGGCCTGCTTTTATTTGCAGGCCCAGCAGGATCCCCAATACAGCCAGTACATGTTCAATCAGCTGGTTATTAATCCGGCGTATGCCGGAACACGGGACGCGATCAGCACAACGATGGTTATGCGCTACCAATGGGTCGGAGTCTCAGGGGCTCCCAATACGCAAACGTTCAGTATCCATTCTCCCATCAAAAAAAAGAAAATCGGAATCGGATTTCATGTTGTCGCAGACCAGATCGGACCGGTTAAAAATACAGGAGCATTCGGATCTTATTCGTACAAGATGACTTTACCTAAAGGTAAATTGTCCCTGGGTCTGAGGTTTGGAGTTTATCAATACGTTTATGACTGGAGTTCAATTACCCATTATGATCAGATTGACCCTGTATACCAGCAGCTTCAGCTTCATTCAACGTATTACGTTCCTTCGGCCGATTTCGGAGCCTACTATTACACCAGCGATTACTATGCCGGCTTCAGCGTTACCCAGCTTTTCAACGGAAGGATCAGTTCGGTCGTTGATCCGAGCGGAGATTATTCTTCGTTTGTTCCGCATTATTTTTTCACAATGGGTAAGGCATTTGAACTGAATGAATCCATCATTATCAATCCGTCCTTTTTGCTTAAGACAGCTTATGATTCACCGTTGAGCGCTGATATCAACTGCAATTTGCTGCTTGAACACAAAGTTTGGGCAGGGCTGTCTTTTCGAACTGATTTCGGACTCGTGTTTTTGACCCAGCTAAATGTTTCGGACAAATTTCATGTGGGTTGTTCTTACGATTGGGGTTTCAATGAGCTTACGAAACTGAGCGGAGGCTCCTATGAATTTTCAGCAGGATATAATTTTAATACACTTCAGAAATCGAATGTCTTTTCTCCGAGATATTTTTAGAAGCCAAATTGGTTTATGACAAAGCGGTTTTTGTTTATTTTCCCGTTTATTTTTGGCTTCATTTCAGGTTTTGCCCAGCTTACTAAGGCAAATTCTTTCTTTGAAAACTACGAGTACATCAAGGCTGCTCAATTTTACAAGAAGGTTGTAAAGAAAGACAGCAGTATTTTTGCCCTTCAGCGACTGGGCGATTGTTATCGTTTGCTTAAAGACTACCATCAGGCTGAACTTGTTTATTCCCGTGCCATCAAACGGAAAGGAGTTGATCCCATTTACTTTTTTTATTACGGGCAGGCCCTTAAAAACAACGGTAAGTTAACGGAGGCAAAAGAGCAGTTTGCTGAATATGGCAAGCTTGTCCCAACGGACAAAAAAACCGTTGTTTCCCTGAAATCCTGCGATGACATAAAAATATGGCTCAGCCAGGCCTCGCATTATGAAATTGCCAATGTCCGGAAATTGAATACAAACTATTCTGAATTTAGTCCGATTCTTTATCAGAATAAAATTCTTTTTACCGCGGAGCGCACCTCCGATCTGGTCAATTTTGAGAACAACCCTATAAATAACCGACCGTTATTAAAAGTGTATTATTCAACGATTTCTGAGACAGATGGGAACGTCAGGTATTCGAGCCCCCGGCTTTTTCCAGGACCGGTTAATTCGGATTACCACGATGGTCCGCTTTCCATTGATAAAAAAAATACAATTTATTTCACACGGGTTAGCAATTATGCCAAAGGGGCTGGTTTTGTAAACCGTCCTAAGATATTGATTGCTGAGCCGGTTAAAGGAAGTAAGTCTGATCAAAATTGGGAGAAACCGGTTGAATTTCCTTATGACAACGATACTTACGTAGTTGAACATCCATCCGTTTCTCCTGACGGGAATGTGCTTTATTTCGCCTCCGATATGCCCGGAGGATACGGAGGAAATGATATCTGGATGAGCCGAAAAAACGGTACGCATTGGGAAAAACCTGAAAATCTAGGGCCTGAAATCAACACCTCCGGGAATGAAGCTTTTCCAATGGTGCGGGGAGATGGTATGCTCTTTTTCTCGTCGGACGGACTGCCGGGCTTCGGAGGACTTGATTTATTTTCTGCAAAATTTGAGAATGGCAAATGGACGAGTGTTTCGAACCTTGGACTTACGCTTAATTCCTCAACAGATGATTTTGGTATTGTTTTTTCGGATGATTTCCGGAAGGGTTATTTTTCTTCTGATCGTGCTGGCGGACTGGGTGCAGATGACCTGTACTCCTTTGTTTTACGCAACAAAGCGGTGGATGTCAGCGGACGGATTTTGTTAAGTCCGGAACTGAATGACCCTGCCAAAAATGTCAAATTGGTTTTGATGACAAACGACGGATCGGTTATAAATTTCACCACTTCGGACAGTATTGGATTTTTCAAATTCGAGAACCTGTCTCCGGATCAGAAATACATCGTTAAAATGGATGAAAATGATCCCGTCCTTAAATTCAAGGATAAATTTTATATGGCTGATAATCAAAATAAAATTATTCGCGTAACGGTCATTAACGAAAAGGGCGATCGGTTTGTTTTCCAAAGCCTTCCTTCAGATCCAAGCGCTTTGCCTATGCTGGATGAATATTCTTCCAATTTAAAGGCTCTGTCAGGCAGCATTCGGTTCGGTGAAAACGAGCAGGCGCTTGCAAATGCCAGGTTGAATCTGACCAATGAAGCCGGCGAGGTTCTAAAGACAACAATTACCAATAGCGGGGGCGGATTTGTATTCAGCGGACTGGCGAGCGATAAAAATCTACTGATCAAACTCGAAGAAAACAGTTATTTGTTGCCTCCCAAAACGAAGATTACATTCAGAAACAGTTCGGGGGAAGTGATAGAGACATTTTACACATCCGAAAAAGGATTTGATTTCGTTCTGTTGCCCTCTGATCAAATTAAATTGCAGCTAAAACCTGATGAGGAAGTTCAGCTGAAAATGAGCATGAGTGGTAAGTTGCTTTCGGGTGCAGAACCTGGTTCTGCCCTTGCAAACGCCAAGATCAATCTTGTAAACGATAAAGGGGAAATCATTCAATCTGTTTATACGGACAAGAACGGTGATTTTAAATTCACTCAACTTCCTTCGGACCGGAATTTTCTTTTGAAAATTGCCGATGATAATCCGCAGTTGGTGAAATTAAAAGAGATCCGGATTACGGATGCAAAGGGAAAAGAAATGGGAACGATGGAGAAAAAAGGCGGAACGTTTGAGTACCAGTACCTGACCTCTGATAAGTCGAGTATGCCGCTATTGGGGGTGGACGATTCCCAATTGAAATTTAAAATGAAGGGTCAGCTGGTGGATGGTGACGGGAACAGTAGGGGGCTGGTCAATGCAAAGGTTAATCTTCTGAACGAAAAAGGTGAAGTGGTTCAGACCGGTTACACGGATGCTCAGGGAAATTTTTCATTCGAACAACTGCCTGCTGATCGCAATTATTTTATATCCATCGATGATAAAGATCCGCAGCTGGCAACGATAAAACGCCTGGTGTTGAAAGATGAAGCCGGGAAAATTCTGAAAGATATTCCGGCGAACCAAAATAAGGGATTTCGTTTTCAATTTCTTGCGGCCGACGTAAACGATCTTGCCCTGATGAAGGTTGAAGAACCACTTTTGGCAATTGATCTGCACGGAAAGCTGGAGTTGAAGGATGGTTCGAATACCCTTTTGGCGAACAAGAAAGTGTCCCTTGTAAATGAAAGAGGGGAAGTGTTGGATTCGGCCATTACGGATTCAAACGGAGGGTTTGAATTCAAAAATCTTCCTTCGGACCGAAAATACATTGTGAAACTGGCTGAGGAGGATGTGGCCTTTTCTGAAAAGGTGAAACTGATATTGACAGATACCAAAGGCAAGGAGGTTCAGGAATTGCAAAATGCAGATGACGGCTCTTTTCAATACAGCCTGCTTTCTTCGGAAAAGAAAACCTTTTCCCTTAGCGGGGAAGCAGATGGTGGTGTACGACTTAACCTCAATGGGCAGCTGTTTTACCGGGATTCATTGAAGAAGGAGGTTTTGTCACTGTCTAAGGTTTCTGTTTATGATGACAAAGGCGTCTTGTTGCAGTCCGGATTCACAGATAAGTCGGGCCGGTTTACTTTTTTAGGGTTGCCTGCTGACAAACATTTTTTACTGAGGATGGATGAGGGAGACTACCGGCTGGTAAAATCGAAGAGCCTGATCATAGCGGACAAAGACGGGAATACGGTTGAGGAATTCAAAAGAAACATAAAGAATTTTGGATATATCCTTTTGCCTTCTGATATGAATGCACTGGCTACAGAGGTTGTAGATGACAGTTTTAATAGTTTTAAGTTACTGGGTAAAAAATTATTGGCTGATGCCCAACGTGAGACTAAACCACAGACCAGGAACCTGACAGCAAAGATTGATGAGCAGGTGATCTCCGGGACGTTCAAAATTATTTATTTTGACCTTGATCAATCGGCTCTTTCGCAGGGTGCACGGCAAATTCTGAAAATAGTTGCTGATTTTGCCGCCGGCAATCCCGGAACGATACTGGAAATAGACGGGCACACGGATTCCAGAGGCGGGGATAAATACAATTTGTACCTGTCTGATCACCGTATGCAGGAAGTGAAGAATTATCTTGTTTGGAAAGGCGTTGATGTGAACCGGCTTAAGGGCGTGGCTTATGGAAAAAGACGACCTGTGAACAGTTGCATTGAGCATGTGGAGTGTTCAGAAGCGGAACATGCCCAAAACCGGAGAGTTGAAATTAAAGTGATCAAGAGATAATCTGTAAGCGATTCAGTAGTGATTCAGGTTTTTTTGGTCAGTTGTTTGAAGACATCCTCCAGCCTTTGTTCTTCTTTTTGCATGGTGAGAACTGAAAGTTTATTCTGAATTGCAAATTGAAACAATTCGGGACGAAGATCGTTCGCTGAATCTGAGCTGATGTGCCAGGTGTTTTCTTTGCTGTTGGTCACTGCAACAACACCTGTGATGGCCAGAAGTAGTTCTTTTGAAATACCTTTGTCAAATTCGACGGTAATGATTTGCTGATTTCCTTTTGTTTTCTGAATGTCCTGGATGGTTTCATCAGCTACAATTTCCCCTTTGTTGATAATAATTACTCTGTCGCAGATGGCTTCGACTTCCTGCATGATGTGGGTTGAAAGCATGACTGTTTTTTCTTTACCGACTTTTCTGATAAGGGATCTGATTTCGGTAAGTTGATTGGGATCAAGGCCCGTTGTCGGCTCGTCCAGTATCAGGACTTTTGGATCGTGTATAAGTGCCTGTGCGAGCCCGACCCGCTGGCGGTAACCTTTTGAAAGCGATCCGATTTTTTTCTTTTGCTCAACCTCAAGTCCGGTAATTTCGATCATCTGTTTTATGCGGGAGGAGAGTTCCTTTTTGGCGATCTTGTCAGGGTGCAGACCTCCGATGAATTCGAGGTATTCTTTTACATACATTTCGGCATAAAGCGGATTGTGTTCGGCCAGATAACCGATGCATTTGCGCACGTCAATGCTTTCTTCACTGATATCGTGACCGCATACAAACGCAGAACCAGAAGTTTGTGGTATAAAGCAGGTCAGAATTTTCATCATGGTGGACTTGCCCGCTCCATTGGGGCCCAAAAAGCCTACAATTTCTCCCGATTTAACCTCAAAGGATACCTTATCGAGGGCTTTCTGTTCTCCGTAATTTTTGCTGATGGATTCGACTTTTATTGACATGGGACAACAAAGCTAAAAATTAATCTCTTTTCAAATAATTAACAGGGTAATTTTAACTTTACCGGATATTGGTGGCATTCGTAAACAGTATGTCATTCGACGTAATATGAGAGGATTGGTTACAAAATCAACGGGAAGCTGGTATCAGGTCAGGGGGGATGACGGAGTTTTGATGGAATGCCGCATAAAGGGGAGATTCAGGTTGGAGGGTTCTAAAAATACAAATGTTCTCGCTGTAGGAGATTTTGTAAGTTTTGAACCTGAAAAGGAAAAGGGTAAGGGAATTATTACAGGAATTGAACCCCGCAGAAATTATATTATCCGAAAGTCGACCAACCTTTCGAAGCAATCGCATATACTTGCCGCGAACCTGGACCATGCATTTTTGCTGGTTGCAGTTGCCAGGCCCAGAACTTCTGCCGGATTCATTGACCGCTTTTTAATTACGGCTGAGGCCTACGGAATACCGGTTCGGATTGTTTTCAGCAAATCGGATCTAGCTACTTCTGAGGAACAGGCGGAGATGGGAAAACTCAGAAAAGTATACGAGGCTATCGGATATGCCTGCCATGAATTGTCAACCGTGAGTGGTATGGGTTTGAATGAACTGAAAAGCATTCTTCGCGGCAAAACGAGTTTGTTTGCCGGACATTCGGGAGTAGGGAAGTCATCATTGATCAATGCACTGGATCCTATCCACCGGCAACGAACCGGCCATTTGTCGGATGCTCATTCGAAAGGAATTCATACCACTACCAATGCCGAGTTGTTTGAATTGCCAAGCGGCGGGGCTGTGATCGATACGCCGGGTATAAAGGAATTCGGAATGTTTGATATTCAAAAAACAGAACTTTCTCATTATTTTCCTGAAATGCGTTTGTTGTTTAATGCCTGTAAATTTAATTCGTGTCTGCATCACAGTGAACTAAGTTGTGCGGTAAAAGACGCTGTCGCTGAAGGAAAAATTGCGGTCTCGCGCTATGCAAGTTACGTCAGTGTTCTGGAAGGCATTGATCCCCAGGAGAGGCATTGAAAGGGGAAGAAACCGGGCAACTAAAAATTGAATAAAGAAAAGACAATTGACATGACACTCAAGGATGCACAGAAACAGGTTGATGATTGGATCCGGAAATACGGTGTACGTTATTTTTCGGAACTGACCAATATGGCTATTCTTGCCGAAGAAATAGGAGAAGTTGCGCGCATCGTAGCGCGCAGGTACGGAGAACAAAGTTTTAAGAAAAACGAAAAAAATAAAAAGCTGGATGATGAGCTCGCCGATGTGCTGTTTGTGCTGATTTGCCTGGCTAATCAAACGGGAATTGATCTGGAGAAAGCGCTTGTCAGTAACCTGAAAAAAAAGACCGACAGGGATGGGAAAAGGCACAAGCGAAATGCAAAACTGACCGATAAATATTTTTAAACAAAGCGTCGCGTCGTCCATAGTTTTTGTATTTTTAGCAAATGCATGTAGCAATAGCAGGAAATATCGGTTCGGGAAAAACTACGCTTACTACTCTTTTGGCAAAGCATTACAACTGGATGCCGCACTATGAGGATGCCGATGACAATCCTTATCTGAACGATTTTTACGAAGACATGCAGCGCTGGTCATTCAATCTGCAGGTGTTCTTCCTGCAGAACCGCTTCAGCAAAGTTCTTGAATTACGGAAAAATAAAAAGTCAATTATTCAGGACCGGACCATTTACGAAGATGCTTATATTTTTGCACCCAATTTGCATTCGATGGGGCTGATGACCACCCGGGATTTTGAAAGCTACCTGCAGTTGTTCAAACTGATGGAGTCGCTGATTGACCCACCGGAGGTTTTGGTGTACCTGAGGGCTTCTGTACCTACGCTGGTTAACAATATTCAAAAACGCGGCCGTGATTACGAAACGGCAATACGTATTGATTACCTCAAGCGTTTAAATGAGCGGTATGAGGCCTGGGTTTCTGAATACGAAATTCAATACAAGAAAAACAGCAAATTGCTGATCATCGATGTGGATGAAAATAATTTCTCTGAAAAGAAGGAAGATCTTGGAAAGGTTATAACCAAGGTGGATTCGCTTGTGAACGGATTGTTCTGATCAGCGCCTGATGCTTTTTTTTGATTTTAAGCGTTTACTTTCCTATTCCGGCGTGTTTCAGACAGATCGCTTTTTCTTCGGGACTGCATTTCATGGAGTCGCAATACGATTCACATTCTTTCGGGGTCATTGCTACGATTCTGTTCATGTCGCATTTAGACATGGCACAGGATCCGCTTTTACCCGGTTGGCCGGGGCAGCTTTGGGCGGATGGGCTCATGCAGCATTCCTTTTTTTGCATACTGGATTCCTTTGTTTGCATACAGCAGGATGATGCTGAGTCCTTTTGCTCCATGGCAGCAGCAGCAGAACTGCTGCCGATACCTGCAATGTGAGGAGCAATTACCAAAGAAACGATACTCATGAGTTTAATCAGAATGTTCATAGACGGACCGGAGGTGTCTTTAAAGGGATCTCCGACCGTGTCTCCGGTTACAGATGCTTTATGAGGCTCAGATCCTTTGTAGTAAACCTGTCCGTCGATGTCAACTCCTTTTTCAAAAGATTTTTTCGCATTGTCCCAGGCGCCTCCTGCATTGCTTTGAAACATGCCCATCAACACACCGGAAACCGTTACCCCGGCCAATACTCCTCCCAATACTTCGGGACCAAAGGTAAAACCAACCAAAACCGGAACGACTAATGCAATTGCTCCGGGAGCAATCATTTCTTTGATGGAGGCTGTTGTTGAAATGGCCACGCATTTTTCGTATTCGGGTTTGGCTTTGTATTCCATGATTCCAGGTATTTCACGGAACTGACGACGCACTTCCTGAACCATCGCCATCGCTGCGCGTCCTACGGCTGCTATTGCCAGTGATGAGAATATAAAAGGGATCATGCCTCCCACGAATAATCCTGCAAGAACGGGAGCTTTGTAAATGTCAATGTGAGAAATGCCGGCAATACCTACAAATGCTGCAAACAGGGCCAGGGAGGTCAGGGCGGCAGAAGCAATGGCAAATCCTTTACCCGTAGCGGCCGTCGTGTTTCCAACGGCGTCCAGGTTGTCCGTGCGCTGACGCACTTCTTTCGGAAGGCCACTCATTTCCGCAATACCGCCTGCGTTGTCGGCAATAGGGCCGAAGGCATCAATGGCCAGCTGCATGGCAGTTGTGGCCATCATTCCGGCAGCTGCTATCGCTACGCCGTAGAGATTCGCAAAATGGTAGGATACGATAATACCTGCTGCCAAGACGATGGTGGGTATAACGGTGGACTCCATTCCGACTGCAAGCCCGCCTATAATATTGGTTGCGTGTCCGGTGGAGGACCGTTGAATGATTGAATTTACAGGGCGTTTGCCCATGGCTGTGTAATATTCGGTTACCAGACTCATAATGGTGCCTACTACAAGTCCGACTAAAATGGCGTAATAAACATCCGTGGAGGAGAATTCCATTGATCCCCTGATGGACATGTGTTCGGGCAGCATCCATTTAACGACAAAGAAAGAAGCGATGGCAGTAAAAATTATGGAGGACCAGTTTCCTTTATTAAGCGCCTTCTGAACGCTGTCTGTTTCTTTGGAGATGCGTACGAAAAAGGTTCCGATGATTGAAAAAAGGATTCCCAATCCGGCAATAACCATTGGAAGAAGAATAGGGGAGAGGCCGCCGAAATTATCCTTTGAAGCGTCAATTTCCTGGCCCAATACCATGGTGGCAAGCATTGTTGCAACATAGGAACCGAACAGATCGGCGCCCATTCCGGCTACGTCACCGACGTTGTCGCCGACGTTGTCAGCAATGGTTGCAGGATTGCGTACATCATCTTCGGGAATGCCGGCTTCTACTTTCCCGACCAGATCTGCTCCCACGTCCGCTGCCTTGGTGTATATTCCGCCCCCGACTCTCGCAAACAGGGCAATGCTTTCGGCTCCCAGTGAAAATCCGGCAAGAACTTCGATTGCCTTTTTCATTCCCGTGGCTGTTACCAACTCTCCGGCCGGGACAAATGTTTTATAGAATACAATAAACAAAGATCCCAGACCGAATACGGCCAGACCTGCAACACCCAAACCCATAACGCTTCCGCCGGTGAAGGATACTTTCAGAGCCTGAGCCAAAGAGGTGCGGGCGGCCTGTGTTGTTCTTACGTTGGCTTTCGTGGCGGCCTTCATCCCAATATATCCGGCAACCGCCGAGAAAATGGCTCCAATCAAAAAGGCTATTGCAATAACCGGAGACGAATGTACAGGGTGCTCCGGGGATCCGGTTGCGGTGCCCGACCAGGCCAGCAAAATAGCAGCTATTACAGCAAAGTAACTCAGTATTTTCCATTCTGCCTTCAAAAAGGCGATAGCTCCTTTTGCAATATAGCCAGCCAGTTCCTGCATATTTGCATCACCGGCATCCTGCTTATTAACCCAGGCCGATTTAAGGGCCATTACCAGCAATCCTACAAGTCCAAATGCAGGTATTGAGTAGATCAAATAATCGTTCATAAAATTGATTTTCAGTTTGTTAGTATGATTCTCAGATTAAATTAAGGCTGCAAATTTAGTAATTTAATTTTAATTGAAAAATTAAATGGGAAGGCTGTAATCCTACTATCACATGCTGTAGTCCTGTAGGATATTGTAGAGGGTGTCTCTTTCAACCGGACGGCGATTGATCTGTTTGATGAGTTCAACCAATTGCGCGGTGTTCATTGCCGGGGTTTGTTCCTCTGAACCTGCCATGGTGTATATTTTTGTGCTGTCGTCAATCGTTCCGTCAATGTCATCGACTCCGTAATTCAGGCTCAGCTGGGCAGTGGCCCTGCCAATCATAGGCCAATATGACTTCAGGTGAGGAATGTTGTCGAGGTAAATACGGGCTATTGCGTAATTTCTCAGGTCTTCCACAACACCTGATTCGTTAATATGGCTCATCTGGTTATCTTTGTTCCTGAATTTGAGGGGAATAAAAGTATTGAAGCCACCCGTTTTGTCCTGAAGCCCGCGAAGCCGGTTCATGTGGTCAACTCGATGTTCGAATTTTTCGATGTGGCCGTATAACATGGTCGCATTTGAGGGTATGCCCAACCGATGAGCCGTTTCATGAATTTCAAGCCACTCTTTGCTTGAGCATTTGTCTTCGCAAATAGTCTTTCGTATTTCTTCGTCAAAAATTTCAGCTCCTCCTCCCGGAAGGGAATTAAGGCCGCGTTCCTTGAAATACGAAAGCCCCTCTTTGAAACTCATTTTTGCTTTTCTGAACATGTATTCGAGTTCGACGGCTGTAAAGGCTTTAACATGAAGATCGGGACGCAGCTCCTTTATTTTTGCTATCAGATTTGCAAAATAAGCAAGGCCCATGCGGGGGTGTACTCCTCCTACAATGTGAACTTCTGTAACGGGCTGTCCTTCATATTTTCGGACGGTATTCAGTATATCCTCTTCACTCAGTTCCCAGGAATCTTCTTTTTGTTTAACCAGCCTGGAGTAGGAGCAGAATTTACAATCAAACACGCAGGTGTTGGTCGGCTCTATATGAAAGTTGCGGTTGAAGTAAACCGCAGCCCCGTGCTTTTTTTCACGGATGTAGTTGGCCAGCATTCCTACAAAACCCAATTCGCCCTTATTGTAAAGTACAAGACCT
>Ga0206879_1161_pt1 | contig 14310 bp, 16 predicted proteins | sample Alteio_BWOrgCont_5_FD_152897 | JGI IMG/M metagenome (GOLD analysis project Ga0206879, IMG submission 152897) | Enriched cells from forest soil in Barre Woods Harvard Forest LTER site, Petersham, Massachusetts, United States -... | ecosystem: Environmental > Terrestrial > Soil > Temperate forest > O... | reverse complement strand
TGATTTACAACAATTCCGTTTAATTTTATTTGTTTTCATAATTTTGTTTTTGAAGTTTTAAATATTACACGTTGATGCAGTTTATAAATAAGCTATTTCTCCTTTTTTATTTCGCTTTTATGCTTTACTAAAGAGTCATACAAATGGGTTGTTAATTCTTTTGTGCACTTGTCCATTGCCAAAATGCTTGTTTGTATGTATTGAATGAATTTTCTCAATTCTTTAAGCGTACAATTGTTTTTATCTACCAATTTCACAAGCCCCAAACATGAACAGATTGGGCTTCTGACTTTATGGGAGGTTATAAACATCATATTTTCCAACTCAGTTAAGTTCATTTGTGGTCAAATACTTAGAAGGAAAAGCTTACGCAATGTGGGTAGTGATTGAACCGGATGAAAATAGTTACTATGCTTTGGAACGCTCGGCGGATAACATCAATTACGAAACGATCCATCTAAAAAAAGGGTTTAAATCACCTCATAATATAGAATTATTGAATTCATTTATTGATGAAAACCCTCTTTCGGGCACATCATACTACAGAATGAAGCGATTGACTTTGGATAAACCTGTTACCAGCGAAGTAATAGTTATAAATCACCATTCGGAAAGAAAATGTGAAATCAAAAGTACATTACTGGTGAAAAGAATGTAATGTAAAACGCACACAACTATAAGCATAAATTGGTAAAACAACTAAAAAAATAAAATATGGAAACGCAAAGTATTACAGCAATTGATGGCAAGAAAACGCTTAAAATTTTTTTTAAATATTTTTCCGAATCTATCAAGCAACTTGTGTATTCCAATCAACTTGAAACCAAACAGAAATTATATGCAGCAGAAGCTGAATTATATTCCCATGCACAGATATTGAATATGTGTTCCCTTTTTTCCATTTCTGATTTAAAAGGCAGGATAATTTACGCAAATGATAAATTTTGTGAAATTTCAGGATATACCTTTGAAGAGCTTAAAAACAAACCCCATAGCATTGTAAGGCATCCCGATACATCTGCTTCTGTTTTTCGGGAAATGTGGAGCACCGTAGGTCATGGACGAGTATGGCAAGGGGAACTAAAGAACAGAACGAAAAATGGTTCAGCCTACTGGGTTCTTGCTACAGTTGCTCCAGTGATGGGAGAAAATGAGAAACCTATTCAATACATTAGTGTGCGAGTTGATATTACAAAGCAAAAGCAAGCAGAAGAAGAATTAAGGGAAGCTAAAGACAAAATTGATAATGAATTATTACTGAATGTAAATTATGCAAAATACATACATGGTTCATTTTTAACGCCAGAAGAAGAACTTTGAAAAACAGTTTCAGCCGAAGGATGAAACGACAAAGAACTCTGTACGGCCCTTGTCCTATAATAAACATTATGTTAACCAACATGAAGTGTCAATAGTGTTCATATGAATTACTTCTTCCGAAGGTAATTAAATAAACTACCCCCTTTTACACAGACTTGACTTGTTTCGACTTGGTTAAGTCTGTGAATTTTCTCCATACGTTTGGCCCCTATTTAAATTTCAATGAAGATAATAATCTGTAAGGCTGCACGCAATTCCCGGATTCCGGTTATTCTTGGATCTTCTCATGCCCCGTTGTATTTGCCGTTATTATATACAACTCTCCAAATGCGGACAAACGCATTTAACACCAAAAAAATTCATGTCCACGCAATTTTTGAATTGTACAAATTCCATGAATCGAAATTAATTAACCTTGAAAAACTCATTATTCAGGGCAAATTCACCCCAATAATCAATTCGCTTGATGAATTTATTCAAACTACTGGAATTAACCGCTACAACGACCGACTCCACGCCATTCGAACCTTTTTGATCTGGAATATCCGGCGGTACAGCAAATTTCCAGAAAGGTTTGACGGAATTGTAACGCTAAAAATAGACTCATACGTCTGTTCAAGAAAATCAAGTAGAAATGACGACTTCAAAAGTTTGCTTGATAAAGAAGTTGAATTAATCAGAGCCGCGATTTCGATTGGCAGTCCGGGTAACCCATTTCTTAAGGATTACCAATTCAGAAACAAATTAATTTTTGAACTTTTGCTTGAAACCGGCATCCGATTGGGTGAATTACTAAAGCTGAAGGTCAATGATTTTGCGAGAATTGAAGACAACTATTATATGAAAATTGACAATTATACCAGCGATATTGAAGATAATCGATCAGAATTGCCTTCCAATAAAAACACAAATAGCTTCCGCACAGTTGCCGTGTCACAGGGCATTTACAACATGGCGCATCAATACGTTGTGAAACACCGGAGATTTCTGAAAAGAACTCAAAAAATGAACCTAGACCACTCCTATTTATTTGTCAGTGAATTAGGCAATCCAATGTCGATTCGCTCCGTTCAGCAAATCTTTGAAAAAATAAAAAGACACGTTAAATCTTCAAATAGCAAATACAAGGGGTTTAAAGTTACTGCCCACTCTTTACGTCACACATTCGCCTTCCGCTTTTTGAAGTTTTTGACAGAAGCTGGTGTCGATCTGGAAAGAGCGCAAGATGAATTAAGAACAATCGGCGGATGGAATGTTAGCTCGGCCATGCCCGTTAGGTATGCTCGAAGATATATAAGGGACCTGGCTAATGACCATAACTTAAGACGATTAAATCAAGCGTACCAGAATAATTACAAATGAAACAAATGAAATTTCAATTTCACAATCCAGGCTTTATTAAAGTCAGAAAAAGGGTTTCAGAACAATCTGACATGGTTTTAACAAATTCCAATATCTGGTCTTGGGAAGATTGTGGCAGAAAGGGCGAAATAAATTGGCCTCGATTAAATGTCACTTCAGTTTTCACTGAAATTCTAAAGGGCTACATCTTTCACAGAATACAAACCCGATCCCTGGCCACTGTTACTACCCATGACATTCCATATATAAATTTTGTTTCGGAAATTTCCAGGAAAATAGGCTGGCCCTGGACAAAAGAAAAGGCTTTGCAAATAATTAATTTCGCGCTAGAAAAAGAACAAAATTTAGCCTTATCATTTAGAACCTTTTACCAGTGGGGTTTTAAAATGAACATTAGTGGTTTCTCAAAAGGGATTTTAGATGAACTTTCGGATGTTAAAATAAAACGGCCTAAAGCTTATGCATCAATTTTTTTAAACCCTATTTACTTATCGTCAGAAGACGTAACAGTGATTTTGGAATATTTTAACGAAGCAATGGATATTTCTGATTACACCATGCATAGGGACAGTATTATATTACAAATGGCATTTGAATTATCACCACGAGCAGTACAAATTCACACTTTGGAAGAAGCTGATTTTACCATTATAAAAGGACAAAGCGAAGAAAATAATTATTACAGTATTAACCTGCCAATGGCAAAAAAATTAGGCAATGCTCCTATTGAAAAAAGAGCCAGGAAAATCACAGTGGAATTTGGAAAACGATTAATAGAATTTTTAGCCCGAAATAGTCAAGAATTTCCTATAAGAAAAAATACGGCAATGTTTTTTGATCCCCAAACCACAAATCGTTTATCGGCACAGGCAATTTCAAATCTCATTCCCGATCATTTGAACGATTTAGGCCTTTCTGAGGATGTAAATTTGACGACTTTACGCCATCATTTTGCTCAATCATTGGCTGATCAAGGAGCTGCGGCTGAAGTCATTGCCGAACTAATGGGTCACAACTCGACTTTACCGGCAAGAGAGTACATCGCAGCAACACCTGAAATTGGAAAAATTAAAACAAGGGCACTTGGAAAAAACGACACCTATACCAAAATAAATTCAATGCTGATAACTGGCAATATCATTGAAAAAGAAAATGCTCCAAAAGAGAGATGGGTAAAGGGAATGGTCGGCTCACAATACATCGGAGGAATTGGGGCCTGTGGCTTGAATGAAAATACGGCCTGTCCCAAAAATCCAATCTATTCCTGTTACACCTGCCCGAAATTTCATCCATTTCAGGACGGCGACCATGTGGAGGTGAAAACTGGTCTACAAAAACAGGCTCAGTTTTTCATTGACATCGCTCAAAAGGGAATGTCCTTGGAACATAACAGACCAGTCGTCCAGCTTGAAAGAACCATCGAAGCCGTAAATGCCGTAATTAATCGGATTAATTAATTCTTATGACTGAAATAACTCAAAACCTCATTCTATTTATTGATGAGCAAAAAATATATTTTAAAACATTAAACACTGGCATTGTCTGGGAAGACGACATTTGGGACGTGAAAAACTGGCTGTTTCACCGAGGAGTGAATAATAAGTTAGTTTTTATTACCCAATTCCGTAGTAATAAAAAAACATCTGAAGGGGTCGACTTACCATTAAAGAGTGAATTACCTCTCCCCTATCAGGATTTTGTAAAGGCCATGGCAGTCTACCTTCAAAAAATAAGAGGAAGTGGTTTTATGGCGATTCGAAATTACGTGAACGAATGTCGTAGGATCCACATTTTTATGAGCAGCAGAGGTGAAAATTCACCTGCTCAATTAACCACCTGGCATTTCGAAAAAACAACCGGCTATTTGAATGATATTGGTTACAAAAACATTTATGATGCAGCATCCAATCTACAGGTTATCGCCGATGTAATTGATCGGAAAAAGTTGACAGAAAAACCTTTGCATTTCAAACATGGTATTCACCAGGTCCATAATTTTCATGATTACACTGCAAGAACGGACATAAGTGATGATGAACAGAGGAAAGGTGAGGAAAAATTGCCTACTTATGAGGCAATGCAGGCATATGCCATGTGTACAAACAAACCTACAAACAATGATGAGGAAATTCTTTTAAGAACTATAGATTTATTAATCGCTATGGGTCAACGTGGTAACGAAGTAGCCCTATTGCCCTTGGATTGTTGGGTGGAAAAACCAGTAAAAAACAAATCGGGATGTGAAGAGAAGGATTTCAACGGAAACCTCATAAAGAGTGTTGGGATCAGATATTACGCTGAAAAACAGTTTCAGTCGAGAATTCACTGGTTAGCAGATCAAGATATTCCGTTTGCAAAAAGGGCGGTTGACCGTTTAAAAGAACTCACCTCAGAGATTCGGGAAATTGCAATTTGGCAAGAATCAAATCCAGGGAAACTCTGGAATATCGACCCTGACAAATCTATAGACGATGATACTTTGATTAAATATTTAGGATTCAACAATGTTTACAATTTGCATTTGTACCTTGAAAGAAAAAAAGTACGACCAGTTTATTCGGATGAAAATGAATCCCGTCCCTATTTTCGGTCAGGAGGAAGAAATAGGCGATACATTAGAAGGAATTACTATTCGGCAGGAGAAATCGAGAACTTGTTTTTAAAAAATCCTGATAATCACATTGTCTTAAAGGAAAAGACTGAAGGCAAATGGAAAATTATCTTAAAAACCAGTGAGGTGTTAAGTATTCGATTTGATGGGGCCTTCCGGTTTAAAAGGGCTTCGAATACCTTTAAAGTTCTCCCAGGTCGAATTTTATTGAAAGAAATTAATGGGGCTTTAGGATCGGTCCCCCATTATGAATCTGTATTTGAGCGAAGGAATCTTACCGAAGCTGACGGAAGTAAAATTCAAATGACGAGCCACGCACCAAGGCACTGGAGAAACACTTTATATGAGTTGGCCGGAATGAGTAATGTGCAGCAAGCTTTAGCACTTGGAAGACAAAATATTGATCAAAATCCTACTTATCAGCACACCAATTTGAAAGAACGGACCAGTTTTCATAAGGAATTTCTATCCTTCAACAGCCCTGGCGGTCAGGTAAAATTTGTTCAGGATGGAATTCGAAATAAAACCATTTTAGGCGACATTACAAACACATACCATTTTCTCAAATCAGAAATCAATCCAGATGCAGCCGAAGCATTTTTAAAAACTCACGGATTGGCCATTCATCTTACACCATTTGGTGGTTGTACTCACGATTTTAGTCAGGCTCCATGCACCAAACACTTACAGTGCTGGAATGGCTGTTCACACCTTCACAGAACAAATACCCCAGGGGAAAAAGAAAGGATCGAAGAGCAACTCGAATTAAGTAAAGAGGTCCTTTTGAAAATGGAAATTGATTCAGATGAATTCGGTCACAGTGTTTGGAAAGAAGATCTTCTTAAAAAAATTGAAAACTTGGAGAGAAGCCTACTATTGGAAATTAAGGACTCCCCTACTCCTGTTTTCCCGGAAGGCAAACCGTTTACGTTGGCATTAAACCAAAGAAAAAGCAGTTCAGTAAATAACGAGTAATATGGCACGAAACAAATTAAATGGATACGATCTTGATTATAAACTACAAGACCTTCTCAAAACAATGGTTATCGAAGGCCATGTGCTTTCACCGATAAGCAGATCTTCTGTTCAATCCAGATTAGGTCTTAAAAGCAGAGGAACGCTGTCTGTCGAATTTAGAGCAAAATTGATTGAAAACGCCAGGATTAGTCAATTAAAGGCTTCTGGCTTGACCGTAAACGAAAAAAAGCCCAGGAATACGCTCATCGAACAAATTGAGCATTTAAAGGGGAAATTGTCCGAGGCTGTTAAGGAAAGAGACAGTGCCATTGAGAAACTTGCCTTGATTGTTACTGGTATTCAAGCCAAAGGCTATAATTCCGAAGAACTAATGAAACCGCTTCTAAAACTCTAAAGTTAGTTTCTGTTCAATTTTTTCTGCTGTTCGTGATTCACGAATAAAATCATTATTTGCCGCAAATTGCACGAATTTAGCCTTTTTGGACAAAAATATTTACATTTGAAATGCGTGAATCGTATAACGTGTGTGCAGATCAATGATTGCGCATAGGTACATAAAACCCTTACGCATTGGAACGTACGTGATATCGATCGCCCAGACCTGATTTCTTCTGTTTATAACCAGATCTTTCAGCAGGTAGGGGTAAATGTGATCGCCCTTCTTTTTCCAGCTGGTGTTGGGTTTTCGGTATAGCGTTTGCCATCCCATCAAATCCATGAGTCGCTTAACACGCTTGGGGTTTATCTTAAAATTCTTTTTACGTAACCATCGGGTCAATTTTCTTGAGCCATAGAACGGAGTGGTCAGGTACTGCTCGTCAAAAAGACGCATGATACGCAGGTTTTCTTCGCTCTCCGGCGTGGGAACGTAATACAAGCCACTGCGGTGAATCTGAAGCAAATTACACTGCTTTACCACACTCAAATGCTTATAATCGCTGTCTATCATGGCTCTTCGGTCTGAAAGCGGCTTTACAACAATTTTTTTTTGAGCCAGTCATTCTCAACTTTTAGCTGGCCAATCTGCGAATAGAGTTTATCCATAGCCGCTTCTTTTTCCTTTTTGTCCTCTGAAATATCAGACTCGCTAGCAAAAGCGGCAGACGCATTACTTAAAAATTCTTTTTTCCAGGTGCTGATCTGGTTCGGATGGAGTTCAAATTTACGGGCCAGATCTTCGATTGTGCTCCGTTCTTTCAATGCTTCAATAACAACTTTTGCTTTGAAGTCAGCGCTGAATTTGCGCCGGGTGATTTTTGGTGTCATGTTTGGTAATTTTAGGTTAAGTTAAAAAATCGTTTTCAAACCTTAACTTGCCTTAATTACCTGCTCTAATTTAGGGGTACACTATACAGAATTTAAAAAATGAACTATCATTTTTAATACTATTCACCTTCCCAATTCGATTCATTTTCTTTGAATTCCGATGATTATCCGGATTTAATCTTTTACTGAACACATAGCTTAGGCCTTGGCTTGTTATGTATAGATCAACGCCATTAGAAGATGATTTGAAAAATAAATCATCCATAATTTTTCCATTGTCGCCAAGCATTTGGCCTTTGTTTTCAATAAAATTGCAAACGCTTTTAGATTTTATGTCTGGAAACTGACCTTTTAAAATACCCGTCCCATTTTTTGACTGAGGATAAAAACTGGAATAAAGGATTTCAAATACAAATATTAAGATGTAATGGAATTGGTACTTTTTCAGATCAAACTGCATGCACTAAAGTTAATTCTATTTGATATTCACCAACCCGAAACTTAGACCTTGGTAATATAAAGATCAACTCCATTTGAGGTGGATTTAAAAAGGGTCTAAAAATACGAGCAAGTACACCACTTTTGTGCTTATGCGATCTACAGTGTGGATTTTTCGGGCATGATGTTATGTGGTCATTGAGCACTTAATTTAAAGTTAGTTCTTTTTGCGTCCAAGGGATATGCCTTTCAATTCAAATGCCTAAGCTCATTGGCATTTTTTAAATCTCCAGCGCCCCAACGAAGCCTTCCTACGGAATCAACTAAAGCTATAAAAACACATCTGTAATTTATTGCTGAACCAAAACCCAAACGAGGCATTGTTGTAATTAAAAAATATCTAGAATTGGAAATATCAACACGCCAAACACCAGAAAGTACTAAATCATCGTCTATTCCGTTCTTTGACAGCAACTTGTAGGGCGAATTATTTATTGACAAAAATAAAGGGTTGTTAAAACAGTACCATTGCTTTAATTCTCTGGCATCAAAGGACTTAAATGAGTTAAGGTTGTAGGACTCATTAATTAATTCCGTTTTTTTCTTTAAATATGTTATAGTATCACCAACTGTAGTATATCTTCCAAACCAAACAAATGTATCGTCTTCAATTGAGTAGTTAACCGTGTCTGATTTGCTAATCAGCCGTTTTGCAGTTAAATTATTTTTGAGAACCACATTAATAATTGAGTCTGTAAATTTAGAGCTAAAATCAAATGTTAAATTAGTATCGCAGTTAAAATAATTCTTATTCCATTTATAACGAAAAGTGTCAAAATGTGTAATTTGTGATTTAGATATCGTACAAACAATAACGAGACAAAATATTACTTTTAATATGACCTCATAACATTTTGTCATTTTTATTATAAGCCTCCGAGATTGGGATCCAAGGACCACGCCTTTCCTGTGGGTGAAAAGAATAGCACGCCAGCATTTAAAGGGCCATTGGGGGAATAACTTGCCTTATACGTCTTAGTTGCATAAAACCAGGGATCCTGTACTTTGTTGTACGCGTCAGCACCAGTAAATACTCCTATACGTGTTTCAGGGGGGAAGTCAATTCCATAATTTGTCATCCAATTAGTATTGGTTAAAACATCAGCTCCATGCCAACCAACAGCCTGATAAGAATAATCAAATCCACCTGAAAGAGCATTAAAGATACCCGCAATTGCATTTGTCATGAATTCATTCCCATTTCTTTGCTTTGGCGTTGCAATATAAAATGCCTTAGCGGTACTATTACCATTGGTTGTACCATTATTACCATTGAGATAACCATCTAAAGTATATACCCTCATTTTCCTCATTGTGCTTGCAAGATTCCAATCATCACCATTATATCTTCGTGCCCCACTTCCTTTAAGCACATCGTGATGATTTACTATTGCATTGGAAATACCTTTTGCAGCGTCTTTGTTATATCCACTTTCCCCATACGCAAGAGTTGCAATTTCTATAAAATCATTATAACTGATATTTAAATTAGTCAATTTACCATATTCGCTTTGGGTGTAACCATTACTAAATTTGTTAAAATACGAAACGGAATAAACATCAGTATTGCTTGGATCAAATTTTTCAAATAACGGTTTAGCCTCCTCGTCAGTTAATTGTTGCCCCCCGGTTGTAAAGACCTTTTCCAATCCATCTAAATCAATAGCCCTGATCGGAGTATTTTCAGCAAATTGGTATGGGGTTAACTCCGGATATTTCTTGGTTAAAGGATCGACGCTCACAAATCTAGCAATTCTAGCATCATACATCCGCATCCCATAGTCATAATCACTTCCAGTTACGTTGTCTATCTCATCAACCTTCTCCTTTCCATTAAAGGCGTAATCAATACCCGGATAAATGTTCTTTACCGTTAACTTTTGATATTTATGAACATTCAAAATTCCATTAGGACAAATGCTTCCAAGGTAAAAATCCATTTTGTCAGAACTTTCAAGTTCCTTTTGAAAATTCTCCTTTCGGATATCTGCACCAACCAATTCCATGTCAGCCCGACAGAATTTAAAAAATGAACTATCATTTTTAATGCTATTTTCCTTCCCAATTCGATTAATTTTATTTGAATTCCGATGATTTTCCGGATTTAATCTTTTACTGAACACATAGCTTAGGCCTTGGTTTGTAATGTAAAGATCAACTCCACCAGAAGATGATTTAAAAAACAAATCATCCATGATTTTACTATTTTCGTTAACAATTTGGCCCTTATTTTCAATAAAACCGAAGGCGTTCGCAGATTTTAAGTTTTGATATTGTGTTTTTAAAACAGGCTTTTCATTTTTTGACCGAGGATAAAGGCTAGAATAAAGAATTTCAAAAATAATTACTAACATGTAATGGAATTGGTAGTTTTCCAGCTTAAACTGCATGAGCAATAGTTAAGATACAACATTACTCCGAAATACACGGCCAACCATGACCATTATACTCAGGTTACATAATAAATCCAGTGGCTACTTAGGTTTAGGAAATTTTTCTTGCGCGGTCAACAATGTGTCGAAATCCATTATACATAAAAAGCATTAATAAGAACCAGAAAAAATATCGAACAATATATAGATTCACTATTTCTTTATATTTTATTTGTAAAAGGGAATAAGAAAAGAAAAAACAAAATAACCACAACATTATAGCATGCAATAACACTATATAAAAATTTCGAACATTACAATTTATTACAATCAAAATCGCATCTAATAACATAATTAAATGTAAAATGGCTTCACAAATGTCAAAATTTAAATCATTGTTAAAATACCGATTAGCATTTGGAAAAATTAAACATAAAATCAATAATAGCAACGTATTGAAAAGGAACAAAAAACGAATAAATTTATTTGACCTGATGGTATTCAAAACCTTATTTCGTTATCCATTTAGCATCAATCATATTGTAACCACCATTTGAATATGTAATACTTGCTGGAACAAAGTTTCCAAAGTATTTATTTCCCGTATTTAATTCGAAATCAGTTGCCGCGCTAACAATTTTTCTATCAAACCACTGCAATTGAGATAGATGATTTACTGCAACGAACTCTGATGAAATCCTATTAAATACCTCACCCTGTAACACGAATTTACATTTTAATTTTAATTGAAGGGCCAAAACCATATTCTTCCCCACTGCCGTGCCGTAGGCACACCCAAATCAGGTCAGTGTTAATAAAAAAGCAAAATAAGAATTCCGGATTTTTTTTGAGAAAAGTCATATGAACATTTCATATGAACAAAATTAAGCCAAATTTCTGGTAATTTATTGGTTGATAGCAAGATATGGACGTAATGAACAAATTACACTGCGTACTTGTTAAGCTGCCCCACCGAAACTCTCCCTTGCAGGAGCCTTTACCCGCCTAAAGTTGATATATTTGAAATATGAGCATTGAAGAAAAACTTGATTGGATTCTAAAAAAAGTCAAGGATGGAAAATTTAGTCTTGGCACTATCGACCCCAATAATAAAAACAAGGTTGGATTTCAATCATTAATGGAAGAATTATACCCTGATGCTAAAAATCCTTCGGACGAATATAATTTGTGCCTTCACGAATGGGAACAACTTTTAACAAAACTTATTGAAGAAGATAAAATGATTGAAGAATCTGCCGTTTCTATTGGTGGCGATAAATACGTTCCCACTCTGAAAGGGAAGATTTTTCATGGGTATCAGAAGGAAAAAGAGAAGATTTTGTCTCAGCAGACTTTCCAAGAAACAATGACCAAGGGAATATACTATCTAACCTGGGCCATTGCGGTTGGGACAACTGTTGCTGCTCTTTACTATTTGTCGGAGCTATGTTGGAAATATCATTGGTTTTCATTTTGCGGCTGCCATTAACTGACGAGCCAGCCCTCTTACGCACAGCCAAAGTTGCATTAACATAAGAAGAAATTATGAAACAGAGGGTATAAATAATTTTGTGTGAAGTTGCTTTCTGCGGGTGCATTAGATTTTTATTCTGTTTTCAAAAGTAATTAAAAATTGATTTAAGATTAGTGCCCAGTTCCTGAGCTGCATTGTCCATTTCCGTTCAATGATGTTGATGCTCAGGTAAACCGCTTTCAGTGCAGCGTTATCATCAGGGAATATGACTTTGGTCTTGGTGTATTTCCTGATAGTGCTGTTTAAGCTCTCAATGGCATTGGTGGTGTAAATCATGTTTCGGATTTCCAGCGGATATTTAAAGAAGGCCGTGAGATTTTCCCAGTTACGCTCCCAGGACAGAATAGCATGGGGGTATTTCTTGCCCCATTTTTCCTTAAATGCTTTCAGAGCTTCGTGAGCTGCTTCCTGGTTCGGAGCACCGTAGATGGTTTTTAAATCAGCGGTAAATTCTTTTTTGTCAGTCCACACAACGTACCTGGTTGAATTGCGGACCTGATGAACAACGCAGAGCTGCGTGTCCGTTTGCGGAAAAGTGACCTTAATTGCAGTTTTGATTGTGGTTATGGGGCTTTGTTCTGGAATGTATGGTCAGACACAAAACAATAACCTGTTGAATAACAGAGATACTTCTGAAGGTGCAGGAGGGTTGAAATATATGCAGGATTTATTAAGAGCCACCTGGCATTTACCAGAACAGCCTCCGACAATACCTGCTAGGTTCCTGGGAAAACAGGTTCTAACCCACGATGATACGGTTGCGTTAATTTCCATTGGAGAAGCCCGTGCAAAATGGTGGCAGAAAGCGTATTTGGTGCATAGTGGCGGTATGTATGATTATTCTATGTGCGGTTGTACTGGTTCTTCTGACTTTCCAGATATGGTTTTAATGGACAATTGAAAGATGACGAAATAACAGGCTTTACTGGAACAGATTATACAGCGACATTTTGGGAGTATGATGCAAGATTGGGGAGAAGATGGAGTGTTGACCCAGTCGTCAAGCATTCGGAAAGTCCTTATGCTACTTTTGCAGGCAATCCAATATGGTATAATGACCCAAATGGAGATGACCCAGGTGGTGATGGAGATAAAAAGAATTCCGATTGTGCGAAATGCAAGGCTCCAACAAATGGTACCGAAAAGAATGAGCGATTAGAAATTATAAGAAAGCCACATGATAAACTTGTTGCGAAGAAAAAAGAAGAAAAGGTAAGCGATAGATTTCATGCTGAGTGGAACAAGAAACCAATCAAATTGGAGTCAAAATATGCTTATAAAGGAGCTACGATTGATGTTGTTGTAAGTGGTAATAATGCTGCCGTAGGTGGAACAGGGAAATTTTTGACAATTTTTGAAGGGTCTGTATCGCAGAATACTATTGTTGTGCAGGGCCATTCCCAATAAGTGCAAGTGGTGGCAATACTTATTCTAATACGAATATTCCTTTCAATACCAATAATGGCAACCATAAGCATATAATTATTGTATTGAGTAACGATGCAGTAACTTTTACAACAAGTACTGGTGGTGGTGTGGTAAAGGCAAAGATTACCTCAAACGAAAGTGTTCTCCATAAGAGTACAAGTTATACTTATGAAATAAAAAGCGTAGCTACTAAGCCAAGGAAATGAATAATAATGCCAGGATAAAAATAAATGTTCTAATACTATTAACAATAGTATTTTCATCTTATTCCAGGGCACAGACAGAAGAGTTAATAATGTACAGCTCGGAAGAAATTGAAAATATGTTAAAGATTGGGGAAACGGATTTAAATAGTGAAAAATTTAATGAAGCTTTAAAATTGTATAAAAACATTTTGGTAAGCGATAGCATTTTTGTGCCAGCTTTAATTGGCGAGGCAAAAGCGTATATGGGTATTGAGAATTATCCTGAAGCCATTACCTTTTTCAAAAGGGCAATAGCTAATTTAAAAACAAATGAAACTAAAAAAGATGTTTATTTTGAATTGGCAAAATGCTATGACAGTGAGGTTCCCAATGGTAAAAATGAAGCCATTACATATATTAATAAAGCAATTAAAATTGACCCTAACGAACCTCAATTCTACATTCTAAAAGCAATAATTTATAAAGACAATAATGATTGGAAAACGGGATTAGAGTTCGTAGATAAATCGATTGCGATTGAACCTTCTGTTTTTGGATATAGAATTAAAGGAGAGATTTTGGAACAGATGGATTCTTTGAGATTGGCAATATTGGCGATAACCAAGGGTTTGAATTTGGACAGTACTAATAGTAGATTGCGTTTTTTGAGAGCCAAGTATTTTTTTTTCACTGATAATTTTAGTGAAGCTACAAAAGATTTAAAATTTGTGGACACAACGCAAATAAATGGATATG
>Ga0206879_1057_pt3 | contig 14366 bp, 11 predicted proteins | sample Alteio_BWOrgCont_5_FD_152897 | JGI IMG/M metagenome (GOLD analysis project Ga0206879, IMG submission 152897) | Enriched cells from forest soil in Barre Woods Harvard Forest LTER site, Petersham, Massachusetts, United States -... | ecosystem: Environmental > Terrestrial > Soil > Temperate forest > O... | reverse complement strand
CCGTTCATCACCGCCAGCCCATTCTGCGGGGTCGTTGTTCCAATGCCTACATTATTAGCAAAGGTCGCTGAGACATTCGCTGCTGTAAATGCCGTTTGACCTGAAAGTGTATTCTGTGATGTCCCTGTCTGCGTGTATGCATTATTGTTGGTGATCGCTGCCGCTGTATTGGTAATACCTGACACTGCCGTGATCGCACCTGCTTGGGTAACCGTAAAGGCATTGATGCCCACTGTCAAAGGCGCTGTCGGCACCCAGGTGCCGATACCTACATTGCCGTTAGTCACAACCAGACCGCCTTGCGGTGTTGTTGTCCCAATCCCTACATTGCTGCCGCCATTAGTTGTATAAACGTTGTTGCCTGTCAAGGTCCACCCTGCGGCCGCCACATTACCCGGTGCTGTCCAAGTCGTGTCACCTGCGGAATCCGTTGCCGTTAACACATAATTCGCCACCGGAGCCTCTCCGCTCATCGTTAAGCCCGTGGTCCTTGCCGTACCCTGTATATCCAATATCGAACCAGGGGCTGTTGAACCTATACCTACATTCCCGGCATTCGAGGCTACTACCAGACCCTCTGCTCCAACCACCCATGTCCCAATTCCCAATCCCCCGTTCATCACCGCCAGCCCATTCTGCGGGGTCGTTGTTCCAATGCCTACATTATTAGCAAAGGTCGCTGAGACATTCGCTGCTGTAAATGCCGTTTGACCTGAGAGCGTATTCTGTGATGTCCCTGTCTGCGTGTATGCATTATTGTTGGTGATCGCTGCTGCCGTATTGGTAATACCTGACACTGCCGTGATCGCACCTGCTTGGGTAACCGTAAAGGCATTGATACCCACTGTCAGCGGGGCGCTCGGCACCCAGGTGCCGATACCTACATTGCCGTTGGTCACAACCAGACTGCCTTGAGGTGTTGTTGTCCCAATGCCTACATTGCTGCTGCCATTGGTTGTATAAACGTTATTGCCCGTCAAGGTCCACCCTGCGGCCGCCACATTACCCGGTGCTGTCCATGTTGTGTCACCCGCGGAGTCAGTGGCGGTCAACACATAAGTGGCCACCGGCGCTGCCCCGCTCATCGTAAAGCCTGTCGTGCGCGCCGTCCCTTGTATATCCAATATCGAACCAGGGGCTGTTGAACCTATGCCCACATTCCCGGCACCGCTAGCCACAATTATCCCGTTGTTGGGCACCCACGTCCCAATTCCCAATCCACCGTTCATCACCGCCAACCCGTTCTGTGGGGTCGTTGTTCCAATGCCTACGTTCTCACTGCCGGTGGTGGTGTAGACATTGTTCCCTGTCAAGGTCCACCCTGCGGCTGCCACATTACCCGGTGCTGTCCAGGTCGTGTCACCCGCGGAATCTGTCGCCGTTAACACATAGGTGGCAACAGGTGCTGCCCCGCTCATAGTCAAGCCCGTGGTCCTCACAACCCCCTGCACATCCAGGATCTGACCCGGAGCCTGTGACCCGATACCAACGTTACCGTTTGTAAATATGGCTGAAAATGGAGTATTAGAAAAATCCGTTTGGCCGGTGAATTGATTCAGCGATGTTCCGCTCTGGGTATAGCTGGAAGACGTTGATATGGCGCCACTTAATGAAACATTAAATTGAGAAGTGCTACCGACATTTAAACCCTGCGTCGTAATATTGACCGTACCTACGCCAACGTTGCCATGAGCGATCAAATTACCGTTGGAATCAATGCGCGCTTTTTCATTGCCGCCGGAGTCTTGAACAGATACACCGCTGCCGCCGCCGGTTGTATCTAATTGCGCCTGTATATCGGCTGCCACAGCGACGGAAGAGAAAGAAAAGAAGAATAAAAGGAGATAAGAAGTAGGAAGGAAAAATCTACGTTTAAGGTCAGAAAAATTCATTACTTTCGTAATGGTTTAAAAACAATGATTTATATAATGTTAAGTTCATATTAACAAAACACTTTGTGCTTACAATATTTATCACAACTTTTTTTAAGTTAAATAATTTCTAATGTTTGGAGCTTTAAAAGCAGGTCGCGGGCGATGCGGACGGAATTTTCGGAAGAGCCTCCGTATTCCAGGAAAACGCAGAAAGCAATTTTGGCTTTGGAAGTTTTTGTATATCCTACAAACCAGGCATGATTGGGCTTTCCCCTGACACTTTGCGCGGTCCCGGTTTTGCCATATATGTCCAAACCGGCTATTGCCTTTAGATCATGACCGGTGCCTTCGGGATCATCCACTACACCTTTTAAACCCCGCTGAACATCGCTCCAAGTATCCGGCCGCAGCCTGATCAAAGGCCGCTTCGAAAAATCCAGGGGATGGATCTCATTGCCTCCGGCATCTTTGACAACGCGGGGCCTTGTGATCACTCCGTCATTAGCCACGGCCCCCATCATCACGGTCAATTGCAAGGGTGTCACCAGGGTATATCCCTGGCCGATGGAGAGATTCAAAACATCCCCCGTATACCAGCCGCGGTCTCCCGACGCCTTGGTGATCATTTTGCCCCTGGCTTCAAAAGGCAGGTCAATGCCCGTCGGACGGGTCAGGCCAAAGGCCTTGGCAAAGGCGCTGATCACCGGCGGGGTTACCAAAAGCCCCACGTGAAAAAAATAAACGTTACAGGAATGCGCCAGCGCCTGGCGCAGATCCTGCACGCCGTGCACGTGGGAACAGCCGAATTTGCGCTTGCCCACCATCATGTAGCCGGGGCATTCAAAGGTCGTCTCAGGCGTGATTTTATGAAGCTGAATCGCCGCCAGGGCCACAGGGATCTTAAACACCGAGCCCGGCGGGTATTGGCCTGAAACAGGCCGGTTGAATAACGGCGTCATGGGGTCATTAAAATAAGACGCGAGCTTGTCGCTTTTGGACTTATCCGAGAAAGCATTGGGGTCATACGACGGAGAGCTGACCATGGACAAAATATCGCCGCTGTTTACATCCATGACCACGATGCTGCCCCTTAAACCGCTTAACAATTCCTGCGCCGCGTTTTGGATGCGCTGGTCAATGGTCAGGACCACATCATGCCCTGCTTGCGGGTCTTTAAGCCCAAGCAATCTCACCTGTGTCCCACGGCTGTCCACCTCGATCTGACGGCCGCCGGGCACACCCTTAAGCCAAGCTTCGTACCGTTTCTCGACCCCGGTTTTCCCGACCAGGCTTAAAGGCGTATAGCCGTAGGCCCCGCTTTCTTCGATCTCGTCTTCATCGATCTTCCCCACGTAACCAAGCAGGTGCGCGCCGTTTTCCTTAAAAGGATAATAACGCTCAAAGCCCTCCTGGACGATCAGGCCGGGATAAATAAAATTTTCTTCCTCTATCTTGACCGCAGTTTCCCTGGGCACGTCCTCAGCCAGGATCACCGGCGCAAAAGGCGTGATCCGTTTGCGTTCAAAAAGTTTTTCCAGATAAACCGGGTCCTTGTCAAGAACTCCTCCCAGATAAGTAAACAAGGCTTCTCTGTCTTCCACGTCTTGGGGCACTACTCCCACATTAAAGGAGCCGCGGTCATCGGCCAGTACAACGCCGTTGCGGTCCAGGATCCTTCCCCGCGCTCCATCGATGGGAACCACACGGATGCGGTTGTTCATGCTTTGCAGATGATAATACTCCCCGTGGATGATCTGCATGAGCCCTAAGGCCAGGACAATAAAGCCTAAGAGAAAAAAAATGACGGATTGGATGATATTAATACGCATATTAAAACCTCTACATAACCCGGTTATGTCGAGGTCAACTTTTCAATTTAAAAAAGATTCCGATATTCTTCAGTTGTGCATAAATCCAGGTGGCCGCGATCATGGTGGCCAAAAGTTGCGGAATCAGAACATTTGTCAACAAAGCGCCTAACTGAAGTTCATGGCTCATGTTGGTCAAAACAGCTTCAACGCCAAAACAGGCGACCACGACAAAGAAGGTGACCACCGCCCGCGAAAAGCGGGAACCCGGCTGATACACATAACGCCGCACCAGGGTGGTGGCATAACTGCCGGCCACATAAACCAGGACATGCGTGCCAAAAGGCGAAAGGCCGAGAGAGTCCTGAAAAATCCCGCAAAAAACGGCGGCAATGATGCTAAAGCGAATACCCAGATAAAGATTAAAGAAGATCACAACCAAAATCGACAGCGACGGACATCCCCATTTTCCCCAGAAATTGTACATCAAAAATTCCAGGACCAGGGCCAGATACGAAACTAAAGCTATGACAGCGACACGCTTCATTCCAATATTTTACTTTCCATCTTGCGCATTATTTTTTTATCCGTTTCACTTTTATCATCAAACCCCGCCAAATGCAAAATCCCGTGGACAACGTAAAGCATGATTTCATGTTGTGTTGATGTCTGATGATGCCGGGCATTGACCGAAGCCACTTGCGGACAAATAACGATCTCCCCTGCCTCATCCCCCAGATCAAAGCTCAATACGTCCGTGACATAATCGTGATTCAAATATTTTTTATTGATGCCGCGCATGCGCTTGGGACTAACCAGGACAATGGAAATATCCCGGTTGCTTTTTAATTTCCGCAACGCTTTTTGGGCCGCCTGCCGGATAAGTTTTTCAGGAACGGAAAATTTCTTTTGAAGATTTTTAACGGCAATGCCCATTAGGATTCTGAAGGATATTTGATACGGCCATGATACATGGCGGAAAGGACGCGCACAAAGACGTCGGCAATGGTATTGATCTCCCGCAAGGTCAAATTACATTCATCCAGCTGCCCGTCGATAAATTTATTGTTGATCACCTTGTGCACCACATCTTCGATACGCTTAGGGCTATGTTCATCCAGGGAGCGCGTTGCCCCCTCAACGGAATCAGCCAGGAGCACAATGGCGGTCTCCTTGCTCTGGGGCTTTGGCCCGGGATAGCGGAAATCCCGTTCATCCAATTTTTCGGCGCCGCTTTCAGCCAGGGCTTTCTGATAAAAAAAATGCATGACGCTGGTGCCATGATGCTCAGGGATAAAATCAATGATGCGCTGATTTAAATGGTATTTATGCGCGAGATCAATACCTTCCTTGACGTGATTAAAAATCACCAAACGGCTCATACTGGGTTCCAATTCATCATGTTTGTTGCCAGTAATCATCTGGTTTTCAGTAAAATACGTTGGATTGACCATCTTGCCGATATCATGATAATAGGCGCCCACCCGCACCAAGAGCGAATAGGCACCAATGGCCTCCGCCGCCGCCTCAGCCAGATTACTGACGATCAAACTGTGATGATACGAACCCGGCGCTTCCACCACCATGCGCTTCATCAAAGGATGCGAAGAGTCCGACAGCTCAAGCAACGTAAAATTGGTAATCTCGCCAAAGAGCGTTTCAAAAATCTTGCAGGTGGCAATCACGACCATGGCGCAAATCAGGCCATTGAGCGCCAGCGGTTTTAGAATGTGCATCAGGATGTCTTTATTGACGACGGGGTTTATCAAAACCCCGCAAACCACCTGAATGATGGACACAAAAATCCCGGCCTCGATCAATAACCCCCTGGTGCGCCCATCCTTCACCTTATACATGCCGGCCAAACTGCCCAAAAAGAAAATCAGCATTTCATTCAGGCTAAAGCCCAGCACAATGCCCGCGATCAAAGCGCTCATCAATGACATCATAAAAGCAATCTGCACGTCGTTAAAAAGCAGCATGGTAAGCATAGGGACAGAAGCCACCGGCAGGCAGTAATGCACAAAATGTGAATAGGGCTTCAGCGCGTTGGCGGCAAAAAACAACAGCACCCACAATAGGCTTAAGTGCAAAAAGAGCCGGGGTTCGGCTCTTTTGAAATAAAATAAATGCACGCCGAAAAAAAATACCAGCAACGGAATGATCAAAGGGAAGCCGGAAAAATAGCAGAAAATGATCAGAGCAAAGAAGCTAACCCCCATCATAATGCTCTGATCACGGGAAATAAAATGATTGGGCCGCTGACTCATGAATTAGTGTTTGTGAAAAAGCTAATGTTTATGATTACCGTTGGTTTGGGCATAGGCTTCGATGATCTTTTGCACCAGCTCATGACGCACCGTGTCTTCGCTGGTCAAATGGATGAATTTGATCTCCGGCACGTTGCCCAGCACGCGGTTAGCCTCAGCCAAACCGTTATTCTCAGGAGCCGGAAGATCGCTTTGGGTCACATCGCCGATCACCACCACCTTGGAATCAAAACCCATACGGGTTAAGAACATCTTCATCTGATCAGGACGGGCATTCTGGGCCTCATCCAGGATCACAAAGGCCTCGTTAAGGGTGCGGCCGCGCATAAAAGCCAGGGGTGCTACTTCAATAATGCCCTGCTCGCTGTAATGCTCCACCTTTTCAGGCTCCATCATGTCATAAAGCGCGTCATACAAAGGGCGCAGGTAAGGAAGGACTTTCTCAACCATGTCCCCGGGTAAAAACCCCAAGCTCTCGCCGGCTTCGACGGCAGGACGGGTGAGGATAATGCGGCGCACCAGGCCTTTTTTCAACGCGTTGACCGCCATGGCAATGGCCAGATAGGTTTTTCCCGTACCGGCCGGGCCGATACAAAAGACCAGATCATTGGTTTTAATGGCCTCAATGTATTCGATCTGGCCCTTGGTTTTGGGGGTGATCAAACCGCCCTGGACGGAGACCTCGATCTTTTCCTTGGCCAGGCGCTTGAAATCAATCTCTTTATCTTTATCGACGAGCCTTAAGGCATAGACGATGTCCGCTTTCTTGACATCCTTGCCCTTTTCGACAAAAGTCATTAGATAATGGAACAGGTCCCGGGCCACCTGAACCTTGGGCTCAGGACCCACGACCTTAATGCCTTCCTCGGAGCGCACGATGCGCACTCCCAATTCCTTCTCGATGATTTTTAAATTTTGATCGTAACGTCCGAACAGCAGTTGTAAATCGCGGTTATTATCAAAGTCCAATCTAAAATCCATTAACACCTCAAATTTTTATTTTTCCGACGGAATAGTCAACACAACTCCGGGTTGAAGTACATTAGGATTATTGATCTTGTCCTTATTGGCTTTATAGATCCTGTACCATTTGGCATAAGTTCCATAAACCTTCTTGGAGATCTTTTGAAGGGTATCATCCTTTTGCACCGTATAGGTACCGCCGCCTTGCGCGCTGATTGCTGTATTATCGGTCGCCGCCGCAGGTGTTGATTCTGAAGCTATTGTTCCCGGCATTTCACCGACCACCGGCACCACCGGGGCCGCAGGCTGGGAGTTATCCACCGCGGGCGCGTTTTCCGCAGCAGGGGTTGAGGTATCCGTATCCGTGGGCGTGCCCTCTGTAATCGCGTTGACCGCGGTTTCCTCAATCTTCTGCACCTCGGATTCAGGCACAGGACGGGTCAATTCCAGCACATAGATCTTGCGGGTGGTTTCCGTCGGCGCGGGAGGCGGCGGGCATTTGCCCATGACGCAACCGCCATTGCCGCTGGTATTATCCAGACCAACCCTTGGTTTAGTGATCACATACGTCCTGGCTTCAATGCCGCATCCTGCACCTAAAAGCGCCACCAGGACAAGAGCTAAATTTTTCTTCAACATGAGATTCTCCTTAAAGATGGGTTTTATTCCTTTTTCTTTAAAACCACCAAGCCTAATTCCTTAAGCTGTTTTTCATCCACATCCGACGGCGCATCAGTCATCAAACAAGTCCCCTTCTGGGTCTTGGGGAAGGCGATGCAATCGCGGATGGATTCGTTTCCGGTAATGATCGTGACAATACGGTCAACGCCGTAGGCCACACCGGCATGCGGGGGCGCTCCGTATTCAAAAGCTTTCAAAAGAAAACCAAAACGCCTTAATGCCTCATCGGGCGCGATACCGATAATGTCAAAAATCTTCTGCTGCAATTCCCGCCGGTGAATACGCACTGATCCGCTGCCGATCTCATTGCCGTTTAAGACCAAATCGTAACAGCGGCCCCGGATTTTAGCGTACTGCCCGCTTTCAAGCAAGTGAAGATCTTCGGGATTAAGTCCGGTGAACGGATGGTGTTCACTGTCCCATCTTTTTTCTTCGGTATTATACTTGAACAAAGGAAAATCCACAACCCACAAAAAGGCAAACTCACGCGGGTTTGATTTATCCTGGCGGATATCCGGCTTATCGGAATTATATTTGGCCACAGCCTCGGCATGGGTCATGCGCGGGAAAGGTGTCACCAGATCAATATTAAGAACTTCCTTAAATATTGTTTTATACAGGCGCTCGGTGAGGTCAAAAATAAAATCCTGGTCCACAAAGGACATTTCCATATCGAGCTGGGTGAATTCCGGCTGACGGTCCGCGCGCAAATCCTCATCGCGGAAACACTTAACGATCTGATAATAACGGTCCATGCCGGAAACCATTAGTATCTGCTTGAATAATTGCGGCGACTGCGGCAACGCATAAAAGGCACCCGGCGTCAGGCGTGAAGGCACTAAAAAGTCACGCGCGCCTTCCGGTGTCGATTTAGTCAGCACCGGTGTTTCTATCTCGGTGAATTTCTCGCCGTTTAAAAACACGCGCATGGATTGACAGATCTGATGACGTAAAATCAGGGAATCGCGCACCTTCTTACGGCGGATGTCGAGATACCGGTAGGTTAGCCTGAGGTCTTCAGCAGCTTCAATATTATCATCAATCTCAAATACCGGCACCTTGGCGGTATTGAGAATTTCCAGTTTCTTGGCCAAAAGTTCAATGTCTCCTGTCGGAGATTCGGGATTGAGATTTTTGGGCGGACGCACGTTGACCGTGCCGCTGATCTTAACCACAAATTCCGGCCCCAATTTTTGCGCTTCATTATGCGCCTCAGGGCTCACGGACGGCACAAAGACCACCTGGGTGATGCCGTAGCGGTCGCGGATGTCGATAAAGATAAGTTTGCCATGGTCACGGCGGCGATGCACCCAGCCGCAAAGAACCACTTCCTGATCCTTAAAATTTTTATTTAATTCCCCGCATGTATGCGTTCTCATGATGACAACACCTTGATTAAATGTTCAACAATGCCGCCCAAAGCAACACTTTCCTGGGTGGATGTTTCCATATTCTTGACGGCAATGGAATTATTTTTGACCTCATCTTCCCCGATGATCAAAGAAAAACGCGCTCCGGCCTTATCCGCCTTGCCCATTTGGGATTTCATGGAGCCGCCAATAAAGCTCATGTCCGCGCTGATGCCGGATTTACGCAATAGCTGCATTACCAAAAAAGCCAGAGGCTGATATTCTTCCTTCATGGCCATGATATAAACCGCGACGCCACTCAGCGGCACCGAAGATTCCCCGATAGCCAACAAAATGCGTTCAATGCCTAAAGCAAAGCCAATAGCCCCGTAAGAAACCTTGGGATTTCCGCCCAATTCGTGCACCAGGCCGTTATACCGGCCACCGGCACCGACGGCATCCTGACTTCCAAGCTCACCGGCCGCCGTGATCTCAAAAACCGTGTGCGTATAATAATCCAGGCCGCGCACTAAATGGGGTGATACCTCAAACGGCACCTTGACACTGTTAAGCGCTGCCTGCACCTGGGCAAAATACTCCTGGCTGGGTGTTGACAAAGGCAGATCCTTGACTAAAGAGGCAACCACTTTTTTGCAGGATTCGTTCTTACAGTCCAGCACCCGGAATACATTGCGTTCAAAACGCGCCTGGCATTCCGGGCAAAGCCTCTCTTTTTGCTTAGCTAACTCGCCCCTAAGCCAGGTGGAAATGCGTGCCTTGTCTTCCTTTGATCCCAGGCTATTGATTTTCAGTTGAGGCTCTTTAACCCCCAGCTCCTTTAACAAATGCATGGCCAGGGTGATAACCTCGGCATCCAGCAGAGGCGAGCTCGAATTGGGGCCGATGGCTTCCACACCTATTTGGTGGAACTGGCGCAAGCGCCCCTTTTGTGGCCGCTCGCCGCGAAACATGGGGCCAATGTAAAATAATTTCGATAGCGGCTCAATTTTATCAAGACTATTTTCTAAATAAGAGCGTACCACGGCTGCCGTTCCTTCAGGCCGCAGGGCATACTCATTGAGAAAAATTCTATCTCCATTACTACCGGATTCGGCGGGCTTTTCCCGCTGGGACGAGACCAACTCCAATAACTGCTTGTTGACAATATCCGTCGTCGCGCCTAAGGACCTTTTAAAAAGATTTACATCTTCAAAAATGGGCGTCCGGATTTCCCGGTAACCGTAAGATTTACAGATTTTGCGGGCCAGGAATTCCAGGGCTTCCCAAAGAGGAGTAGCATCGGGTAATATATCGGATGTCCCACGGGGGACGGTGAATGTGTTCACGTATGGGGTATCCGGCTATTTGACTTTTTGCTTCATTTCCAGACCGGATTTAAAGACGACCACTTTCCGGGGAGGGACGGGAACGCTTTGCCCCGTGCGGGGATTACGGCCGAAACGGGCGCGGCGTTCTTTGATCTTGAAAACACCAAAGTTACGCAGCTCCACCTTATCGCCTTGCATCAAGGAATCGACGATGACGTCGAATGTTTTCTGAACTATTTTCTTCACATCTACTTGTTTGATACCTGTTGCATCGGTGATCTTTAAGACAATATCCTTTTTCGTCATTGAAAAAATCTCCTTACGGTACGCCTGGGGGCAGTGACATTGAATTAATTGCTAAGTATAGTATCAACAACGACTTACAGTGTCAACAGCTTTTTAAAGCTTGGACCGTTTCCACATATCCTATTGTTATACATTACCTTATAATGGAAGTGTCCCCGTATTTGGTTAAATCTATGAACTCGTATATGCCTTTATTCTTTAATCCCTCATAATACTTTGCACTCGAATAGAGATAATCACAGGGGTTGGAGACTATTCCAGCGCGCACTGGATTATTGTGAATGTAGTTTAAGCACTCAATAATGTACCCTTCTTCTATTATTGGTTTACTTTGAAACCTACCTTGCCATACATGCCCCACGTAGTTGTATTTCCTACGATATTTTACACTAAAAGACAAAAGTATGGCATGCATCACGTTAGATATATTATGCGTTTCTCCAACTTCCATGACCATGTGCACATGATTATCCATTATTACAAAACCATACACCTTGACTTCCTTACGTTCTTGGAATTTCCGGATAGAATTCAACAAATCTTGCTTATCCGACTTTAATTTCAAAATATTTTGTCGATTGTTTCCCCTAAAAATTACATGATACACCGCGTTTCCATAATAAAGCCTTTTAAAACGAGACATAGTGACTCCTTCTACTTTTTATGGGGGATTGTTAAAACACGAACTGTGGGGGACAGTTCCTTCAGAAATCGTTATCTACCAAAGGGAAAGGTGGAAACGGTCCAAGCTATAAGGTCAGGGAGAGATTGTTTTCTCCCACCAAAACCTTGATCTCCTCGACCAAAACTTCGCTGGGGGTTACAAAAAGTTCTTCACCAACCAATATTTGAACCCTCTTGTAATTATTCGTATCTACTTGCAAATAAACAGGTACCTTGCCCGGAAAGCGCGCCAGTTTTTCTTTAAGCCTTTCGAAACCAGCCTGACCGGCGTTGGAGAGATCCACCTGCACGGATTTAACCATGTCGTAAACTTCATCAATGCCCGCCATTTCATTGGCCACCATCTTGGGAAATCCGTCACGGAAACTCACCTTGCCCTTGACCACCACCACGGTATTTTCTTTTAAATAAGAAGCAATCTGCGTGTAACTGGAAGGGAACACCACAAGCTCCATCTCTCCGTCAATATCTTCCAGACCCACAATGGCCATGCGCTCATTAGTCTTCTTGGTCGTAGTCAATTTCACCGAAGTGATAAGACCCACCATGCGGGCATCCTGCCCGTCGCGGGCACCCTTGATACCGGCCGTCGTAAAATCCGCGAATTTCTCAATCTCTGTTTTATAACGTTCCAATGGATGCCCGCTTAAGTAAAATCCCAAAAGCGCCTTTTCCGCCCCAAGAATTTGGGCTTGCGGCCATTCCGGGATATCGGGCAAGCTCTCGTCTCTCTTGCCAAAGCCGCCCTCTTGCGCGTTGCTGAAGAATGAAAATTGCCCTACTTCCTTTTCTTTCTGGGCATGCACAGCCTCTTCAAGCGCCATCTCCAGCACGGCCATCAACTGGGCACGCCGGCAGCCGAACGCGTCAAAGGCCCCGCATTTGATCAAACTCTCCAGCACCTTGCGGTTGTTCAAATGCAAATCCACCCGCCGGCAAAAATCAAAAATGGAAACAAACGGTCCGCCCTCTTCGCGGACTTTGACCATGGACTCAATGGCGCCGGCACCGATGTTCTTGACCGCCAACAGGCCATAACGGATATTTTTCTTATTTTCGACGGTAAACCGGGCAAAGCTTTGATTGACATCCGGCGGCAATACCGTCAGTCCCATGACCCCGCTTTCTTTAACATACTCCACTACCTTCTCGGTATTATCTTTTTCCGAGCTCAACACCGCGGCCATGAATTCCACAGGAAAATTGGCCTTTAAATAGGCCGTGCGGTAACTGAGCAGTGAATACGCGGCGGAATGGCTGCGGTTAAATCCATAACCGGCAAAATATTCGATCAAATCAAACAATTGATTGGCCTGGGCCTCGGATACCTGACTTGTTTTGGCACATCCCTCAACGAAGAAGACCCGCGCTTTTTGCATTTCCGCGGGAATTTTCTTACCCATGGCCTTGCGCAGATCATCCGCCTGGGTCATATTAAAACCTGCCATCACAGACGCAATTTGCATCACCTGTTCCTGATAAAGAATAATCCCATAGGTAGGCTTTAGCACAGCCTCAAGTTTGGGATGCGGATAGGAAATTTTCTGTCCCCCTTGCTTGCGCTTGATGAAATCATCGAGCATCCCGCTTCCCATGGGGCCGGGCCGGTACAAGGCATTGATGGCCACCAAATCCTCGAACTCGGAGGTTCTCATCTTCTTGAGCAGATCCCGCATGCCTCCGCTTTCCATTTGGAACACACCCATGGCATGTGCCCGGCTTAACATCTCGTAGGTCTTTTTGTCATCGAGCCTTAAATGATCAACATCAATGTCGATGCCATGATACTGTTTGACCAATTTAACCGTATCCGCAATAACGGTAAGCGTCCTTAGACCAAGAAAGTCCATTTTCAAAAGGCCAATTTGAGAAATACCATCCATGTCATAGGCGGTGGTCACCTGCCCGTCAGAGCTTTTAAACAAAGGCACGTATTCAGTCAAAGGTTTATCCGAGATCACCACACCCGCCGCGTGAATGGAGGCATGGCGGTTTAAGCCTTCGAGCACTTGCGCCGTGGACAAAAGCTGCTTGGCGGCTTTGTCGAACTCCGCGGCCTCGCGCAGCTGCGGCTCGACATTCAAGGCCTGCTCAATGGTGATGCCGATCTCGTTAGGGATAAGTTTCGCGATGCGGTCCACGTCCGCGTACGCCATGCCCATGGCGCGGCCCACGTCGCGCACCGCGGCCTTGGCTTGCAAGGAACCAAAGGTGATGATCTGGGCCACATTGTCTGATCCGTATTTCTTGGTGACGTAATCAATGATCTCCCCGCGGCGCTCAAAACAAAAATCAATGTCGATATCCGGCATGCTTTTGCGGCCCGGGTTTAAAAAGCGTTCAAAAAGAAGCCCGTATTTAATGGGATCAAGGTCGGTGATCCCCAAAAGATAAGATACCAGACTGCCCGCCGCTGAACCGCGGCCCGGTCCTACGGGAACGCCGATGGATTTGGCGTAATTGATAAAATCCCAGACCACCAAAAAGTAGCTGACAAATCCCATGTTCTCGATGGTGGTCAGCTCATGTTCCAGGCGCTGGGATAATACCGCATCCTTGCCCGCGGGATAGCGCTTCTTAAATCCTTCTTCGCAAAGCCCGCGCAAGTATTGCCTGTCGGTTTCGCCGGCAGGCACGACGTAACGCGGCAGATGGTACTGGTCAAAATCAAGTTTGAGATTGCACTGCTCGGCAATCATGAGCGTATTGCTCAGAGCCTCAGGCGCCCAGGCAAAGATCGAGCCCATCTCCGCCGGAGTTTTGAAATAAAATTGGTCCGTGGCAAAACGCATGCGGTTGGGATCGCTTAAAGTAGTCTGGGTTTGAATGCACAACAGCGTCTCATGCGCCATGGCCTGACCCTGCTCGAGATAATGCACGTCGTTGCTGGCGACCAGCGGTAAATTCAACTGCCGGGCGATCTTGACCAAGTCCTCGTTGACCTTTTTCTGCTCCATGATGCCGTGGTCCATCAACTCTATGTAAAAATACCCGGGAGAAAAAATCTTACGGTACTCATCCGCGCTTTTGAGCGCCGCCTCAAAATTGCCCCGCAGCAATAGACCGGCAATCTCGCCTTTAAGACAGCCTGAGGTGCCGATCA
>Ga0206879_1159_pt1 | contig 14484 bp, 22 predicted proteins | sample Alteio_BWOrgCont_5_FD_152897 | JGI IMG/M metagenome (GOLD analysis project Ga0206879, IMG submission 152897) | Enriched cells from forest soil in Barre Woods Harvard Forest LTER site, Petersham, Massachusetts, United States -... | ecosystem: Environmental > Terrestrial > Soil > Temperate forest > O... | reverse complement strand
AGCGGCAAAGTTTCGATCAACTCGGGAGCGGCGTTTAATTTCAGCCGGGTTCGTTTCGATCAGTTGCTTCACTTCCAAATCCAGAGCGTTTGCAAATTGTCCACTTGAATCGCGCGGAGCCGGCACGATGATTTCTTTCGGTACCCGTTCGAGGTTGCCAAATTCTGTGATACCGCCTGCCTGATCAACGATCTCGTACGCTTCGAAGATTCTGCTCTTCGTGATCGCGTTTGGTAGCGGCTTGTGCCTGTTCAATTTTGCGGACGCACGGCTTAGCACCGCGAGATTCGCGGCGTTGAAAACGTATTTTTCGCCGAAGCTGGTTTCGTCATACAGCGCTTCGCGAAGCGCTTCCGCATCCGCTTCGGTGAACACTATGGAGTCGCCATTTATAGTTAGCTGGCGATTGCCCTGAAACATTTCGTAAACCCCGTCTACTGCCCGTACGTCGTCGTGCATTTTAAATCTCCTTAAAGAGCGGCGATTGCCGCTTGAATGTTTACGTCTTGAAAATTTGTGGGGTCGGACTGATTAGCTGCGGATGCTTCCCGGCCGATACGAGAACGACACTTCGACTGTGCCAGGAGGAACCGTGTACATCGGCGTGTTCGCGGGAATGACCGGAGCTTGCGCTACCGGTTGCGGCAATGTCTCTGGATTATCGAGAACGGCCGCGAGATATGCTGGCACGTCGCCAGCCATTTCCTGTAAACGTGACACGATTCCTTCGAGCGAATCGGCTGTGACGACTCGTTCTGATCCACCTTCGGAAATTGGGATGGGCCAGGCAAAGCGATGATGAAATTTCCCAGTTGTGCGGTCTTCAACGCATCTTAAACCGCGATACTCGTGAAGAACGTGCTGATTAAATCTGTCGATGGTCTGTGGCTTCACGAGCGGATCGGTCCAGTCGAGAATTACTCGATCGTCAGAATCAAGGATGCGCGCACGGTGCCCAAATTTTCGATACATCTCAACCCGGCGGCGGGCGAAATCCGCTGTCATTTTCAGGGCAGTGGATTTTCCGCCGATATGAAATGGATCGCCGATCGTGTTGGCCCCGCTTCTGTGGAAGCCTTTGGAAATCCAATCGCGGCCGTCCGGAGCCATCGCAATGATTTCAAGTATGTAATTGCCTGCCATTAGATCAACCTCTGGTCGACGAGCCTCTGCACTTGTGCTCGAAACTTTGGATCGAGCATCTTGCGCGACGCGACATGAGGAGGCAAACCGCGCCAGCCGGAAGCGGTCAACTCTGGCTCGGACGCATTGTCTACCTCAGCGGACAAGCGAACCGATCCATCCGGCTGTACATCTTCGGTGCTCATCGCGTCCCATAATTTTCGGAATTCTGGATCACGCTGGTACGCAATTCGTACTTCGGACGAGCTCATGCCGGCCACGCGGAGGCGGAACTCACGGGTTACCTCAACGGGCCGCGGTGCGGGTTTACGGAGCTTAATGATGCCTTCACGTTCAAGCTCGATCATCGCACGCACCCAACATGAAACGGATCCAGGGATCAAGGCTCCGTATTGGACCGCGCGAACTGCGATCACTTTGAAGTCGTCTGGGTTGACGGTCGTCTGGCCTTCAACGGCGCGACGAGTGTTTAAGAATCGAAAATCCACATTCAGTTGTGCTGCCTGTGATTCAGAGAATTGCTGCATGTTCCTGCTCCTTGGAAAGATTGGTCTTGTAAGTCGTCGTTTGTTTACGGCCGTAAAGGTCGAACCCGTGTCGGATCCTGGCTTTCAGCAAATTAATGAACCGGCGCTTCCGACCGGCGTCGGTCAAATCGAGCGCAACAGTTTCCTTCGCCTCGCATCTCCGGAATGTAATGAACGGCGGCTCGAGCTTCTGGAACGCCACATCAAGTTTTCCGCTGAGCTCTTCCAGCGGAACATAGACGCCAGCCGGTGTTTCGATGCCGAGCTCGTTCAGTCGTTGGTGAACGCGCGCCACAAGGCCGGCGTAATACAGGGCGCGATCTTCGCGAGTTGACGGGATAGCCCAACTTGCTGAGCTCTCCCAACCAAGCTCGGAATCTGGTAGTTCCCAGCGCAAATCATCTGGTCGACGGAGATTTACCGGTGTACGGCCAACTGTTTCGCACTCGCCGATCCATAGCGGAACATCAATTACGGCGAGCAATTCGGTCTTTGTGAGTCGCTGGTAGTATCCTAGGCCCGCCAGAAATCGACGCCAGACTGGCTCATCCGCTGGATCGGGGATCAAATCGATTCCTCCGATCAGTAGAGTCTCGGGCTGCGCCGGTGCTTCCTGTGCGAGCGTTTCATCGGTGTCCTCGCCTCCCACTTCTGAGCTGTTCGCCGCTGCAATCGCATCCTCAAGCTCTTCTCGCAAGCGATCCGCGTCGAGACGTATTGCACGCTGCACGCCCAGACTGGCCGAACTGTATTGCTTGAATTTGGAGATCACCGAGCGAACCACTCTGGCCGTTCTCGCGGTGACGTGTCCCCGTTTGGCTACATCATCGCGGATGGCTTCACTCGCAGACGCGATGCGAACCTTAGGAGCCGCATCGGGGTCTGTAGCGGCACTCTTACGTTTTGCTTGTTCGATCTGTTCGGTACTGAGTCCCATATCAATGCTCCTTATTAGAGTGAATATTTCGGCGTTCTTTGTGTGTTCCCCGAAGGCTTGAGGACACCAGCCCTAATCAAGTTTTGCCATGCTTGAAGGAACGGCCCGAACCCGCCCGGCCGACGGTCGGGACGCACATATCTACGTGCGATGTTCTGGGTCATTGGAATGCCTTTTTCTCGTAAGACTTGAATGATCCGATTCTCGAAGTCTTGTACCCATGAAAATGAATCAGCTGGATTGTATTTTTCCCGAGCCTGGATCTCATACTCTGCAAAGGCGATTCCCTGGTCTAGCAATGGCTGGGTGATTGTGTCGATATCGTTTGTCTCGGCCAAATTAAGGAGCAAACGTTTGACGATATCGGGAATTCTCGCTTCGCTCGGCTTCTCACGGTCCTGGCTCGTCCACCAATCATCAAACGATTTAGCGGTTTCGGTCGTCCAACGAGTGAAGTGGGCCATCCGCTTTGACTGGGCTGCTAACCGTCCCACTGCGGCTCTAAAAGCCTCTTCATCCTTTGGCCGTTGAATCGAAGGCATCTTCGACGCATTGGTTCCGACGATCGTGATTCTCGACTGCAAACCAGACCCACCGCCACCTGTTCCTGCCCACATCAAGGGATACCCGTCAACGGTCGCGCCGCCGATGATGGCAAGGTGCGCATAGTCGATTTGTTTGTCGCCGGTACTCTTTGTGCAGTTTCCGGTTCGATTCCCTTCGTATAGCTTTAGAAATTCCGTGAATAGAGAGTTTCGGCTTTGTGCTGAAACTTTGGCCTTCTCAAACAAATCTTTAAGCTCATCTGGATCAAGCAGCAGTCGGCTACCTGATGATCCGGCTACCATTGTTTTTTCCTGCTGCGATTCAAAAGCTTCAACGAGTGCTGGGCCGGAATCCATTGATGAGACCGCCGAAAAATTGGCGCTGACCAGGGACATCGCGTTGCGTACTTCATTGATAGCCGCGGTCTTGCCGCGCCACGCGGGTGCAATCAAGCACGTATATGAACGCGGCTGGATGTGAGGTTCCTCGGCAAAGGTGTTTTCTTTACTGCGGATCAAGCCCCAGAAAGTTAAGGCCGCTGCCATCTTGAATTCATACGGGATATCCGGTGAGAGTGCTTCGGCCAACTCAGAAAGCGATCCGCCCATGCGGGGAAAATCGGGTAACCGATCAACCCTGTTTGCTTCCAATTCTGCAAGTGCCTCTTCGGCGGCTTCCGTTGTATCTGAGACATCAACTGGTGATGCCGTGACAGCTGGCGTTGTGGGCGCAGCGGGAGCCAGGAGCAGCTCACCCGTCGCCGTCTTAACGACAGGATCAGGCTTATTGAAGTCAGGCATTTCAAACGCAATGGCACTCATAAGCAGGCTCCTTCGTTGACGGAAGCTTTCATGCGGTGGGATTTCGCTGGGAAAATCCGCTTGTTCAGCGCCTCTATTTCTGCGTTTGCTGCGCGTCGTTCGCTCTGATACGTCGCGCGGATCTCTGCTTCGAAGTCCGCGGTATCAGCCGCGGCCAGGGATTCCTGACCAGGTGCGAGGATTCTGCTGCTGATGCCCGGCGAGATACACCGCCTGCTTTCAAGGTAGATGGCCAGTTCGACGCCGCTCTGGCGCTCCGCATCCCACACAAGTGGAACCTGAACAATGTCGTCGCTACCGAGCGCGTGGTTGATCTTGACAATCCAAGACAACATTGGGAGTTGGCTGTAGACAATCTCGGTGCCGGCAACTTCACCAGCAAGAACACGCCAGCCGTTCGCCGGCGCTACATGAGCGACGGTTACGCGGAGGGGAGAGTTGACATCGGATTCCGGTTTGCGATTGGAGAAAACGGCCTGGGCTAGCTTATCTATTGAGTCTGCTACAGCAAGCAGACCGTCTTCAATATGATTCGGGGATTCGATCATGTGACTTGTCCTTTGACTTGAGTTCTCCTACGTAAAATGTGGGATGGGCTTCGGATCATCATTGAATGACTGTATAGATCGGTTGAGTAAATCGAGAGGAACCGAAGCCCGCTCGAGTAACTGGCGGATTTCGGCGTGATCGGCCAACGAGCTCGCCGGCGCGGTGATTTTGGAAACCCCAAACCTCGTAACCTCGATTGTTATTGTGACCATCTACTCGTGTCCTCCTTCCCTACACTTATTACAAGGGTGGCCGCAGAAGCTCCGATCTGTTGAAAGTAAACGACTTCCACACCACCTCGGATTTCGGTGTGATTGGCAAGCGTGGTCGAGGCGTCGGCTGATTTTGGAACATCAATCTTGACCCTTGTCCGGAACCCTTCACTTACTACAGAATCAACCGCAAGAGCTTCCCGTCTGCATAATACCCCTGGATTTGGCTGATGGCGTGCTCAGGGGCGCTCTGGAGACCATCCTATCGACCGGCAAGGTGCTATCAAGGCTCCTGCCAGCCCGCAAATCGCTTCTAATTCATAAGTTGCTATCATTTTCATTTTACTAGTACCATATAGTACTAACGTTTGTCTTGACAACTCCGCACGCCTTATATACGATGGCAATAGTAGACACAGAGAATTCTTTGATAGAGGTTCCACAGTGGCAATGACAAAGAAGCGAGCGTTTTTCGGCTTCGAATTCTCCAGCCAGTCGACGCTTGAAACATTGCGAATGCTGGCGACGCACGATCGGCGATCCGTCGGATTTTTGATCCGGGACGCGATCGATCTTTATTTAGAGAAGCGAGCTGCAGAGATAGAAAAACTCAAGACGGGAGAGCATCATGGAACACAAACAAGTCAAAGCTGAGCTGGAAGCGTTGTTGAAGCAACTTTTTATCACTCGTCACAACGCTCACCAGAATCGTCAAAAAGTAGTCCAGCAGAGCTTCCCCGCTGCTCCCGTTGAGGACCGCGTTGTTGGAATCTCTGATTTAGTCAAATCCGAAATCCTCTTCAATATTGGCGAAAAAAAATTCTTCAAGCTTCTGGACCAGCAGTACAAACTGCTGCGCCTTCGCGGGAGCATTCAAATGTTTCTTGAGGCTGTCCGTTGGCCGCCAGCACCGTCAACCAACCAAGACTACTTTGTGCACTTGATGGCCGAAACGGTGATTTTAATCTGCGATCAGTGGGTCCAGGAAAATCGCTCAGATCCCTCACTGCTATTGAGTGAGAACGAGGGCGCATGAATCGCGTGCGCTGCGGTATGAGTGGCTGTGATTCGGAGTTTGTCTCCGCTGAAATTATTTCAGCGGACGCGACGTACCAGTGCAGCAAGCATAACCGCGTGGACACCCTGGTACCGACATTAGCCAACGATGCGGACTCTGCGCCGCCGGTGGAGCTTGAGCCGGGGCGATATGTACCGCGGATTAGAGTCAACGCGAAAGGCGGTGCATATGAACGAATCCAAGCTGAGCTGTCACGCTTCCGGGCGTCGACACGTGAAACTCCCGCATTCGTTGATCGATCGCCGCTTCCGCCACGAGTAGACGATTCAACGGACAGTGTTCATCTGTTGATGGCGGCAATGCACGACACCACGCGAACCGAGCACGTTCCAAACTTCACGACGCAGTCATCCGCAACTCGGGTTAACTATGAACCATGGGTAACGTCCCAACCAAGTGTTCCACGAAACCCGAACATCCTCCGGGTGGATAGCAACATGGTCTGCTTGCTCGGTCGTCACAAGATTCGGGCAGCGAAAGAAGCCGAACATCGTCACCTTCGAGACCACAGCGACCGATTGTATCTGGGGTGGGAAGACGATTTGTTTCTAAACCTGACCAAGATCGATGAGAAAAAATTGGGTCTGTGGGACGATAACCCATTCCTACAAAACCCTCGGTTCTTCCCGCGAGTGCCTGACTTAAAAACTTGGCTACTGCGGTATCAGGTACAGACGATTGTTTCGTTCGCATCAGCAGTTGAACCGACTCCGTTGCGAACGCTCACGGCTTGGCAGCCGCACGGATCGGTAGCCTGGGCACCGCGGCGCAAGCCTCGTAAGCAGGAACGCTGGCCTGATAGCTATAACGTAATGCAGCCTGCTTTCGAACACGTTCCTCAGCCAGCCGGCTCAGACTTCAGAACCTGGGTTAATGCGAATATTCCGGCGTGGACCGAGTACGATTTCTCAGCCTGGCTGGGCTTCCACACAATCTGGTATACAGGCCGTGCCGACATCATCGGGGTTGAACTGGATCACAACTGGGTGCGGATCAAGGAGTCTGCAGAGCAAGGCAGCATAGCGGGAAAGAATGTTGTTAGATCAACGCCGCTTGGGAATACAACGTTCGATAAAAGCGTGCTGTGCACACGGCGAGACGTGGTCATCGATGAGAACCTAAAACGATTGTGTCGGCCGGCTGCTGAAAAGCTGGCTGCTGCCTGGCAAAAACTTTATTCGTCCATGGATCAACTGAAGGATCAACGCGCGCACAGTGATGTTCCGTGGAGTCGGTTGGAAGTTGAATCTGGTATCTACCGTGATCGCATTCAAAACGCTCGGCGCATTTCTGGCCGATACAAGATTCAGAGAAACCAAACTGTGGCAACAGATTGAATGAAAACGGGGAGAACGTCGGCCGTTGGTCACGCGACCCGAACCGTGACGTTCATTATGAATACCATATCCACAGCAAGACGTCGGACACTCTTCATCCGCTACGGCTATTCGAGATCGAACAAGATTTTCAGAAGCTTCTTGCAGGAATGGATGATGAGATTGTGGAGGATCGCCGGCATGAGCAGGAGCTGGCAAAGAGAATCGAAGAGTGGGTTGGACCACGGTGGATCTTCAACGCGGACGGTACGCTGACGGGATATCTCGTCGGCAAGGCGACACGTCCCCGCATGACCGGCGTGAATTTTGCCGACAATCTTTCCGAGATAAAGCTTCTTGAAGAACGCCAACCGTCAGATGATGTCGCGAAAACACGTCTCGAGTTGATCCAGGAGATGCGAATTAAACGCAACTCCGCAGGCGAAGTTCCAACCCGCACGCCAAACTACAAGAAGCAAGATGAGGAAGATCCTGACAACGCGCCACACGAACCGGAGTGGGTTAAGCCGATTCGAAGCTTACGACAAGCTTGGAATGATAAGCTCCGGATCGCTTTCTTCAAATCCTACGATATGGAACGTGAACTTGCGATGGCGGAATTCTTGAATTCTCTACAAGAAGCTCACGCCGGTATGCATCAGGACGAAGCATTCAAGGAATGGTTCTCCAACTTAATCCTGGATCATCTGCAAGACGCAGATTTGCCGTCAAAGCCTAAATGTAGTGCTGAAATGCGCGGCTGCCGGTTTCAGCCTAAGAAATCGATCAATGGCGATGAGCCACAACTACCGATGGCGACTTTTGATCGCGACGGGAATGAGACCGGTCCGGACGGAGAAGCGATTGAACGCACCGAGCAGGAAGGGCACGATTGGGAATTCGACGTCCCCTTCAAATTAAAGAATCACTTCACATCGGCGAAAGTTGAGGACATCCTTCGGGACCTATATAGGCATGAACGCGACTTAGGCGTTACGCGAGAAACAATCGACCGCAATAGTTCGAAGTTTCGGAAAAGCCTTAATCTCATCACGGTTGAGATTTTCAACCCGGCCAACATGGCCAAGATTGCGGAAATAGAAGGGCGAGGTAGAACTGCGAAAGCTATCTCAGGTGAACAAGGGCGTTTTCGCGAGGACATATCCATGACGCAGGAGAACAAGCGGTTTGCGGATTTCGACCTTAGCCTACTTACGGTTGAGCAGCTCGAAAAGATCCAGCAGAAAGGTGGGGTCTGGGCGATCGTGCCGCGGGAACACCCGAACCAGCACGCCCGGCTTGAACTGGTGAGCCGCGGGCTACACGATGACCGGGAGTCCGAAATCGGCTGGCGGATGGCACTGCTCGTTCAGCGGCTCGAGGACGAAGCCCGCGATAAAGCTTGCGCCCGCACTGCCGAGAAAGCTTGGCCACGGCGGCAGCCGGTTGTGATTGATGGGGTCAGGATGAGCGAGGTGGCGATTAGGAATGTTGACCTGACCCGGAACCTTATCGCTGCCATAGCGGCGGCCCGGGAGCTCGAGCCCGGGATTGCCTTTGCGGACTTTGGCGACCCCGGCGCGCCGGCCTACTCGGTCAATGGGGATTCTGCGATCACTATGCCGATGAGCAGAATCATAGAAGAGCTCGGGAGGCGCTCCGTTGACGCGGCCAACCTGGTACCAGCAGGAAGCGATGATGCCCAGGCTGGGCTCGATCAGGTTTAATTTGATGTAGCTGTGAAAGTGGGTCAATGGGATGGAGTTCAAACTGGGGAGACAAAAAAGCTGCCTATATACCAATGAAGTTTTTGGAGTATTGGTATTTAAGGACTTGTCTACCCAGTTTTACTAGCTAACTCCTTTGTTTTCAATCGAAACTCGGGAGCAGAAATCTGCTCCCCAGTTTCGGCTCAAATCATCTATGTGTAACAAAACAAGCTCTTTATAAAAAAACTGGGGAGACAAGGGTTCCAAACGAAAAAACTCGGGAGACACTGGGGAGACAAGCGTTTGTCTCCCCAGTTTTTGACTGTCTCCCCAGTGTCTCCCGAGTTTTTGGGCATGTAAAAGCGAATAAAAATCGAATTGTTTCTGGGCATGTAAAAGCGAATAAGAATCGAATTGTCCAGAGGCTTGAAGGAGAGGGCTGCCTCGTGCCGATCGCCCGCGGCGAGTGCTGCTCGGGCGCGCACCCGGCGCAGTCGACTGGCAGTGATCCGGTCCACATTAAAGACGCCTCGAGCCCGGCGCGCATTCGTGTGCAAAATTTTTCCGAAAAATTTTTCGCGCCTGCCCATACTCTCCACGTTTTTGTGTTCAAGAATTCTGTACGGTATCCTATTTTTTAAGCCCTTTGTTTTCTTCATATGGAGCCAGTGCGCGTAGATGTACGAAGTGAAGGTCACATTCTGCCCGGTGACAGGGCAAAAACTTAGGACGGTGGGGAGCTCTCCCACCCCCTACCCTCTAGGGTCCCCTTTCGTATAACCACCATACTAATCAATACTATAGAGGCACCCTCAACCGCGATCCGCACGCGCGCAATGGCCATACTGACAAATCACGGGCACGTTTAATAGCATATTAAACGCGCCTTCCGGCCGTTGGCCGTTTTCTTGCGATGATTTCTTACAAGCCATGTGTTTACAACGTCATACGGACCCGTCGACATGGTCGTCTGTCAAACCTTATCCGCTCGAGTGGTATAAAAGACACACTTGACCTAGTTCAGACTTGCCCGTTGCCTTGCCGTGTTATGGCCTTAGAAATCATCCCACAAACCGTCCAGCCCGCCGCGTCGCGGCCGTTTCGCCGTCGCAAACCGTCAAAAGGTAGGCTACCGGCGTCTCTCGAGATGTCGGGTGTGAGTATTCGCCACGCTTGATCCAGACGGGCAAATCAGTGCCAGAAACGGGCAATGTATTACCCGTCAGCGGCGCGCATACATATCAGCCAAAATGTGCAAACCGTTCCGAATCAGGCATGGCGAACTTATGGGCAACTGGCATACGAACTGCTGACATATCGGCCATGACGCGGCAATATCCAAATCGGCTGACAATCTGGATTGATCCAGAAACCCTGGCCAAGCTCAAGTTGCGAGCCAAAGAAGAACGTCGGCCGTTTACGTGGGTTGTTCGCGACATCCTGACCGCGGCCGTGTCGCCGCCTCTCGAGGCTGCAAACGCTAAGCCCGTTCAGGCTGAAACCATGACCGATGCCGAGCTTGCGATTCTTCATGCCCGTATGGCCGAGGTGAAGGACATTCGCAAGAAGTAACAAGAAGTAAGAACAAAGCGGGACGCCACGGTGCTTCAACACCGCGACGCCCCTAAAACACAAACCCTACGAAGGAGGGTTCAATGTTCTGTACCGATTCTATCTACGAAGTTTCCCGCAGTCTATCGGGACCGATTACAAGTAAGCCTGTTCAAATCCTCACCGTCATTTTCAGTCCGCTGTTGATAGCGGGCTGCCTGTTGGTTTGGCTGTTTGCCATTCTTCCGCATGACCTCTACACGATGGCGAAAGGGGGCAACTAAGCATGATCCCTCTTGTACACGCAGTTCTCGCAGTCGTCTCCGTCTTCAATCCTCACCCGAAGCCAAAACCATTTTGGCTCAACAACGTTCCCAGTTGCCCGGCAGGTTGGAGTGTCTACGCAATCGAGTCACGCGCTCTTGCTGGCCGTGATTCGACTGTCTGCGTACGTGAAGTAACCCGCTCCAACTGGCCCGACCACACCGACGAAGACCAAATTCACATGATTACGGAGGCGAACTAACCATGAACGTTAAACGCGAAGTGAACCGTTTGTGGGAAGAATTTCGTCAAGCCATCAATACAGCCTACGCAGACGCCAACAAACGCAACGACGAAGACGGTATTTGCCTAAAAGACTTCGCCGAGAACATCTCATGGCACGACGGTCTAGCCGAGCTTCTTGCATGCGAATCCGTTAACGAAAAACGACACCGCTCTAATCGCCCCAGCATTCCCGGTTTTTCCGTCGATACAGCCGCAAAGCTAATTCTCATGAGCAACGTTGCAGACGGATCACGGTTGCTCGATATGCCTAAAGCAACCATCTTCCTCCTACTCCGGAAAACAGCGGCTGAATCAATCGTGCTCGGGTTCCTTTCGCGCCACTTTGTAACAACGGAATGGCGCGACGCAGTTGCGGCACTCGACTATGCCCAGCTGATGAAAAACGGAGGCAAATAATCATGCGCACGTGGCCTACGCACAAGTGTGAGTGCTCCGACCCGGGCTGCTCTGAACACAAAGGCACCTCCCAATGTCCCAACAATGCGCACGTCACTGTCTACCGCGTCGACATGGAAGACAGGACAGGCACGCGTGTTTGCAAAGCATGTGCCGCAGATTGTTTCAATTCTGGTCTGTTTTCTGACACACGCAATTCCTACAGCGGAGGCAAATAATCATGCGCAGACAACCGAAACGAGTTTCGAAGCGGGCTGCTCTACTGCGGGCACCATTCAAATTTTTCCTGGAGCACGCAGGATTCGCCACGCCTCCAGGCAAGGCTGCATGTGCCTTATCTCTTGCCAAAGCAGAACGCGACGCGGACAAGGCGGGCATCGAGTTTGTCACGATGCCCGACGATTCACCCGATGCGTCATTCGTCGAGATGTGGTCAGAGCAGGAACAAGAAGACTGGAACAAGTGTGACCATGAATGCGTTGGCGTGGTCGCAATGTTGCCTTGCCCTGACCACGGCACAGACTGCAAACACGCTAAGCATCTAGCGTCATTGTGGGGAATCTGGGACGCAGACTCCGCTTATCTTCGCGTAGTCCGCGCGGAGTTGGCTTCCGAAGCCCTGGGGGAGATTGAACCGTAGCACCAATTTCTTCAAGGCGTATAAGGAAAATCCGTCCATTGGACGTTAAACCCGAGGTGATTCAATGAAGTCTCTAACCTACGTTGGTGCGTTGCTTGCTGCTCTGTTGTTCGCAGCTGCCTTCGCGTATGGCACGCAACCTAAACCAAATTACAGAGTCACGCGGTTGTCTGCAAACGCTGTAGGCGTCTCTTGCTTGAATGGAGGTGATCCTACTGGGCGCAAAGTGGGCGACGTTCTGATCTTAACTTGTGGTGAATAGTGCAGAGTAGCGCCGCATGAGGGTAAACCGCCCATCCGGACGTTAAAGGAGACGACTAATGGAAGCTCTTTCGGACGTGGAAGTTTTTGACCTACTGAAGATCAGCTCGCTTGACCGACACGTTTCCGAGCGGGCTTCTCGGTTGCGACGCGAACTAACCTCGCGCAATCGTAGCGGAACGTTCTTGCGAATGCTCGGCACTCTCAGTGACACGGAACTGCTGGAAATGCAAGCTGAGCATCGCGCGTTTCTTAAACGGATGCAGGCCCGTCGCGCCGGGTAGCACCGTAGTTTGGTTACTAGTACCGAGGGATTACTTGAAGAAACAAATGAACGTGCCAGTGTACCAATTCTTGTAACAAGGAGAAACGAATGACGAACCAAATAATTGCCGGCGGTGTGGTTAGCCTGGCTTTGATTGTAATGACGTTGGATTATTGGTTCCCAAGATTGTGGGAAGAGGTGTGGCGGGCTTCCTCTGTCGCCGCGTGCGAGCATGTGTTTTTGCCTTTGCTTGATTGGTTGATTGGAGATGAGGCCGATCAAAGCTGGAAAAGCGAGGACTGATCCCGTGCAAACCATCGAGAAATCATCGCTGCTTTTAAGCTTGAAAGAAGCCCAAGAGGTCACCGGCTTGACCGTCTGGCAGCTTCGGGGCTTGATTGCAACGCGCCAACTACCAATAGTGTAAGTGGGCCGGAAGTTTTATCTGCGCCGAGCGACCTTGGCCCGATGGGCAGAACGCGCGGAAGGGCTTCGCGGCCTGTAGCGAGGCACTCTAATGAGCAAGTCTGAAGACTTCAAATCTTATTGTGCCGCAATCGATTTTGCGGACGCGATCTCGATGCCACGTCATAAAGATCAGTTAGAGGCGTTGGCGACCTTGAAGCGCAAAAAGGGATTTGCAGCGGAGCCGATCTTGTACCGCGCTCTCTGTCGTGAGGCGCGCAAGACACAATCCACGGTCGCCCAGGTTGTCAAATTAGCTATCGTCGAGTATTTGAATCGAGTCGCGGGGCGCGAGAACGATGAGCAAACCTAAAGGCGACGAAATAAACCAGGAACCAAACACGGTCACCAGTACCTTAGCCACGAGCACCTTAGCGCTAATCGTGACGCCAGAAATCCGTGCCGCGATGGAACGCAAACGTTTGACGCGCCAGAAAGCTCGTTTGCTCGGCGAGGATTTGCACGCGAGCGAAATCGGCGAGGTTGACCTAGGTGACATTGATGAGTAACGACCAGGCACAATTCCAAGCCTAGTCTCCGATAAATCGAAGGAACGTGTGTGGTTGCCTCTGGCACTTTTCGGCTAGCTCGTGTATCCGACGAGACATTTCTAAACTCCGCACATGCCTGGTTAGAATGCACCGGGGCTGGCACTATAACGCGGGCAACGTTGCCATCTTCTATTTCGGCGGGCCACATCTTCTTGATTTCCACAGGAGGCCTAAGTTGGTCTGAATTTACCTTGAAGTAACTGTGAATAGGGAACAAACTGCGCACATACCTGGTGAAGGAGTTTTAGACTCAACCTTTGCCACCCCGTGTGTCTTCCTCCGGTGGTCTTCGGTTTCTGCAATAGAGCAGACATGCCACAACCAGATTATGTGATTTACGAAATTTCTGCAGAAGGTGTGTCGGTGTGGATGGCAAATTCGAATAATTTACAAGCGGCCAGAATCAGGGTCACAGAGCTGGCCCAGAAATCTGCGGGATCTTTCGCGGTCTATGACCTGCGAAGCCCAGGAAAGGCGGTGTTTGAGTTGAAGCAGGAAGCTCACGACCAGCCGCATTAAAGGGCGACCCCGGCGATGGCCGCCCATAAAAACCAAACGGCCTAAGCATTTTCACGGCCCATTGATATTCGGTTCGCGACAAAATGATAGTGTCGAGATAATCAGTAAAATCCCGGTAAACCTGCATTCGGCGAAATCGGCAGGTTCAGCAAATCATGGGTCTGGACGAGAGTGGAGGTGACAACGGTGGAAATGACTAAATCTCGCGAGAGCCTTTGGAAGCTTCGCTGTAAGAATGAGAAATGTCTTGAGTTCTTCGATTATTTTGGGCCGCTGCGTCTGTCAAGCGTCAACTGCACAAACTGTGGAAAGCGATATCAGTACGTTGTCAACGATTTCGAGAGGCACGACTCCGTGGAGTAGCCCCGCCAAAAAGGAATGCCGCGCGGATAAGCAACCTAAGTGCTGCAAGAGCGGTCGCGACGGTT
>Ga0206879_1158_pt1 | contig 14491 bp, 9 predicted proteins | sample Alteio_BWOrgCont_5_FD_152897 | JGI IMG/M metagenome (GOLD analysis project Ga0206879, IMG submission 152897) | Enriched cells from forest soil in Barre Woods Harvard Forest LTER site, Petersham, Massachusetts, United States -... | ecosystem: Environmental > Terrestrial > Soil > Temperate forest > O... | reverse complement strand
TAAAATTCTTGTTACCGGAGGAGGGAGAGTTGCCAATGGCGCGACAGAAGTTCTGGGTGCATTGAAGATACGAAAGGTTACCGCCTACGAATTTTTGCACTGTACCTATCGGGAGCCGGTGTATTGCCAGATTCATTCCAGGGATTATTTTGAAGCGAAAGACGGGTCGGCCTGGAACCCCAGGGATTTTTACAGTTTTCCTCAAAATTACATACCCCGGTTTTTACAGTATGCTAAATATTCAGACCTGTTGATTTGTGCTCATTACTGGGCACCGGGTGAGGCTGCCTTTTTTTCAAAAGAAGACATGAAAACCGAAAAATTCAGAATCAGTGTTATTGCCGATATATCCTGTGACATTGGGGGCTCTATACCCAGCACCATACGGGCGAGCACGATAAGCTCGCCCTTTTACGGGTTCAATCCCCAGACCGGAAAAGAAGACGAAGCTTTCAGCAAGGATTCCATTACTATAATGGCTGTCGACAATTTACCTTGTGAGCTTCCCAGGGATGCCTCCGAGGATTTCGGAAAAGAACTGATCGAAAGGGTAATGCCGTCATTACTTGGGGAAGATTCTACAGGATTAATTCCCAGGGCAACGATCTGTGAGAATGGTCATTTGACCGAGGGCTTCGGGTATATGTCAGACTATGCCAGTTATTAGCCATTATTCGCTATTCGCTAAACTAGAAATATTCCCCCAGATTAAAGCACAATCCGCTCTGTCCATTAACGCCCCATCCGTATCCGACCACAAAAAAAGTGTCAGAGTGTTTGTTGACTTTTATCCGGAGTGTGGCTCCTCCGCCGGGTACAAAGGTCTTGAAAGAATTGCTGGGCCAGTCTGAAGCACTTTCAATATTGGCAAAGAAAGCGGCTCCGAACATCCGGTTGCGGGAAATGTTGAAGCGGTATTCAGCCTCCATGTAGAGGTAATCAAGGCCTCTGTAACGGCCTTGTATATACTCTCTTCCGGCATTCTGATAGGTGTCCCATCCGGTACTTGGTAAATCGAAATAGGGTGGTTTTCCGCTTGTGGTAAGCCATTCGTAATTCCAAAGTGCCAGAATGTTTTTCGAACCCCTGGGCCATTCAATGTATTTTCTGAAGTCGGCGTAAAGTGAACTCCAGTTCTGATCAGAGCCCATAAACTGAAAATTATCTCTGAATATTACATTCACGTAACTGCTTCCTCCAATGGGGTTAATCTGATTTCTTCTGGTGTCATACAGCAAATTTACGGACAGGCCTGAGGATATAGTTGTGGAAGGGGAACCGTATCGGTAATAGTCGTTTTCTGATTTTGGAATAAGATTTGCAAAGGCGGGATCCTCTGCAATGTCCCAATGGTAATCCAGATTATATCCCGGACCAATTAAAAGGTCAGGGAAGACCTGTTTTAAAACCATTTGGTAAATCCTTACGAAATTGTAATAAAAATAATCGGGATTGTCAGTAGGGCTGTTTCCACCCAGTCCATAGGTATACATGGAGTATTTAAAATACCGGTAATCGCCCAGAATATTGTATTTATTATCCTTGGTCCAGATGTTCGAAATAATATAAGGAATGAACTGATTGTTTTGGGAATATTCAAGATTGGCCTGAATGGCAGAAATATTTTCGTTGGTCGAGCTGCCGGTGTAAAAGGCAAAATTCCCCGTTGTTACTGCTGTAAAACCGGTTAAAATTGCATAGCCGACTCCTGGTATGGCAGAAACATAAACCTTTCCGGGCACATATTTAACCGAATCCTTGGCGGGAGTTTTTATTCTGAATACTTTCCTGGCCAGGTCAATAGCGTCTATCTCTTTTACGGTGCTGTCAGCTTTTCGGTCAGGGGAGTTGGCCTGTGAGGTCAGGGGTGTTGAATTGATCTGAGCGTAAGCCGGCTTCTGTGCAGCAATAGCCAGGATAATCAGGATGATGAACAGGATTGTTGAAAGCTGAGAAACCTTTGAAAATGTGCTCAATATGTCAGGCTTCTTTGGAAAGGACTTTTAATTGTTCAATTGTTTTTTTCGGATCCGGAGAGGAAAAAACAGTATTTCCGGCAACCAAAACATCCGCATCCGTATGAACCAGTTTCATGTAATTATTCAAATCCACACCGCCGTCGACTTCAACGACGGCTTTTGAATTTTTTGCGCGAATCAGTTCCTTCAATTGAACAATCTTGTGATACGTGTTTTCGATGAACTTTTGTCCCCCGAATCCCGGATTGACACTCATCAGACAAACCAGGTCAATATCCTGAATAGTATCCTGAAGAAGAGAAACAGAGCTATGCGGATTAATGGCTACTCCGGCTTTCATTCCCAGGCCTTTTATGGCCTGGATGCTACGGTGCAGGTGCGTGCAGGCCTCCAGATGAACGGTGAGGATGTCGGCCCCTGCCTCTTTAAAAGCCTGAAGATAGCGGTCAGGATCCACAATCATCAGATGCACATCCAGGGGTTTTTTAGCGTATTTCTTTAGTGCCTTTATGACCGGAAACCCGAATGAAATATTGGGGACAAAAACCCCGTCCATTACATCCACGTGAAACCAATCGGCTCTACTGGTATTTATCAGTTCAACCTCCCTCTGCAGATGGGCGAAATCAGAAGAGAGAACAGAGGGGGCGACCAGATGCTGCATGAGGCGAAATTAAAAAATTAATAGTTGATTTACTGATTTTTTTAACTATATTCAATTATGTTCTTTGCGACTGAAACTTTTTTTAATCAGTTGCGTACAAAAACCAGATTAAATGATCCATTTTAAACCGAAACGTATGATAAACAACTTTACGTGCTATGCCTTTTTGAAAAAACTTGCATTTTTTTCAGTTCTTTTTTCGGTTCTGCTTCCTCTTCGTTCGAATCCGGTCAGCCCGGCAAAGGCGCAACGTTTTTCCCTGGCTTTTCTAAGTCAGAATTCGGGAATCCCCATCAGCAGTGTTACGCTTGCCCATGCAGAGACTTCTGGTAGCGGTGATACCCTTTACTACATATTTAATATTAATTCCAACGATGGGTTCATTATTGTTTCAGCCGATGATGCTGCCAAACCAGTTATCGGATATACCACAAGCGGACAGTTTAAGGTAGCTCCGCTCAATTCCAGTGTTGGCTCCTGGCTGGGCAGACGTAAAAACGAACTGCTGTATATACGTTCGACTAAGCTGCAGGCTTCGGCTGAAATTACTGAGCAATGGAAAGCCCTTGGAATAAAAAAGAACAAGTTGGGTAATTCTGTGATGTCCTATTCAGATATTTCTCCCCTGGTATCCACAACATGGGATCAGTCGCCTTATTACAATGCAGACTGTCCCGGAGGTTCGGTAACAGGCTGTGTGGCAACCGCCATGGCGCAGATTATGAAGTTCTGGGCCTATCCCACAACAGGAACCGGTTCCAGTTCGTATTGCGATTGTACTCCCGCATTTACTGAAAATTATGGTACCCAATCAGCCAATTACGGTTCAACAACCTACAATTGGTCCAATATGCCTGATAATGTGAGTTCGGCAAATGCCGATGTTGCGACCTTAATGTATCAGTGTGGGGTCAGCGTAAATATGAATTATTCGCCCACTTCCAGCGGATCAGCAGTTTCCAAAACCGACAACCCAAGTGTCTGTGCTCAGGTATCTTATGTAAAGTATTTCGGATATGACTCTACCAGCCTGCGTCCTCTGGCAAAGATTTCCTGCTACACCGATTCGGCCTGGATTGCAAATTTGTATAATGAATTGGCTCTGGGGCGTCCGATCCAATATGAGGGTGATGATGCAACATACGGAGGTCATACCTGGGTTTGCGACGGGTTTCAGGCAAGTACTAATTTTTTTCACATGAATTGGGGCTGGAGCGGACAATACGACGGCTATTTTTCTGTGGATGCCTTAAATCCGGACGGTTATAACTTTGCGCTCAACGATGCCGTGTTGATAGGAATTCAGCCTTTGCACGCATCAGCTCCTGTGTCTGACTTTACTGCTGTAAAAACTGAAATGTGCGGAGGAGGCAGTACGGTGTCTTTCACTGATTTGAGTTCGAATTACGCTACTTCCTGGAACTGGAGCTTCCCCGGGGGCACTCCATCCACTTCAACTGCCAAGAATCCGACAGTAACGTATGCCAATTCAGGAAGCTACAATGTTTCACTTACGGCGGGCAACGGCCATGGTACGGGCAGCACCAATTCGAAAACAGGATTCATTACCATTATAAGTTCAGCTACGGCTTCTGCCTGCGTACCTGAATGTGAAGGTACCTCCGTCTATTTTGCCGACTATTTGTTTGGAATCACCAATGTTACACTGAATACGATTAACAATACTACCGGCGGAACTTATGATGACGGTGGCTATGTTAATTTTTCCTGTACGGGTGGTACTACTACTCTTCAGAGCTCCAAAACCTATACCATCAGCGTTACTGTGGGAACAGAAAATGCCGAAAATATAGCCGTGTACATAGATTATAACAACAACGGAGTATTTACGGACCCCGGTGAATTGGTTTATTCGGCTTCGGGATTTACGGGTACAACCAGCGGTACATTTACGACCCCGGCCAGCCCGACTACAGGAACCTACCTTCGCATGAGGGTATTGGACGACTATTTTTCTATCGCGGACGCCTGCAGTCCTTTAAGCTATGGGCAGGCAGAAGATTACGGAGTTTATTTCAGTTCAGGCGGAGCAGCTCCGGTTGCAGCTTTTACAGCAAACAAGACTTCGGTTTGTGCAGGGGGCTCTGTTAATTTCACCGATGAAAGTACCAATTCCCCGACTTCCTGGGCCTGGACGTTTGCGGGAGGAAACCCTTCCACTTCGACCTCCCAGAATCCCTCGGTCACCTACAGCTCTTCAGGCACCTACAATGTTACACTCACGGCAAGCAATGGCTCGGGAAGTAACAGCCTTACCAAAACGGGATACATAATGGTTAATTCCAACCCTACGGCCAGCGTAGGTACCGATCCGGTTTCCTGTAACGGAGGCTCCACAGGATCTGCAACTCTCACAGCAGGATCGGGAACTCCTGCTTTCACGTATTTATGGAACAGCGGACAGACCACATCTACAATCAGTAATGTAGCTGCAGGAACCTACGTCTGCACTGTTACCGACAGTAAAGGCTGTGTTGCTTCGTCCAGTGCTGTGGTTTCCCAGCCCGGTGCAATTCAGATAAACCTTACTCCCACAAATACCAGTACTTGTGGAGGAAGTGACGGATCGGTAAGTTCAAGTATTTCCGGAGGAACGGCTCCTTATAACTACGATTGGAATACAGGAAGCACAGCAACATCTATTAGCGGACTGGTTTTAGCTACCTATTCCCTGTCCATAACAGATGCCCATGGATGTACAGGCTCAGGCTCTGCTTTTGTCAATGGCACCGGATGCTCGGGTACCGAACTTGCTTCTGCTTCCTGCGGTTCGACTCTTACGTCCTTAACTGGGGTTTACATCTATTGCAACGCGGTTACCAATGCCCAGAATTATAAATACCTGTTTACGAATTCGAGTCTTGGTTATAGCCAGACGCAATTTCGCGGTGACGTAACGAATGATTTTAACATGAGTTGGGTAACGGGGCTGCAATACGCAACCACTTATAACGTTTATGTGGCCTCAGAAGTTGGCGGGGTTTGGAGTGGGTACGGTTCAGCATGTACCATCACAACTCCCGCATTGCCTCAACCGGTCAATACGGAACTTAGTTCTGCTTATTGCGGCGCTACCCTGACTTCCCTGACTGAGATTATATACTGCAATGCGGTTCCATTCGCTCAGAATTATTGCTACCGGTTTGCCAATTCATCTTTAGGCTACAGCCAGGCAGTTAATCGCGGCGATGTAACGAATGATTTTAATTTGAGCTGGGTGACAGGTTTAGAATATTCTACCACCTACAGTGTAAGCGTATGTGCCGAGGTTTTCGGAAACTGGGGCACTTACAGTACTGTTTGTACGATCACAACGCCTTCTTTGCAGACTACTGAGGTAAGTGCTGCATTCTGTGGAAGTACAGTTACCTCTTCCAGTGAAGCAATTTTAGTAAATGAAGTTCCGAATGCTACCAACTATAAATTTTTACTGACAAATTCGGGCCTTGGTTACAGTCAAGCTCAGTTTTCGGGAAGTTCAGCGTACGAATTTTACCTGGGCTGGTATACCGGCCTTCTTGCCAACAACACATATGATGTTCAGGTAAGCGCTGAGGCCGGTGGTCTTTGGACAGGTTATGGTTCGGTTTGCACGATAAGTCTTGGCGGAAGCTATTCCGTTGCAGGGCCGCCTCCTCCTGCCGGGAATAAAGCGAATCAGGCCCAGCCTCAGTTGACCGAAGCAAGCGACTTTAAATTGTATCCGAATCCCGTATCTCAGGAATCTGCTGTTGTGATTGACCCCGGAAGTCTGATCGACAGCCAGCATCCCGGTCAACTGGTCATATACAATTTACTTGGTGCGGAACTCCTATCCTTGCCAATCAGTAGTTCTGCTCTGTTGTACCTCTCTATAGATAATAGGTACAAGCCCGGTATGTATCTGGTGGAAATTGTTTCCGGAGAGCGCAGGATCAGCAAACGGATGATAGTCCAGTAAGGACTTATTTTTTAAGGATTCTGACCAATTCAGTCAGTTTGCCGGGCTGGTATTTTTTTAACCAGAACTTATAGCGGAGACTGCCTCCGAATCCGCGTTTGAATTTCGAAATCAGGACATCTTTTGTGTTGTTCGGGTCAAAGAGATTGCTTCCGAGATCAAAATGCTCAACACCTTCTGCCTTTTGCTGAAGTATACCTTGCCAGAGTAAAAAGGTTCCTATTTCGGTTGAAATAAATTCAGTTGCGGTAAAAGAATGGTAATAATATCCTGTGTTTTTATATTGACACAGAATAATGCAACAGGCCGGTTTCTGGTTGATATATGCTACCAGGGTTTTAAAATAATCTGATTTTATAAGGTATTCATAAAGTTGCCGGATGGAAGGGTTGAAGGATTCACGAAATCTTTCCTTGGTCTGTTTGGCCATTTCCAGGATATCACCGAGCTGAGGCTCCGTTGCGGATTTGATTTCAAATTGATTTTCAAGGTCGGTTTTTTTTAAAATGGTCCTGGTTCTCGTTTCCATTTTTGAAAGCAAGTCTTCCTTGCTTTGTCTCAAATCCATATAGTAATAGGGAAGAGGGGAGTCGCTGAAACCCCATATATCAAGCAAGGGATTAACAAAAGCCTGAATATTTGCAGGAGCCAGGTTTGCGGAAGCTACCGAGAAATAGCTACAGTCGTTTGATTTTATCAGCGCATTAAATTCATCTGCAAAAGCATGAAGCAATTCTCTTCTCTTCTTTTCTCCAAAGGTCTTGATCAGGGCTGGCCCTGACATGTTAATGGATTCAATTTTAACCGAAGTTCTGTTGAATTTGTGTCGGACTATGCTTTTGCTTAAGGGACAAACTGCAACCGGTTTGTTGTCGCTGTTGTATACAAGCAGTGAACTGTTTTGGCTGCCGTTAATCCGGCAGAAAAAATCAACAAGCTCCGGTTCATGAAAAAGCCAGGCTTCGTCTGAATTTGAAATAACAGCCTTCCAATCCGCCAGTAGTTCAGAGGTATAAATTTTAAAGGAATACTCCATATTGGCAGGACGCAATTGTGCTCCGAAGCTAAATATAGGAAATTGGGCTTGATTTTAGCCCAGATAACTCTTGAGTATTCTGCAGCGGGAAGTATGTTTTAACCTGCGTATGGCTTTTTCTTTTATCTGGCGCACCCGTTCCCTGGTGAGATCGAATTTTTCACCTATTTCTTCCAGGGTCATGGGATGTTCTCCGTTCAGTCCGAAGTAAAGACGTACCACTTCTGCTTCACGCGGGGTAAGGGTGTGCAAGGCACGTTCGATTTCTCTTCGCAGAGATTCGCTGATAAGTGCGCCTTCGGTACTTACTCCGTCATCCACCACATAGACGTCGTAAAGGCTGCTGGCATTGTCATCGCTTATGCTCAGTGGAGCGTCCATAGAAACATGACGGGCGGCATTGCGCATGGATTCTTTTACATCCCCTTCGGTTACTTCAAGTATAGTTGCGATTTCATCGGATGTGGGTTCGCGTTCAAATTCCTGTTCAAGTTTGGAGAAGGCTTTGTTTATTTTATTGATGGCACCAATTTTATTTAAAGGCAGGCGTACAATACGGCTTTGTTCGGCCAGGGCCTGAAGAATGGATTGGCGTATCCACCATACGGCATAAGATATAAATTTAAAACCGCGGGTTTCATCAAAGCGCTGGGCTGCTTTTATAAGCCCCAGATTGCCCTCATTGATCAAATCGGGCAGGCTTAAACCCTGGTTCTGGTATTGCTTGGAAACCGAAACAACAAATCGCAGATTAGCCTTGGTCAATTTATCCAAAGCCGGCTGATCTCCGGCCTTTATTTTTTTGGCGAGTTCAACCTCCTCGTCGGCGGTAATCAGTTCGACTTTGCCTATTTCCTGAAGGTACTTGTCAAGCGAAGCAGTCTCGCGGTTGGTAACCTGTTTGGCGATTTTAAGCTGTCTCATAGCTAAGTGTTTATGAGTAGTTTAACGCGCAAATGCTGAAAAGGTTACAATAAAAAAGCCCTCCGTTTTGCGGAGGGCTTTGGTACGAAGTATGCGTTCAATCAGTTCTGCGCAGGGCTTGTTTCAGGCTTAGGCATCAGGGCCTTTCTCGAGAGTTTAAATTTGCCGGTCTTAGGGTCTGTGCCGATTAGTTTAACCTTTACGACATCACCTTGTTTGAGCACTCCATCGAGGTTTTCAAGTCTGCGGTGATCTACTTCAGATATATGAAGCAGGCCGTCTTTTCCGGGCAGGAATTCAACAAAGGCTCCGAACGGAACGATGGTTTTTACCTTTCCTTCATACACTTCGCCAACCTCAGGCGAAGTGGTGATGCCTTTTATCTTGGCAACCGCTTTGTCAATCGATTCTTTGTTATTGGCAGCAATGTCGATTACTCCGGTTTCTCCTACCTCTTCAATGACAATGATACAGCCTGTTTCGCGCTGCATTTCCTGAATCACCTTTCCTCCGGGGCCGATAATGGCTCCGATAAATTCTTTGGGAATAACCATTTTCACGATACGTGGGGCATGCGGTTTGTAATCCTGGCGTGGCTCGGTAATAACCTTGCCCATTTCTCCCAGAATGTGCAGGCGTCCGGCTTTTGCCTGAGCCAATGCTTCTTCCAGAACCTGATAAGACATTCCGTCCACTTTAATATCCATCTGACAGGCTGTTATGCCGTCTTTCGTACCTACCACCTTAAAGTCCATGTCGCCCAGGTGATCTTCGTCTCCGAGGATATCAGACAATACGGCATATTTTTTTGTTTTGCTGTCGCTGATCAGTCCCATGGCAATTCCTGCAACCGGCTTGCTGATCTTCACTCCGGCATCCATCAGTGCAAGTGTTCCGGCACAAACGGTGGCCATAGAAGAAGATCCGTTGGATTCAAGGATGTCAGAAACGACTCTTACCGTATATGCGTTTTCCTTGGGCATTACCTGTTTGAGTCCGCGCATGGCCAGGTTTCCGTGTCCGACCTCGCGGCGTCCGGTACCACGCATCATCTTTACTTCTCCGGTTGAAAAAGGAGGGAAGTTGTAATGCAATAAAAATTTATTACGGCCTTCAATAAAGGCACCGTCTATAATCTGTTCGTCGAGCTTGGTTCCAAGGGTAACGGTGGTGAGTGATTGGGTCTCTCCGCGTGTGAAGACCGAGGATCCGTGGGCGCTGGGCAGGTAATCCACTTCGCACCAGATAGGTCTGATCTGATTCAGCGCGCGGCTGTCCAGGCGGGTACGCTCATTGAGCACCGACTGACGAACAGCTTCTTTTTCAATATCATGAAAATATTTATTCAGCAGAAAAGCTTTTTCCTTGAGCTGATCTTCGCTTAGGGTAGCTTTAAATTCGGTACGGATGGCTTCGAACAATTCCTTGCGCTTGCTTTTATTGGCATGACCGGCCTTTGCTACGGCATACATTTTCGTAAAACAAGCCTTATTGATAGACTCCTTCAGTTCAAGGTCTGCTGTCTCGTGGTTATAGGTGCGTTTGTCTGTTTTTCCGGCCTTTTTAGCCAACTCACGTTGGGCCTTGATTTGAATTTTAATGGCTTCGTGCGCCGTTTTCATGGCCGCAAGCATGTCTGCTTCAGAACATTCTTTCATTTCGCCTTCCACCATGTTGATATCGTGTTCAGATGCAGCTACCAGGATTTCCAGATCTGCTGTTGCAAGTTCAGTGCGGGTAGGATTGATGACGAATTTTCCGTCAATACGGGCCACTCTGACTTCTGAAATAGGTCCGTTGAAAGGAATATCAGAAACAGCAATCGCTGCTGAAGCGGCAAGTCCTGCCAGCGAATCGGGCATGGTTTCTTTATCGGATGAAATAAGAGTGATCAGAACCTGGGTATCGGCATGGTAATCTTCAGGAAACAGCGGACGAAGCGCGCGGTCGACCAGACGGCTGATCAGTACTTCGTAATCTGAAAGACGGGCTTCCCGTTTAAAAAAGCCTCCGGGGAATCTGCCCACCGAAGCGTATTTTTCCTGGTAATCGACTGTGAGGGGCATAAAGTCGACATTCTCTTTTGCATCCTTGTTTGAAACCACTGTTGCCAGCAGCATGGTGTCGCCCTGACGCACAACCACTGATCCGTTGGCTTGTTTGGCTAATTTTCCTGTTTCAATGGTGATGGTTTTTCCGTCTCCCGAATCGAAAGACACTGTTGTTGCGTTTTGTGACATCTTTTTTATTTTCGTTTTTTATTCTGATTTAATAATAACAAAAGCATTCGGTTTGCGAATGCTTTTGGGGAAGTATCACTTGCAGAAATTACTTTCTGATATCAAGTTCCTTGATGATTGTACGGTAGCGCTCAATATCATTCTTTTTCATATGATCCAGCAGGCTTCTTCGTTTACCGACCAGATTGAGCAGGGAGCGCTGGGTGTTTACGTCCTTTTTCGATTTTTGAAGATGACCGGTCAGGTGGTTAATCCTAAAGGTAAACAAGGCAATCTGGGCTTCAGAAGAACCGGTGTTTTTTTCGGCTTTTCCGTGCTTTTTAAAAATCGTTTTTTTTACTTCAGCGGTTAAATACATAGCGTACGAATTAGTTCGTTTTTTCTTAAAGGATTGCAAAGATAGGAAATACTTAGCAGAATGGCAAGTTTTTATCTTAGATTTTAAAGTGATTGAGAATCTGGGATAGCTTGGTTTTCAGCTCTTTACGGTGAATGATCAGGTCCAGGAAGCCGTGTTCGAGCACAAATTCAGCTGTCTGGAAGCCCTTGGGGAGGTCTTTTCCAATGGTTTCCTTCACCACCCTTGGGCCGGCAAAACCGATCAGCGCACCGGGTTCTGAAATGTTCAGGTCTCCGAGCATGGCATAGGAAGCAGTGACGCCTCCTGTAGTGGGGTCGGTCAATAAAGAGATATAGGGAATCTTTGCCTCTGCCAGCAAGGTCAGCTTTGCAGAGGTTTTGGCCATCTGCATAAGCGAATAAGCCGCCTCCATCATCCGGGCTCCGCCTGATTTCGAAATGATCAGCAGGGGAGACCTGGTTTTAAGACTTTGGTCGATGGCTCTCGAAATTTTTTCACCCACCACCGATCCCATGGAGCCGCCTATAAAGCCAAAGTCCATACAGGCAATAACCAGGCCCTGACCGTTCAGTTTTCCGTAAGCTGTGCGAATGGCATCTTTCAGGTGGGTCTTTTTCTGAGAGTCCACCAGGCGGTCGCTGTACTTTTTGGTGTCTTCAAAATGCAGGGGATCTCCTGCACTCATATTTGTATTGAATTCGGTAAACTCATTGTTGTCAAAGAGCAACTGAAAATAGTCTGCCGAACTTATTCTCGAATGGTAATCACAATGGGGACAAACGTACAGCGCTTCGGCGTGTTCATTACTCGAGGTCACTTTTTTGCAGGAAGGACATTTATACCAGAGGCCCTCCGGCGTTCCCTTCTTTTCCTTCGTACTGGTCTTGATTCCTTTTGTTATCCGGTTATACCAACTCATTTTTTATGCTATTGTAATGCTTTTGTCGAGATATACATCCTGTATTGCATTTAGTAATGCCACTCCGTCTTTTACAGATTTCTGGAAAGCCTTTCTGCCTGAAATAAGGCCTTGTCCCCCTGCACGTTTATTGATGACGGCTGTTGTTACGGCTTCCGAGAGATCAGATGCGCCTTTTGATTCGCCACCCGAATTAATCAGACCCATCCGGCCCATATAGCAATTAGCTACCTGGTAGCGGCAAAGATCAATGGGATTCGAACTGGTCAGTTCAGAATAAACCTTTGCATGGGTCTTTCCGAAATTAACTGCCGTATACCCGCCATTATTGGTTGGTAGTTTTTGCTTGATGATATCGGCCTGAATCGTTACGCCCAGGTGATTGGCCTGTCCCGTCAGATCGGCCGAAGTCGAATAATCAACACCGTCTTTTTTGAATCCGTTGTTGCGAAGGTAGCACCACAAAATGGTAGCCATTCCCAGTTGATGGGCTTGTTCAAAAGCCCGGGCTATTTCAACCAGCTGACGACCCGATTCCTCTGAGCCAAAATAGATAGTTGCTCCTATGGCGGCAGCCCCAAGATTCCAGGCTTCTTCAACAGAGCCAAACAGAATCTGATCGTATTTGTTGGGGTAAGAGAGAAATTCGTTGTGGTTGATCTTTACAATAAAGGGAATTTTATGGGCATACTTGCGGGAGCAGGAGGCCAGAACTCCAAATGTAGAAGCTACCGCGTTGCAGCCGCCATCTATAGCAAGCTTAACAATATTTTCGGGGTCAAAATAAACCGGATTAGGAGCAAAAGAAGCACCTGCGGAATGCTCAATTCCCTGATCTACAGGCAAAATCGACAGGTAGCCGTTACCCGAAAGGCGGCCATGATTGTACAAACTACTTAAGCTTTTCAGAACCCGGGGGCTGCGGTTGCTATCCTTAAAGCTGCGTTCAAGAAAATCAGGGCCCGGCAGGTGAAGGTGTTCTTTGGTAATGGTGGTGCATTTATGATTTAAAAGGCTATCGGCCGCCGGACCCAGCAATTCGGCGATTTTAGATTCTGCGACTTTAGTTGACATGGTCTTCTGTTTTTAAAGGGATGTAAATTTACTAAAAAAATTAAAAGGGGTACCCAATCCCAAGATTCAGGTTGGTAAAGGCATAGCTTGAGCCGTATTTGGTATTGAACCAGCTTTTCCAGCTCGGGTCGAACCAGTGATCGACCACCCAGCAATCTTTCGTGCTCATACTTTCAAAGTAGGGGTCGTACACTTTTATACCCAGATCGAGGCGGATGATAAAAAAGCTAAAGTCAAAGCGGGCACCTATTCCGGTACCGATTGCAACCTGTTTGTAAAACTGGTTGAGTTGAAAAAACTGACCCTGAAGATCGGGTTGGTCCTGACCTTGTTTATTCATCAGCCAGACATTGCCGGCATCAACAAAAACGGCTCCGTTAAGCTGCTTAAACAGCTTAACCCGGTATTCGGCATTGGCTTCGAGTTGCATGTCGCCGATCTGGTCGAAATTCGAAACCCCGTTGTAATTGCCGGGTCCAAGCGAACGTATGACCCACGCTCTGATGTCGTCTGCACCGCCCCCGTAAAAGCTTTTTTCAAAGGGCAAGCCTTGTAAATTGGCCAGTGTTAAACCGGCTCCCGCAAATCCCCTGAATACAAGGTACTGGTGATCGGCCACTTTATCATAAAAACGGTAATCGGCATCCGCTCTGAGGTATTGGGAAAATGGAACATTCAGTATATCGTAGCTTCCGTTTGTGTCCTTTTTTGCCTTTATCAGATTAAAGGCTCCTCTTAATATGTTTCCCGAAGATTCAACATCGAATTTGAAGTACTGGTGGTTCCGGCTTGTTCCGAAGATCTGATCGTTATATACAAAACTATAGCGGGTATCGGTAACAAGGTGAGATTCATAGGCATTTCTGATCAGAATATCCGGATTGGTTTCAATAATGCGGTTAAAACTGGTATCCGTCAAATTGGCTTTTACAAAACTGACTTCAATGGGATTCAGTTGATTGGTAATAAATTTGTTTCTTTTCCATGTATAGCCGTAGGAAATCTTATTGATCAGTCGGGTGTAGTCGGGCTGCTGCTGGTAGTTGGTAGTGAAGGTGAAGATTGTTTTTGGATTGGAGGTCTTCGATTCAAATAATTTAAAGGGAACCAGAAATTTAGGTACGTAAAGGTTTACTTCGGGCCCGAACTCCAGGGTGTTGAAAGGGATTCCTGTTTTTAAACTGATATTGCTGTTGCCTCCCTGCTGTTGCAGCAGACGCTGAATTTCGAGCCCTCCCGTAAGCTTTACCTCAAAAACTTCACCTCCGTGAAACACATTTTTGTTTTGGAAAATTATGCTTCCAGATACACCCAGGTTACCGCCTGTATTGGT
>Ga0206879_1157_pt1 | contig 14496 bp, 14 predicted proteins | sample Alteio_BWOrgCont_5_FD_152897 | JGI IMG/M metagenome (GOLD analysis project Ga0206879, IMG submission 152897) | Enriched cells from forest soil in Barre Woods Harvard Forest LTER site, Petersham, Massachusetts, United States -... | ecosystem: Environmental > Terrestrial > Soil > Temperate forest > O... | reverse complement strand
GCGTCCTAATTATTAACCTGTTGGTAACGGTAATAAAGTTAAAGGCAGGCAATAAACAAATGTCATTCGCTTTAACAGTAAGCATTATACGCCAACATTTAATGAGCTACATCAATATCTTTCTTTATTTGAAGAATCCGGAAGGTCTAAGAAAAGAATTTAAGGCAAAGTATCCAATTCATGAAAGAGAATATGCCATCCAAACAAATTTAGATTTCAACACCTGCTAAAAATCGAGGGGGGCTGGCTTTGGGGATAGAAAATATATTTTCAATAAAATCAATGCTTTCAAGGAATATATTCTTTAAATTTGGCTTATTCCGTCCACTAATGGTATATAATCGTTAAATGAGCTAAATTCGCAGCGACTTTATCGCGAATTTGAGTACTATGCAGTACCTGCTTTGTTTAGCCTATCTATCCCTCTTCGTTTTTTTAATTTACCGTTTAAAATTTTTCGATGTTCCAGGTCTTTCCAGAAAAAGCCTGGCCTTTATTTTTCTGCTTAAACTTTTAGCCGGATTTTTATTGTACGCCGTTTTTACCTGGTTTTACAAGGACAGACCCAATTCAGATATCTTTAAGTTTTACGATGACAGCAAGCATATGTATGATGCGCTGTTTGTAAATCCGTTGGATTATTTTAAAATGCTAACAGGAATTGGCAACAATACGCCTCATTTTACCAGGTATTACGACCAGATGTTCAACTGGTACCGCAAACTGAACAGTAATTTATACAACGAAAGTCACTTTATAATCCGTTTTAATGCCCTGCTTCGTTTGTTTTCTTTCGGAGTTTATTTTGTCCATGTTATTTTCATATGCTTTATGAGTACAGCGGGACTCACCGGCATGTATCGTTTCTTCAGCAACACCCTTAACGGGAAAAACCGCATCCTTACTGTTTGCTTATTTCTTACACCTTCCGTCTTTTTATGGACCTCAGGTCTCATCAAAGAGGCATTTATCGTATCATTTCTCGGAATCGTTTTGTCTGCGCTGAAGGAGGCACTTGAGAAGCGTCGGGTCTTGTTTTCTTTTCTTGTTATCCTTTTAGGTTTGATTTTATTGCTCTGCATAAAAATTTATATACTGGTGGCCTTCATTCCGACAGTGCTGGCCTACGTCTGGTCCTATGAAAAGAAAATGCAAACGGTATTTATCAGATACGGCGTCGTTATTTTTGCCCTTATTGGCATGGCTTTCCTGGTGCGAGGGTTGTTTCCCGATTATGATCCGGCCGAAGTGATCCGCATTAAACAGGCCGATTTCATTCTGATCAGCGAAAAGGCTGATAGCCGGATTGAGATACCTCCTTTGGAAGCCAGTTTTCGGAGTTTGCTTAGGAATGCTCCCAACGCCTTATTCAACAGTCTTTGCAGGCCCTTGAAATTTCACGGCCATGCGTTTATTCGCATGGCGGCTATTGAAAACTGGCTCCTTCTTCTTTTTGCAGCCTGGTGCCTTTTGTTTTCGAGACCTCTCCATCAGGTTAACTGGAATGTGGTGTTGATGTGTTTGCTGTTTTCCCTGATCCTGCTTCTTATAGTCGGCTGGATCACTCCGGTTGTGGGAGCAATCGTCCGGTATAAAGTCCCGGCATTGCCTTTTATGCTGGCCGGCCTGTTGCATTTAAAACGCAGTTAATTTCCTATTTTTGTGCTAATCAATAATCTGCAGTGAACTTTAGCCAAATTTGCATTGAACGTTAGACAGCTTTTTCGTAAAAAACCGGCCGATCACGTCCTTTCTGCTACTGAGGTCCTTCAGCAGGGATCCATGCACAGGGTACTGAAAGTACGCGACCTTACGTTTTTCGGTATTGCAGCGATTATCGGGGCCGGAAGCTTCAGCAGCATGGGTCAGGCCTGTTTCAGTGGCGGCCCTGGCGTTATCTTTCTATTTATAATCTGCGCGGTTGCCTGCGGATTTACCGCTCTGTGTTACGCCGAATTCGCCAGCCGGGTTCCTGCATCGGGCAGTGCTTATACCTACGCCTACGTTTCATTTGGAGAGTTGTTTGCCTGGATCATCGGATGGGCCTTATTGATGGAGTATTCGATCGGAAACATCTATGTGGCTTTTTCCTGGAGCGGATACTTTACCAACCTGATCGGTGCTCTTGGTATTCACCTTCCTGATTGGCTTTGCTGCAATTACAAATCTGCTCATCTCGCCTGGTTCGATCATACGGGCACAAACCGGATGACCGCATGGGAAACCGCACCACAGCTGGGTGGCCTTCGAATCATTTTCGACCTGCCGGCTGTGCTGATCAATGCCTTCATAACAGGGCTGGTTTATATCGGCGTAAAAGAATCGCGTAACCTGAGCAATGCCATGGTTCTTATTAAACTGGCCATTATCCTGCTGGTTATTATCGTCGGCTTTTTTTACGTAGACATTGACAACTGGACACCTTTTACTCCGAACGGTTTTGCCGGGATCATGCGGGGGGCATCGGCCGTGTTTTTTGCCTTTATAGGATTTGATGCTGTTTCAACGCTCGCTGAGGAATGTGAAAATCCCCAGCGTGATTTGCCCAGGGGGATGATCAATTCCCTGATTATCTGCACCCTGATTTACATAGTACTTTCGCTTGTACTGACTGGCATGGTTTCCTATTCTAAATTGGGGGTCGATGATCCGCTTGCAGAAGTGTTTAAGCTGAAAGGCGTGAAGTGGATGCTGTTTACGGTTTCCATTGCAGCTGTTGTTGCCATGACCAGCGTTCTTCTTGTTTTCCAGATGGGTCAACCCCGCATCTGGATGAGCATGAGCAGGGACGGATTACTCCCTAAACGCTTTTCAAAACTTCATCCAAAATACAAGACTCCCGGTTTTTCAACAATCGTAACCGGTCTGGTGGTAGGAGTGCCTATTTTTTTTACAGACGAAAGCTTTGTTCTTGATTTTACAAGTATAGGAACCTTGTTTGCTTTTGTACTTGTTTGCGGAGGAGTTCTGATGTTGCCTGAAAAAGGAGAGGTTTCAAAAAATAAGGAAGGTGATTCGCAAACTTCGGGGAAAGGAAGATACCGTTTGCCGCATATAAGCGGCAAATGGATTGTTCCCGTGGCTGTTCTGGTTTCTTTTTTGCTTCTTTTCTTTTTTGTTCCTGACTATTTGCAAAATGCTTTTGATGTCCGTTCAGATACGGCTGCAAAAAAAATTCCGTTACTGATTTTTTTTACGATTTGTATCCTGATGGCAGTCTTTACTTTTCTTAAGAATTTTTCACTTATTCCTGTTCTGGGTCTTATTTCCTGCTGCTACCTGCTGACCGGCATGGAGGCCTCTAACTGGCGTTGGTTTTTTACCTGGCTGGGAATCGGCCTGCTGATTTATTTTTTCTATAGTTTCAAAAAAAGCAAACTGAGTATATAATTATAGTAACACTGAGCATATGATTGCCTTAATAACGGGTGCAACGTCAGGAATCGGAAAAGCGGCCGCAATGCAGTTTGTCAGAAACGGTTACGATGTCATCATTACCGGCCGGAGAAAAGAACGCCTCGATCAGGTCGAAGCCGAACTAACTAAAGTTACCGCCGTCAGGGTTCTAAAACTTTGTTTCGATGTAAGCAAACTGGAATCGGTTCAGAAAAATATAGAATCACTGGATGAGACCTGGAAGAAGATTGATGTGTTAGTGAATAATGCCGGTTTAGCTGTTGGCTTCGGACCCCTTCAGGAGGGGCTACTTGACGACTGGGAGCGAATGATCGACACCAATATCAAGGGTTTACTTTATGTATCGCGCTGTGTTGCGCCACTGATGATAAAAAATGCCAATGGACATATCATTAACATTGGCTCCATAGCGGGCAAAGAAGTTTATCCCGGAGGAAACGTCTACTGCTCAACCAAGCATGCGGTAGACGCGCTGAGTAAAGCCATGAGATTAGATCTGCTCAGTTACGGGATACGCGTAACCGTTGTGCACCCCGGAATGGTCGAAACCGAATTTTCCATTGTACGTTACAAAGGAGATACCGGCCGGGCTAAAAAAGTTTATCAGGATCTGCAGCCCCTGACCGGAAATGATGTCGCTGAGGCTATCCTTTGGGCCGCTCAGCGCCCGCCGAATGTAAACATCAATGAAATAATCCTTAGCCCTCTTGCTCAGGGTAATGCAACCACTGTTCACAGAAAAACTTCGGCGTGAAAAAATTCCTACACTTGTTTTTACTGCTTTCAACAGCTGCTTTACTGACTCAGGACCTTGCTTTATGGGCTCAGGATGTCGCACCTTCGGGCCCGCGAAAGCCTGTCCGTTTTTATATTGGAGTGATGATTCCAACTCTCTCCACAGCCCCGAATACACTTGAAAACCTGGGCTCGGGCTTTTCATTTAACATAGGACTGAAGCGCACCTATACCATAATGGGTGCTGATTTTGATCTGGGGCTTGAATATATCAACCAAAGCCTTTCTTTTGACACGTATTATTTTGCTCCGGGATATTCGGTTATTTATGACAAAACGTTCCCTTTCGAGCACGATTTGAATATCAACGAATTTCAATTGCCCGTTTTGTACCGAAAAACCTTCGGAAGAGAATCAAGAAGCAAGCACACATCCTATTTTACAATAGGATGGGCGCTGAGATATCTTGCCTATACCAGCACGTCCATCCAGGATAATGCGACCGGAGTCCAGGTGTACCAGGGCAAAACGAACCTGACCTTCGAGTATCCTTTTATATTCAGCCAGTTGGGGACTCTTGTTCAGGCGGGATTTGGTCTTCAATTCAACAATCTGTTGACCAAAAAGGCAATTTTTGTCGATTTGAATTATAAGCTGGCGATCACGCGGCTGAATTACACCGGCGCGTCCAACAGCAACAATATTTTTATCGACGATTCAGCTTTCATTCTTACCATTGGCCGAAAATTCTGATGTTTACTGCCACAGCCAAAACTATCCTTGACTTGGATTCGGCGGCAAGCCTCCTTCTCCGCACATTTCCTCACAACCGGATATTTGCTTTTTACGGTCAGATGGGCGCAGGAAAGACCACTTTTATTAAGGCGTTATGCCGCCATTTGGGGGTGATGGACAAAACGGGAAGTCCGACTTTTTCAATTGTAAATGAATACCTGAGATCCGGCGATGACCTGATTTATCATTTTGATTTTTACCGGATAAAGTCAGACGAAGAAGCATTCGATATCGGTTACGAGGAGTATTTTTATTCGGGGAACTACTGTTTTGTTGAATGGCCCGAGCGTGCCGAAAACCTCCTTCCCCCTGAAACAATAAGGGTAAAGATAACGATGAACGGCACCGAGCGTCAACTGAGTGTTTGATGGGAAGCCACCTTAGTACTTGATGGAAAAATGATTAAATTTAGATTCCGTAAAACATACTAAAACGCGCATAGATGAAATCTTCCAAAGACCTCCTGAAATCACTCTCTCAATCAGCTTTGAATCCCCAGGAGGAAATGCTTGAAGTGAGCCGAAAGAAAGGACAGCTGAATATCGGGATACCAAGGGAAATTTCTTTTCAGGAAAACCGTGTGGCACTTGTTCCCGATGCGGTAAGTTTGCTGGTTAACAACGGTCACCATGTTGTTGTCGAAACCAACGCAGGAAAAATGTCGAATTTTCAGGACAATGATTTCAGCGAGGCCGGAGCCCAGATTGTATACACTCCTGAGGAGTTGTATAAAAATGCGGAGATCATTTTAAAAGTGGCCCCGCCCTCACAGGAGGAAATTGAATACATGCGTCCCAAACAAACATTGATTTCTGCACTTCAGCTTACCGTTCAACCTGAAAGTTTTGTCCGCAATCTGATGAACAAGAAAGTGACCGCCATAGCGTTTGATTTGCTGAAGGACGAAGAAGGGATTTATTCCGTCATCCGCTCCATGAGCGAAATTGCAGGCGGTGCGTCCATTCTGATTGCCGCAGAATACCTGAGCAACGTGAACAATGGGCAGGGTGCCATTCTGGGGGGTATTTCGGGAATTTCTCCGACCGAAGTCATCATCATCGGAGCGGGTACTGTTGGCGAATTTGCTACCCGCGCTGCTCTGGGTCTGGGCGCTTCGGTTAAGGTGTTTGACAATTCGGTGTACAAGCTCCGGCGCATTCAAAGTGTTATCGGCAGCCGCATTTTTACCTCCATCATTCAGCCCCGGGTATTGGCCAAACATCTGAAAACAGCCGATGTTGTTATAGGAGCCATGCGTGCCAAAGAAGGAAGAACCCCTTTGGTAGTTACTGAAGATATGGTGGCTGAAATGAAAGTAGGGTCCGTAATAGTTGACATCAGTATAGATCAGGGCGGATGCTTTGAAACCTCAAAACCTACCAATCATACCAATCCGGTTTTCCGCAAACATGGCGTTATCCATTATTGTGTGCCCAATATTGCATCGCGGGTCTCCCGCACTGCCTCTTATGCCTTAAGTACGATCTTCGCCCCTATTCTTCTGGACATCGGCGAGGAAGGCGGTATTGAGAAGATGCTCAAACACCATCTGGGCGTCCGCAGCGGCGTATATATCTTCAATGGGAGCCTGACCAATAAATATTTGGGAGAGCTCTTCAAGTTAAAGTACAAAGACATCGACCTGTTCATGGCGGCGATTTAATTCAGTTTAGATTTTGAATCCGATTAAGATTGACAGGGATTTAGGGAGAAGGTTGAGGTTCTACGGATTTGGCCTGATTATGGGCTGTTTTCTGGTCAGCGTCATTACCAAAGGGAAAGCCTGCCGTATGCCGGGTACACTAAAAATGGAAGAATTGAATGCGCAGGTTTTAAAAATCAGCGATTCAGGCAAACATTGTCTGGAATGCAGAGGTTTTACTGCAACTGATGTTAAAGAAATAATGAGCAAAGGGAGGGTGAATTACAGCGAAAGCAAGGTGCATGAACGACCCTACCCTATTTTTGCAGTTGATGGTCGTTCAAAAGACGGGCGCTTATTCCGGATTCTGATAGCGGATATTGCTGATACGTCAAAAATTCTGACTATTGCTGATCTTCAGCAAAAAAAAGATACCTGCTGCAGCCCATGAACTATATTGGTACTGATGCGCTTGAGAAACTGGAGGTCTGGTTAAAACAAAAAAAAAATCAGGGGGCCTGCTTTTTTATACTGGTTGATAACAACACAGACAAACACTGCCTGCCCCTGCTTTTAAAAAATTGCAAGACCTTGAAAAAGGCCAGCGTGGTTTCGGTTAAAAGCGGAGAGGAAAACAAAACGATTCAGGTTTGCACCGAAATATGGAGGGGGCTGATTGCTGCCGGTGCCAAACGATCAGATTTGCTGATTAACCTGGGAGGGGGAGTTATTACCGATATCGGCGGGTTTGCGGCTTCCGTTTTTAAAAGGGGAATTGAATTTATAAATATACCCACCACTCTTCTTTCTCAGGTAGATGCCTCCTTTGGCGGGAAAACCGGAATTGACCTGGACTCCCTTAAAAATGAAATCGGATTGTTTAACAATCCGGCGCTGACGGTAATTTATCCGGATTTTCTAAGGACCCTTCCTGACCGGGAGTTCTCATCCGGCTATGCCGAAATTATTAAGCATGCGCTTATAGCCGATAGCCGCTACTGGAAGCAAATTCTGAAAACGGGCCCTAAAGCTGAGTTGAAGAACAACCTGCTGCTCGCAGACATTGTAAGATCAGTACAGCTCAAAACAAAAATCGTAAACAAGGATCCCCGGGAAAAAGGATACCGCAAAATTTTGAATTTCGGACACAGCGTCGGACATGCTCTTGAAAGCTATTTTCTGAATAAAGGGGCGAAAAAGGTACTCCATGGAGAAGCTGTGGCTGCCGGTATGATCTGCGAGTCCTGGCTTTCGCACAAAAGGGCCGGACTAAGTCTTGCAAGTCTTTCTGAAATAAACCGATTTATCAGGTTGCATTACCCCGAATTGAAATTCAGCAAAAAAGAGTACGGACAATTGATCGGTCTTATGCAGCACGATAAAAAAAACAAAGGGAAGGAACTGAACTTTACTTTGCTTTCAAAAATTGGTGGTGCACGCTTTGATCAAACCTGTACTGCTGAACTGATAATGCGTTCATTCGACTATTACCACGAGCAATACAAATGAACAGTAGCGAGAGTCCTGCAAATTGTCAGGTTTGCAAAATAAGCAAACCTGACCGAACCCTTTCCGGAACAGTAACGTTGAACTCCTCAAAGAGTGAGAGCAACAGGGCTTTGCTTATTCAGGCTCTTTGCAAATTTCCCCTGAAACTAAATAATCTGTCTCAGGCTAACGATACCAAAATACTGGTTCGCCTGCTCAGGCAGTGTGCAGAATCTTCCTCCGAAAATTCAACCTACGATGCAGGCAATGCCGGAACTGTGTTGCGTTTTCTCACGGCTTATTTTTCAGTTTTGCCCGGAATGCGTATACTGACAGGTGACCAGCGGATGAAACAGCGTCCGGTCAAACCACTTGTGGAAGCTCTGAGAAAACTGGGAGCAGAGATTACCTACCTCGGAAACGAAGGGTATCCTCCTTTAAAGATATCCGGTAGTCGTCTTGCAGGAGGGGAAGTTGAAATCGATGCAAGCATGAGCAGTCAGTACGCCTCTGCCCTGCTTCTGATCAGCCCGTCACTGAGCAGAGGTCTGTGTCTGCATTTTAAAGGGGAAACGACTTCAGTTCCCTATATTCACATGACCCTCAAAATGATGGAACAGTTTAACGTCAGGGGAATCTGGAAAGGCCGTACTCTCAGCATAGAACCGCAGCATTACAGTTGTACTGATGAGGTGAATCAATACAGTATTGAGGCAGATTGGAGCGCGGCTTCCTATTGGTATTCGATGGTTGCTCTTTCAGGCCGTGCAGACCTCCGGCTGATGGGCCTGAAAGCCGAAAGCCTTCAGGGAGACTCTATTCTGAAAGACCTGTATGTGTTATTGGGTGTGAAGACCGAATTTATTGAGGGAGGGATACGGCTTTCAAAAGAAGGTCCGGTGTCCGGTTTCATTGCCTGTGATTTTTCAGATTGTCCCGATATCGCCCAGACTTTTATTGTCACTGCCGCCGGCCTGAGAATACCTGTTTTACTGAACGGGCTGCATACGCTGAAAATTAAGGAAACCGACCGCCTGTTTGCATTGCGGGAAGAATTGAAAAGGGTGGGCATAACTGCAGAGGAGAATTATCCGGACAGCCTGGAAATAAACAGCTATCCGGACCGCTTAAATTCCGGTATCCCGACCGAAGCGCATTCTTATTTCTGCTTTGAGACTTATGGAGATCACCGCATGGCCATGTCATTTGCTCCCCTGGCTATGATTTTTGATTCTGTCGGAATAATGGATCCTGATGTGGTTGAAAAATCCTATCCGGCCTTCTGGGAGGATTTTAAATCAGTCGGTTTTAAACTGGAGTTCGTATAATCCACTATAAATTCCGCCCAATTGAAGTAACTGTTGATGGCTTCCGGTTTCAACAACCTTACCTTGGTCGAGGACAAGTATCCGGGTTGCGTTTTTTATGGTCGCTAATCGATGGGCGATGACAATGGAGGTTCGGCTCTTAATCAGTCTTTCCGTTGCGGCCTGAAGGAGCAGCTCAGATTCAGTGTCTATGGAAGACGTGGCTTCGTCCAGAATCAATATTGCCGGGTCGTACACATAGGCCCTGATAAAGGCAATCAGTTGCCGCTGTCCGACCGACAACATCCCTCCTCTTTCCATTACGTTGTAATCATAACCTCCGGGAAGCTTCATGATAAAGTCGTGAACCCCTATTGACTTTGCAGATTCGATGATTTGTTCACGGCTGATTGAGGGGTCGTGCAGCGAAATATTATTGGCAATTGTATCTGAAAATAAAAACACATCCTGTTGAACCAACCCGACATTTTTCCTGAGCGTATTCAATGAATAGGAAGCGATTTCATTTCCGTCAAACAGTATTTCTCCTTTGTCGTACTCATAAAAGCGGTTCAGTAAACTGACAATGGACGTTTTTCCTGCTCCGGTAGCACCCACAATGGCAATCGTTTCCCCCTTTTTAACCTGAAAGGATACGCCTTTGAGAACCCAATTCGGTACCGGTTCTTTTGCGTAGCTAAACCAAACATCTCTGAATTCTATTTCTCCGTTCAGTCGCCTGACCTGAAGCTTACCGGAGTCAGGTACCTGTTCATTCGCATCCATTAATTTAAAAACCCGTTCGGCACTTACCATGCCCATTTGAAGTGTATTGAACCGGTCAGCCAGCATTCGGATCGGACGGAAAAGCATATTGATCAGCAGAATAAATGCAACCAGATCACCCGGACTTGCCGAATGCATCAAAACCTTGCGGCCTCCGTACCAGACCAGCAATCCAAGCGCAACGGAAGACAAAATTTCCACTACGGGAAAAAAAACCGAATAATACCAGATGGAGCGGATGTTGGCATCCCTGTGAAGCATATTGATTTGTCTGAATTTTTCATATTCCCGGTCTTCCCTGTTAAAAATCTGTACGATACTCATTCCGGTAATGTGTTCCTGCACGAATGCATTTAAGCGGGCGACCTGGGTTCTCACATCCTGAAAAGCTGACTTTACGGCATTTTTAAATAAATAAGTTGCAAAAAGCAATACCGGTATGGTGGTCAGAATCATCAGGCTGATGCTGACATTGAAATAAAACATCGTGACAATTACAACGATTAATTTAAGCAGATCACCTGTAATTTCAATCAATCCTTCGCTAAACATATCGCCTATGGTTTCGATATCCGAAACCACACGGGTTACAAGCGTTCCGATGGCCGTTGTGTCGAAATACCGGATTCGCAAATTTGAAATATGACTGAACAGACCGATCCGTATATCCCTGATGACGTGTTGGCCAACCCGTGCCGAAATATAAGAACCGGCAAACTGAAGAAGTCCTTCGAGGACTAACAGTCCTATTAACAGCAGGGTGCAGTGGAGCAATGAAACAGGGTCAGGGGTCCGTACGTAGTGGTCAATCATGTATTGCATCAACAGAACCCGCAAGGGAGAGAGAAAAGCCAGAATAAATAGAAAGCCGACCGAAAAAACGAACGGTGCCCGGTAGGGTTTTACATAGCCGAGCAGTCGCTTAAACAGCATCTATCCTGTATTTCTCTCCTTCCAGGGCCAGTACCGTGTTCTCAAAAACACTCTGGGATTCGAGCAGCAAAGGCTGGAGATCGCTATATCTGGCTGAATAGTGTCCGATCATGAGTTTTTTCACACCGGCCCTGGCAGCAACTGTTCCAGCCTCTCTGGCCGTAGTATGATAGGTTTCTTTGGCGCGTTTAAGCATTTCATCCAGGAATGTTGCTTCGTGGTAAAGCAAATCAACCTGTTTCACCTGTTCAATGACCTTTTCATCGAAACAGGTATCTGAGCAGTAAGCATAGGAGAACCTGTGTAAGGGACCTCCGGTAATCTGCTCATTTGAAATTCGCTGGCCTTCTTTTGTTGTAAAATCATTGCCTTTCTTGATTTCGTTCAGTTCAGAAAAAGGAATGGCATATTCCCTGATCGATTCCTTGCTTATTTTTCTTGGTTTATCCTTTTCACGAAACAAAAATCCTGTACAGGCAATCCGGTGATTCAGTATAATGGTGTGAACAGTGACTTTTTCGTCCTCAAAAATAAGAGCTGGTCCCTGAGTATCCATTGGATGAAAGATAAGCTTGTAATGCAAGCGGGTATCTGAATACCGGTACTGGATATCAATTATTTCTTTTAGCGGAGGAGGCCCGTATAGATGAAGGTCTGTTGTCCGGCCCAGCAAATGCATGCTTGAAAGAAGTCCCATCAGCCCGTAATAGTGATCGCCGTGCAAATGGCTGATCAGTATATGGGATATACGCTGAAACTTGATTTTGAATTTCCTCAACTGCATCTGAGTACCCTCACCGCAATCAATGAGAAAATAGCGCTCGGCAATGTTCAGAAGTTGGGCACTGGGATTGCGTTTCGATGTTGGAGTGGCAGAACTGCATCCCAAAACGGTAACTTCAAACTTCTGCATGATGTCTTTTAGGAATCTGAATTCTTTGCAAGTTCAGCAAAGAGAATATCCGCACTTTCTTTTGCAGTAGGGGCGATATTCAGAATAGTATCGAGCTGGGAAATCGTAATTAGTTTTTTAACCGCCTCCTGCAGGCCGGTGAGTACAAAAGCTCCGTTTGCATTTTTACACAGGCGGTTGGCAACCAGAATCGAACTTAGTCCGGAAGAGTCGCAATACCTGACCTCTGTTAAATCGATGATCATGTATTTTACACCGTCCGCATTAAGCACGACCAGTTCTGATTTCAATGAGGGAGCAACAGAGGTGTCCAATTTATCGCAATGAAGCGTAATCAGCGTGTACTTGGCATTTTTTGTAACAGTAAAACTCATATTTAAAGATACAATTTTTATTGATCCGTTCGTCCTGCGAGAAGATAAAGAATGGCCATGCGGATGGCCACCCCGTTTTCAACCTGATTCAGAATAATGGACTGTTTGGAGTCGGCCACATCGCTTGTTATTTCGACACCCCTGTTGATAGGCCCGGGATGCATAATGGTTATTTCCTTGTCAAGCGAATCCAGCAATTGTCTGTTAACCCCATAAAGCATAGTGTATTCCCTTAAGGTCGGGAAATAGCGGATATCCTGACGTTCCAGCTGGATGCGAAGCATGTTCGCCACATCACACCATTCCAGCGCTTTTTTCAGGTTGTATTCGACTTTCACACCCAAACTGGAAATGTATTTGGGCAGCAAAGTCGTTGGACCACAGACCATAACCTCAGCCCCCAGTTTTTGCAGGCAAAAAATATTGGACAAGGCGACCCTTGAATGCATAATGTCCCCGATCAGGACAACCTTTTTATTCTTTACCTCTCCGTATTTTTCACGAATTGAAAACGCATCCAGGAGCGCCTGGGTCGGGTGCTCGTGTGCGCCGTCACCGGCATTAATGATTTTTGCCTGAATGTGTCTGGAGAGGAATTCGGCGGCACCCGGATTGGGGTGCCGCATGACCAGCAGATCAACCTTCATGGCCAGAATGTTGTTGACGGTATCAACCAGTGTTTCACCTTTTTTGACGGAAGAACCAGAAGCTGAAAAATTCACAACGTCTGCCGAAAGCCTCTTTTCGGCCAGCTCAAAGGATATTTTTGTTCGCGTTGAATTTTCGAAAAACAGATTTGCAATGGTTGTATCCCGAAGCGATGGAACTTTCTTGATCGGCCTGTTGATTACTTCCTTAAACGTATCTGCTGTACTAAAAATAAGCTGAATATCCTCTTTGTCGAGGTCCTTTATTCCAAGCAGATGCTTTGTTTTCAGTTTAGTCAATGCTTTTTTTAATCGCTATTCTTACTCGTTTAAACGGTCTGATTTCTTAACGTCCTGACTGTTTATGGTCTCTTGTTCAACCAGCCAAACCCTGTCCTCTCCATCCGTTTCTCTCCATTCCACTTTTACCTTTTCGGATGCAACCGAATCAATTGTTTTTCCAATATATTTTGCCTGAATGGGAAGGTTGCGGCTAAGTCTTCTGTCAATTAAAACCAGCAATTCCACATCATTCGGTCTCCCGAAGGCCAGCATGGCATCGAGTCCTGCCCTGATTGTTCTTCCGGTAAACAGTACATCATCCACCAGGATAACATTTTTATCCTCGATTATAAAATTAATTTCAGTGGCATTCGGAATCAATTCCTTTTTTCTGAAATCGTCCCGGTGAAAGGTAACATCCAGGGAACCCAGTTTCAATTCTTGCTTTTTCAGGATGCCGGAAAGCCCGGCGTGAATCCTCCGTGCTAAAAAAACGCCTCTCGGCTGAAGACCGATGATGACACTTCTGGAAAAATCGTTGTGAATTTCAATTAACTGATAACAAAGCCTGGTTATGGTGAGTTCGAATGCTTTTTTTTCCAGGATCAGTTTAGGCTTCATTCATCAAGGATTTAGCAAATATAATCATTATTTTTGCAGTCACGCTGGTAGCCGATGTTTTTATCCTTGCACCTCTTTATGCATTCGCATCTCTTCATGTATTCGCTGACTACCAACTACCCTTCGGGATTTATTCTGATCTGCCTGCTGCTGGGAGTGCTCTTTTCCTTCCTGCTCTATTACAGGGATAAAAAACTGGCTGAGTTTTCCTCCGGACTGATTCTCCTGCTTGCCGCTCTGCGTTTTATAGCCATCAGCAGTGTTGCGTTTTTATTGCTTTCCCCACTGATCAAATCGGTTTCCAGAACAACTGAAAAACCTATACTGATTGTCGCTCAGGACAACTCCGGGTCTATTGTCAATTCAAAAGATTCCCTTTACTACAGGGGTGATTACCAAAAGAAAATGAATTCACTTGCGGATAAACTGAGTGCTAAGTTTGAGGTGCTCCGGTATTCGTTTGGTGAGAATGTAAGTATTGAAGACCATTACCGTTTTAATGAAAAGCAAACCGACATCACTTCGCTATTCGGTGAACTGGATAACCGTTTCAGCG